>Ga0070699_100000299_pt1 | contig 47843 bp, 46 predicted proteins | sample KBSK1503metaG_FD_65473 | JGI IMG/M metagenome (GOLD analysis project Ga0070699, IMG submission 65473) | Corn, switchgrass and miscanthus rhizosphere microbial communities from Kellogg Biological Station, Michigan, USA - KBS K1-50-3 metaG | ecosystem: Host-associated > Plants > Roots >... | reverse complement strand
CTGTGGCTCGTCACCGGCCCCAACATGGCGGGCAAGTCCACCTTCCTGCGCCAGAACGCGTTGATCGCGGTGCTGGCCCAGATGGGCGCGTTCGTGCCCGCCCGCTCCGCCCGCATCGGCATCGTCGACCGGCTGTTCTCGCGCGTGGGCGCCGCCGACGACCTCGCCCGCGGGCGCTCCACCTTCATGGTGGAGATGGTGGAGACGGCGGGCATCCTGAACCAGGCCACGCCCCGCTCGCTCGTCATCCTCGACGAGATCGGCCGCGGCACCGCCACCTACGACGGCCTCTCCATCGCCTGGGCGGTGGTGGAGTACCTGCACGAGGTCTCGAAGTGCCGCGCCCTGTTCGCCACCCACTACCACGAGCTCACCGCGCTCGCCGGGCGCCTCTGCGAGGTCGGCAGCGTCACCATGGAGGTGCGCGAGTGGAAGGACGAGATCGTGTTCCTGCACAAGGTCCGGCCCGGCGCCGCCGACCGCAGCTACGGCATCCAGGTTGGCAAGCTCGCCGGCCTGCCGGGGGCGGTGACGAAGCGCGCCACGGAAGTGCTGCGGCTGCTGGAGAAAACGGGCGGCAAGCCCGCCACCGGCGCCGCCCTGATCGAGGACTTGCCTCTGTTTGCCGCGGCCACCGCCTCCGGCCAGCCGGGTGACGCCCGGGATGACGCAGAGGCCCGCGCCGGCCCCTCACCCGTCGAGGCGGCCCTGGCCGCGCTCAACCCCGACGAGTTGACACCCAAGGGGGCGCTGGAGGCGCTGTACCGGCTCAAGGAGCTGTCGCGCCAGGCAGAATAATTCGTCTATTCCGAGCGTGCGTCGTCGCAGTGCCTCGCACCGATGCTCCCAATCCGCAAGGTCGCGCAATGGGCAGTTGAATGACGGTTGCCGAGCGCGATTTTTGGGAGCTCGGCCAGCGCTCTCGCCGCGTCTGCCGGCCGGGCGGGACGAACCGGTTTCGCAGCCCTGGCGAAGCGCGCGCCACCGAAGCCAGGCGTGCGTGGGAGCCCGCTCGCCCGCTCCTCCATCGGGCAGGAGAAACTAACCCTCCCATCCTACGACGGAATATTCATGGCTTTCAGTACGTCTGTTAGGCGTGGAAGCGTCATTGGCGACGGGCAACTGTGGTTGACATCGTGCAGCTGCAGCCGAATGCGTCGATTGCGTCGTCACCGCACGCAGGCCCCTGGCATCGCGACCGCTTGGCTGCACTGCACGATTACCCGGGAACCTTTCGCTCCGACGATCCATCCAACGGGTCTGTCAAACAGGACTTAGGAGCTGACAATGGCACAGGCTGGTTCGACTTCCATCACAAGACGAAGCGCGGTTGCGGGGCTGACCGTGGTCGCCGCCCTCGTGGGCGCCATGCTGGGGACCGGCGCCGCGTACGCGCAGTCCAAGGAATCCGCGCCTGAGAAAAGCTTGTACGAGCGGCTCGGCGGCGTCTTCGCCATCTCCGCCGTGGTCGATCACTTCAGCGACGCCATCGTGAAGAACCCCATTGTCGGCCAGAAGTCCAAGAATCCGCAGCTGCGGGAATGGCACACCAAGAGCCTGGGAAGGCTGCCCGGCCTCAAGTTCATGCGCACGCTGTGGGTCTGCAACATTTCGGGTGGGCCCTTCCAGTACACGGCCACCAGACCGGGCACGACGGCGCTCGGCCTCGAGGAGGCCCACCGGAACCTCAAGATCTCACCCGCTGAATTCGATGAGGTGGCGGCCGAGCTCGGACGCACCCTGGACTTCTTCAAGGTCCCGAAGCGGGAGAGGGCCGAGGTCCTGGGCGCATTCGCGGCCCACAAGGGGGAAGTCACCGCTGGCTACGTGGCGGCCAACAACCGCCGCTGAAGCATTTCTGGTTTCTAGTCAAGCTCCTGGGACGCCCCCGAGCAGCAGGTACTGATCGTCTTCCCAGTTGATCGACACTTGGAGGCGTCCCATGGGGCATGCCGCACGCGCCGCGTTGCCAGCAATGGATTGTGCCGAGATTTTCGGGCGGACCCTGCAGGCCTTGAAGGACGAAGGCCGCTACCGCATCTTCGCCGACATCCGGCGCGATCGCGGGCGGTTTCCGGCCGCACGGCACTTTCGGGGCGGGTCTAGCCGACCCATCACGGTGTGGTGCTCCAACGACTACCTCGGCATGGGTCAGCACCCCGCCGTGCTGGCGGCCATGCACGAGGCCCTCGATTTGGCCGGCGCCGGCTCGGGCGGCACCCGCAACATCTCCGGCACCACGCATTACCACGTCGAGCTTGAGGCGGAGCTCGCCGACCTGCACGGCAAGGAGGCGGCGCTCCTCTTCACGTCCGCCTACGTGGCCAACGACACGACACTGACGACACTGCGCAAGCTGCTGCCCGGCCTCGTGATCTTCTCCGATGCCAATAACCACGCCTCCATGATCGCCGGCATCCGCAACGGCGGCAGCGAGAAGGTGATCTGGCGCAACAACGACGTGGCCGACCTGGAAGCGAAGCTGAAACTGGTCGGCCGTGATCAACCCAAGATCATCGCTTTCGAGTCCGTCTATTCCATGGACGGGCTGATGGCGCCGATCGGCGCGATTTGCGATCTGGCCCGCAAGTACGGCGCGCTCACCTACCTCGACGAAGTGCATGCGGTCGGCCTGTACGGCCCGCGCGGCGGCGGCCTCGCAGAGCAGCAGGGCGTCATGCACCGGGTCGATATCATCAACGGTACGCTGGCCAAGGGCTTCGGCATCATGGGCGGCTACATTGCCGGCACGCGCGACCTGTGCGACGCGATCCGCTGCTACGCGCCTGGCTTCATTTTCACCACCTCGCTCGCCCCGGCGATCGCGGCCGGCGCCACGGCCAGCGTCAGGCATCTGAAAGCGAGCAGCACGGAGCGTGAGCGCCACCAGGAGCGGGTCCGCGCGCTCAAGCGGCGGCTGAAAGTGGCCGGGCTGCCGGTGATGGAGAACCCGAGCCACATCGTGCCGATCCCAGTCGGCGACCCGGTCCTCACCACCTGCATCACCGACGCTCTGCTCGACCGGTTCGCCATCTACGTTCAGCCCATCAACTATCCCACCGTGCCACGCAAGACCGAGCGCCTGCGCATCACGCCACAGCCGCAGCACAGCGACGCAGATATGGATTGCCTGGTAAACGCACTCGGCACGCTGTGGGCCAAAAGGGATTAGTGCAGCAGACGAAACCAGGATCGTACCGTCGCGCGGATTGGGACTTCCGTTGGCGGCACTCTTTCACCGTGCAGAGCGAGTCGTCAGGTCGTCCGCCATTTCGGGGCGGGTCCAGCTTGCCACAGGACACCCGCCGGGCGAGCGGCGGCGCCTCTTGAAGCGGCGCCAGCCACGCCTAAATATCTGCTTGCGCACGCCGCTGACCGGGTGCGCACCAAGTGCTGCCTGGCCCCTCGGGGCAGGTGAGTGACCCGCCCCCGACCCTACGGTTGGGGCAGGCAGATGACACGTCGCTTCTGAAGGAGGACACCTGTCATGCGACCCGTCGATTTTGCTCCCCTCTATCGCTCCACCGTCGGCTTCGACCGGCTTTTCGACCTGCTCGACTCGGTGACCGGGTTTGACCAGGCCTCTCCCGGCTATCCGCCCTACAACATCGAGCGGCTTGGCGAGAACGACTACCGCATCACGATGGCGGTGGCGGGCTTCGCCCAGGACGAGGTCCGCGTCGACCTCAAGGAGCAGACGCTCACCGTCGCCGGCGCCAAGAAGCCGGACGACAAGGAGCGCCAGTACCTGCACCGCGGCATCGCCGCGCGCAACTTCGAGCGGCGCTTCCAGCTCGCCGACCACGTCGAGGTGAAGGGCGCCGACCTCCAGAACGGCCTGCTCCATGTCGAGCTGGTCCGCAACGTCCCGGAGCGGCTCAAGCCCCGCACCATCGCCATCGGCGCCGCCAAGACAGCCGAGGCAAAGCAGGTGGCGGCCGCGTAGCCTGGCGCCTGCCATCCCGAAGAGGCCCGCTCCCGCACCCCTCCCGCGCCGGGGGCGGGCTTTTCGGGGTTTGCCGGAAATCACGATTGCGGCGGATTGACTGGCGCGGGCCTGCCCCATATAAGCGGCCTGCAATTCTGGCGGGCGACCGCGGCAACACCGCACCACCGCGGCGCGCCCGCTTGTTGCGATTCCGGGCATCCCCCAGCGCATGCAGCTCAGGGCCTCGACACGGGAGAGGAGACGTGAAGCGCACCTATCAACCGAGCCGGCTGGTCCGCAAGCGCCGCCACGGATTTCGCAAGCGCATGGAGACCGCCGGGGGACGACGAATTCTGGCACGGCGCCGGGCCAAGGGGCGCAAGCGCCTGTCGGCCTGAGGCGCGGCCACCGTGGAGCATGGCCGACCCCCCAGTCGAGACCGCAGCGGAGCCCCGAGCGGAGCCGGTCGGCGGCCCGCGGCCCGATGCCCGGTTGCCACCACGGCTCCCCACGCTCAAGCGCCGACCCGAGTTCCAGCGCGTGCGCACCGGCGCGCGCTGGGCAACGCCGGCATTCGTCCTGGAGGGCAAGCGACGCGAGGCGCCGGCACCGGCCTTGGCACCGGCCGACGCCCCGCGGTTCGGCTTTACGGTGAGCAAGCAGGTCGGGGGGGCTGTCGAGCGCAACCGCATCAAGCGCCGCCTCAAGGCGGCCGTCCGCGGCATCTTGTCGGATCATACCCGGCGCGACTTTGACTACGTCTTGATCGCGCGCCGCCCGGCGCTTGATGCCGGGTTTGCCGCGCTGGTATCGGACCTCATCGAGGCGCTGCAGCGCGTGCATGCGCGCAGACCACGGACCCGAGCGGGGGGCGACAAGCGCCGTTAAGGGATTCTCGCACAAGATTCGGCGGACGGCCGGGCTCAGGACAGCCATGCAAGACCAGGACAATCAGAAGAACCTCATTATCGCGATCGTGCTCTCGATGGCGGTACTGTTCGCATGGCAGTTCTTCTACGCTGCCCCCAAGGAGCAGGAGCGCCAGTCCCGCATCCGCCAGGAGCAGGCCGCCAAGGCCAAGGAGCAGGCCCCGCCGGCGCCCAGCACCACTCCCAACGCGCCTGGCACCTCCGCCAAGCCGGACCAGGCGCGCCAGCCGGGTGCCGCGCCGACCCCCGGCGACCAGGCCGCAATCGTCACCACCCGCCAGGGCGCCATCGACGCCGGCCCGCGCGTCGGCATCAGCACGCCGAGCCTGAAGGGCTCGATCGCACTCAAGGGCGGGCGCATCGACGATGTGGTGCTCGCCAGGTACCGCGAGTCGGTGGCCCCCAAGAGCCCCAGCGTGGAGCTGTTCTCGCCCTCGGGCTCGCCTCACCCCTACTATGCCGAGTTCGGCTGGACCGCCGGCAAGGACGCAACCCAGCCGATGCCGGACGGCAACACGCTGTGGCGCGCCGAGACCGCGGGGCCGCTGACGCCCCAGTCCCCTGTCACCCTGGTGTGGGACAACGGCCAGGGGCTCGTGTTCCGGCGCACCATCGCTGTCGATACCAACTACCTGTTCACCGTCACCGACGACGTGGAGAACAAGACCGGCAGCGCCGTCTCGCTCTACCCCTACGCCCTGATCTCCCGCCACGGCCTGCCCAAGATCGACGGCGTGTGGATGGTCCTGCACGAGGGATTCATCGGTGCGCTCGGCGACAGTGGACTGAAGGAGGTCAACTACGCCGACGTCCTCAAGGAGGGCGGAACCAAGACCTACAAGCAGACCGGTGGCTGGCTGGGCTTCACCGATAAGTACTGGGCGGCTGCCCTGGTGCCTGACACGCAGGTGCCGACCGAGGCCCGCTTCACTGGCACCAAGGGGGCAGCTGGCGGCAAGGACACCTTCCAGGCCGATGTATCCGCAGGCCCCATCGAGGTGCCGCCCGGCGGCAGGGGCAGCTTCACCTCCCGCCTGTTCGCCGGTGCCAAGGTCGTCAGCTTGATCGACAACTACAACAAGACGCTCGGCGCCCGGCAGTTCAACATGCTGTTCGACTGGGGCTACTTCTGGTTTCTGACCCAGCCCCTGTACATGCTGCTGCACTGGTTTGCGCAGATCTTCGGCAACTACGGGCTGGCGATCCTGGCCACCACGGTCGTCGTCAAGGCCCTGTTCTTCCCCTTGGCCAACAAGAGCTACGAATCCATGGCCAAGATGAAGCTTCTCCAGCCCGAGATGGAGAAGCTGCGCGAGCGCTTCAAGGACGACCGCGCCAAACAGCAGCAGGAGCTGATGGCGCTCTACCGGGAGAAGAAGATCAACCCGATGGCGGGCTGCCTGCCGATCCTGCTGCAGGTGCCGGTGTTCTTCGCCCTCTACAAGGTGCTGTACCTCAATATCGACATGCGCCAGGCGCCGTTCTTCGGCTGGATCCAGGACTTGTCCGCGCCAGACCCTACGTCGATCTTCAACCTGTTCGGGCTGCTGCCGTTCGCGGCGCCGGATTTCCTGCACGTGGGCGTGTGGCCCATCGTCATGGGCATCACCATGTGGGTGCAGATGCAGCTGAACCCGCAGCAGGCCGACCCGATGCAGCAGAAGATCTTCAACTGGATGCCGGTGATGTTCACCTTCCTGCTCGCGAACTTCGCGTCCGGGCTGGTGATCTACTGGGCCTGGAACAACCTGCTGTCGCTGACGCAGCAATACCTCATCATGAAGCGCAACGGCGCCGAGATCCACCTGTGGAAGAATATCGGCGTCGACAAGCTGGTGGCCAAGATCGGCTCGGATGGAGGTGGCCAAGGCGGTGCCAGCGACCTGATGGGACGCGCGGGCGCAGCGGTGCGCGGCGGTGTCGGCAGGTTGGCCCAGCAGGCGGACGGGCTGAAGCGAGCCGTCGCGCAAAGGCTGCAGCCGGCCACGGCGCCTGCGACGGCCGACACGACCGCCGCCGACACGCCGCCGAAGGCCCAGATGACGCGCGAGGAGGCCCTGGAGGCCCTCGGGCTGGAGGCTGGCGCCACAGCTGCGGAGATCGACGCAGCCTACAAGGTCCGTGCCCGCCAGAACGGCAGCCTGAACGGCTCGGAGAAACTGAGCCGGGCGCGCGACGTGCTGCGCGGCGGCTCGTGAGAGCGGTGTCTCAGATGCGGTGTCAGACCCTGCGGGTCTGACACCATGGCGCAAACCCGAGCAGGAGCTACGGTGTCAGACGAGAGGGTCTGACACCGCCATATTGTGGAAACCGCCGCCTTCACGGATGAGGAGATCGACGCCGGCGAGGCTCTGTTCCGGCGGCCCTGGCAGTTCCTGCGCAGCGTACCGCGGCTGGATGTGCTGCCTCCGGCGGCCGGACCGGAAATCGCCTTCGCCGGCCGATCCAATGTGGGCAAATCGAGCCTGATCAACGCCCTGGTCGGCCACCGCGGTCTGGCGCGCACATCCAATACGCCCGGGCGCACGCAGGAGCTGAACTTCTTTGGCGCATCCGGGGTGGGGCTGACGATCGTAGACATGCCGGGCTACGGCTTCGCCCAGGCGCCCAAGGCCAAGGTGGAGGAATGGACGGGCCTGGTGCGCGACTACCTGCGCGGCCGCCCGACGCTGATGCGGGTGCTACTGCTGATCGATGCCCGGCATGGCCTCAAGCCGCCGGACCGGGACGTGATGGAGCTGATGGACCAGGCCGCCGTCTCCTACCAGGCGGTCCTCACCAAGACCGACAAGATCAAGCCGCCGGAGCTCGCCCAGAGGATGGCAACGACGACGGAGGAGCTGCGCCGCCATGCGGCGGCCTATCCCGGCCTGCTTGCAACCTCGGCCCAGTCCGGGTCGGGCGTCGCCGAGCTGCGCGCACACATCGCCCAGCTCGGGGCGGCCTGATCTAATCGCGCGTCACCCTCAGGCAGGCGCGCAGCAAGATGGCAAGGTCGAGCCAGATGCTCCAGTTGCTGACGTACCAGAGGTCGAGATCGACGCGCTGCTCCATCTGCTCGATGCGGCCGGGCGCGCCGCGCACGCTGTTCACCTGCGCCCAGCCGGTAATGCCCGGCTTGACGTGGTGCCGACAGGCGTAGTTGGCGATCTTTCTGGAGAACTCGTCGTCGCGGGCGGCCGCATGGGGACGCGGCCCGATCACCGACATCTCACCCCGCAGCACGTTGACGAGCTGCGGCAGTTCGTCGATGCCCGTGGTCCGGAGGAAGAGGCCGAGCGTCGCCAGATGCCCTTCGCCCGATTGCGCGTACTCGGCCGTCTCGCGAGGCTCCGCGGCCGTCGTCCGGAACTTATGGATCCGGAACGTTCGGCCGTTGAAGCCGCGGCGATAGTGATGCGAGACGATCGGCCCGCGCGAGGTCAGCCTGATCGCCGCACTCACGATCACGAGGAGCGGGGCAAGCAGCACCAGTGCCAGGCCCGCGAAGGCCACGTCGAAGACCCGCTTGAGCCTCAGCTCGACGGGAGCGAGCGGCGCCCGTTGCACCTGCACCGCGATGTCCGGCCCCATCTCTGCCATGGGCTGGGCCAGGATAGAGCGCACCGATTGATCCGGCAGCAGCACGACCGGCAGCGGCAGGGTGCGCAGGCGCTCGCGCACCAAGTCGTAGCGGTCTTTCTCCGTCCACCGTAGGGCCAGGAGCACGACATCCGCCTGGCCTGTGCGCGCGACATCGACGGCCGCATCGAGCACGGCCGTGCTGTCGGCCGTCAGCGACCTGTCGCCGCCGCTGGCGTGAGGCAGCTCGAACCGGCCGACCTCGCGGATTGCATACTTCCTCAGGAGATCGGTCGCCGAGCGATGATCCAGCTCCTCGCGCTCACCCACCATGATGGCGCGCTTCGCCGCAATGCGGCCGTGCGCCAGGGCGCTGCGCAGCCGACTGGCAATGGCCGCACGCGAGAGCAGCAGCAGACATGGGGCGAGAACGCCGAACCCGATGGTCGCACCGCGCGAGAAGCTCGCCCCGACCTTCAACAGGAACAGGAACGCCACCATGGCGAGGAGCACGGCTGCCCAGCAGGCGACGATGCGCTGCCACTGCGACGCCCAGAGCAGGGCTGTCGGCCGATACATGCCCCGCGATTTGGCGAGAAGGACGAACAGCAGGGCCGTATTGCTGCCAACGCCGGCGAAGGCCGCAATGTCGCCAACCACGCCCAGAGCAATCATGTGGTAGGCGACGCCCGCCGCTACGCTTGCGGCAACAATGACCAGGCAGTCGATGATGGCAGTCACCGGGCCGACGTTGCCGTAGGTGAAAAGATGCTGCGGGGCGCTCCGCACGCCCAGGCCGGCAGCCGCTGGAGAACCAATATAGCTCATGACTTGTGCCTATCGCTCACGATATGCGCCTGGAGCGCATGCAAATCGGCATGCACCCCCCTCTAGTGGGGTCCCAACAGAAGATTCGGGTAAATGGCCCGCAAAGTCAGAGGATTCCGCACCCAACGCGGTGGACGTATCCGGTCCAGTCTCACCAGCAAGCCCCCCAACCAACGCTGTCAGATTTATCGATCCGGCTATCGTTTGTCTATCTCTTCCTGGGCGATATTTCAGCGACCCCGGACCGTCGCACAAGGATGCGGCACCTGCCCAAGAAACGCCCCAAGGAGACACCCCGAGGAGCACCTCGATCGGCACCCCAAGTGGCATCAAAGAGACCGTCGTCTGGGACGCGGAGCGCCTCGCACGCTTGGCTCCCCCGCACAACGGGTGGAAGGGCCGCTTCCCGTCGCATGCCACACAGGTGAGGAGCCGCTGCCCGGTCATCCGTCCAAGTTGCACGACGAAGCCTAAAGCAGCGTAAAAGGGGTCTGCTTGAAGCGGATTGGATTGAAACGGAATACGCCGGAGGGAGGAAGCGCCAATGCCAGCGTTCAAGGATCGCCGCATCGATCGCCTGGCGCTCGCCGTCTGCCTCGTTGGAGGCGTGCTGCTCACCATAATCGGCATCCGCTACATGCTGGCGCCGCAGTTGGCCGCCCGCACGTTCGGTGTGCCGGGCCGGCCGGCAGGCTTCGAGCTGCACTACATCGTAGGGTTGCGTAACATCTGGCTGGGGCTGCTGGCGGTGGTATTTGCGGCCCTGCAAGAGTGGCGGGCGCTGGCTCTCTGGTTCACCGCCGCCGTCGGCGTGTGTTTCGCCGACGGGCTGATCGCCGCAACCTCCACGGGGGCCATCCCGCAGGTGGCGTTCCATCTCGGTTGCGGCGTTGCCAGCGCGGTCCTGGCGGCGCTGTGCTGGCGCGCCTCCCGCCGGCCTGCGTGAGGCCCGAACGGGCGACTTTGCCGCGCTCCGCGGCAATGTGGCAGCGTTCCAGGGGTGGCGACAAGCGGCGGATCGCACCTTATAAGAAGGCCGCCGCTGCACTGCGGCGAAACCGGAGTAGCCGAGCCCGCCTCATGGCCGTTCGCAGACTGAGCCCCGACCAGCCCGAGAGCTTCGAGTTCACATCGGAGAGCGCCGCCTGGGCCGAGGCCACCATCGCCAAGTACCCGCCCGGCAAGCAGGCCTCGGCGGTCATCCCCCTGCTCTGGCGCGCCCAGGAGCAGCACGGCGGCTGGCTGCCGGAGCCGGCCCTGAGGTTGGTGGCCGACATGCTGGGCATGGCCTACATCCGCGTCTACGAGATCGCCACCTTCTACACCATGTTCCAGCTCGCCCCCGTGGGCCGCAAGGCGCACGTGTGGGTGTGCGGCACCACGCCCTGCATGCTGCGCGGCGCCGAGGCGCTGGTGGAGGTCTGCCGCCGCCGCATCCACCACGACCCGCACCACGTCTCTGCCGACGGCGATTTCTCCTGGGAGGAGGTCGAGTGTCTCGGCTGCTGCGCCAACGCCCCCATGGTGCAGATCGGCAAGGACACCTACGAGGACCTGACGCCGGAGTTGTTCGAGAAGGTCCTCGACGGCTTCGCGAGCGGCAACCCGCCCAAACCCGGCTCTCAGACCGGCCGGCAGGCCTCGTGCCCCGAGGGCGGACCGTCGACCCTCAAGGAATGGGCGAAGACGTGAGCCGCCGCACACCCGCCAGCCCAGACCATGCCGCGCCCCATCTACATTCTCGTGCACACCTTGGCCGCGGGCGCCTTCATGTTCTTCGTGCAGACGCTTGCCTTGCGCGCTGCGACCGAGGCGGGCTTGGCCTGGGCAATCATGTTCGGGCTGGGCGCCGCGGGCCTGGCGTGGCATCAGAGCAACCGGTGAACCTCGGCTGAAGTCGCAATCATGCTCGACGACAAGGACCGCATCTTCCGCAACCTCTACGGCTTCCAGGATTGGGGGCTGGCCGGGGCCAAAGCGCGCGGCGCCTGGGACAACACCAAGGCCCTGATCGACAAGGGCCACGACTGGATCATCAACGAGGTCAAGAGCTCCGGCCTGCGCGGTCGCGGCGGCGCCGGCTTCCCGACCGGCCTCAAGTGGTCCTTCATGCCCAAGAACGACCCGCGCCCCAGCTACCTCGTCATCAATGCCGACGAATCCGAGCCCGGCTCCTGCAAGGACCGGGAGATCATGCGCCACGACCCGCATCTCTTGATCGAGGGCGCACTGCTCGCGTCGTTCGCGATGCGTGCGCATGCCTGCTACGTCTACGTGCGCGGCGAGTTCATGCGCGAGAGCGAGCACCTGCAGGCCGCCGTCGACCAGGCCTACGCGGCGAGGCTGATCGGCAAGGACAATATCCACGGCTGGGACTTCGACCTCTACCTCCACCACGGCGCCGGCGCCTACATCTGCGGCGAGGAGACGGCGCTGCTGGAGAGCCTGGAGGGCCGCAAGGGCCAGCCCCGGCTCAAGCCGCCGTTCCCCGCCAACGTCGGCCTGTACGGCGCGCCCACCACGGTCAACAACGTCGAATCCATCGCCGTGGCCCCCGACATCCTGCGCCGCGGGGCCACCTGGTTCGCCGGCCTTGGCAAGCCCAACAACACCGGCACCAAGCTGTTCCAGATCTCCGGCCACGTCGAGAAGCCCTGCGTGGTGGAGGAGGAGATGGGCATCCCCCTGCGCGAGCTCCTTGAGCGCCACGCCGGCGGCGTACGCGGCGGCTGGGACAACCTGCTCGCCGTGATCCCGGGCGGCTCGTCGATGCCGGTCCTGCCGGCGTCCATCTGCCAGGATCTCACCCTGGACTTCGACACGCTGTCGAAGCTGAAATCGGGCATGGGCACGGCCGCCGTGATCGTCATGGACAAGTCCACCGACATCATCGCCGCCATCCGCCGCATCGCCTATTTCTACAAGCATGAGAGCTGCGGCCAGTGCACCCCCTGCCGCGAAGGCACCGGCTGGATGTGGCGCGTGCTCCAGCGCATGGAGCGCGGCGAGGCCGAGAAGCGGGAGATCGACCTGTTGTGGGACGTCTCGACCAGGGTCGAGGGCCACACCATCTGCGCCCTGGGCGACGCCGCCGCCTGGCCCGTGCAGGGTCTCATCCGGCACTTCCGCGGCGAGATCGAGGCCCGCATCGACAAGCGCCAGTCGGCGCTGAAGCAGGCGGCCGAGTAGAGGGCTCCGCTGCAGGCTATCCGGATGTCGTCTTCAGGCCGACGATACCGGCGACGACCGTGGCTATGAAGACGACGCGCAGCGGCGAAGCGGGCTCGGAGAAAAAGACGATCCCGGCGATGACGGTGCCGGCAGCGCCGATCCCCGTCCAGACCGCGTAGGCCGCCCCGACGGGGAGCACTTGCAGCGCCTTCGTGAGCAGGTACACGAACAACGCCAGCAGCACGAGGGAGACCGCCGACCACAGCGGGTGGCGAAACCGTCTGCTTTCTTCATCGCCAGCGCCCAGGCGACATCGACGATGCCCGATACAGCAAGGTAGATCCAAGCCAGGGTGGTGGATGTCATCGGGGCCATCTCCTGCTCCTGCCGACGGCGCCGGAGGCACGGTGCCACCCAGGCCTGCCGGGGTGGATGGTCTGAGCCTGACGAGGTGCCTCACGAGCGCATCATGCTGCGCAGATGCGAGTCCTGGGCGTCGAGGAACCGCCGAAGACGCTGGGCGTAGTCGGCGGCCACGGCCGCGCGCACCGACGGCCGAGACGCCAGCGCGCGCCGCCACGCGGCGACCTTCGGCTTGTCCGTCAGGATGCCGAGATCGGCGATGGTGTCGAGCACGTCGAAGTAGCGGAACGCCGGGCCGAAGGCGGCGTCGACGAGGCTGAAGCGCTCGCCTGCGAAGAACGGGCCGGCGCCCAGGATCTCCTCGATGCGCACGAATTTCTGCGTCAGCGCGTGTCCCTTCGCCTCGAACAGCGCCGCATCCGGTGTCGTCTCGATGGCGTAGATGTCGGAAAGGATGGAGGAGCCGAACTCGATCCAGGCGCGGTGCTCTGCGCGTTCTACCGGATCGCTCGGATGCAGGGCCGGCCCCGCCTGCGTCTCCTCGATGTACTCGCAGATGACAGCGCTCTCGAACAGCACCGCCTCGCCGCGCCCCGGCCGCGCCACCCGCAGCAGCGGCACCTTGCCGAGCGGCGAGATGGCCCGGAACCAGTCGGGCTTGGCGGCGAGGTCGATGGTGACCCGCTCGAAGGCGACGCCCTTCTCAGCGAGCGCGATAGCCGCCCGCTGCACGTACGGGCACAGACGATGGCTGACGAGGGTCAGACCGGACATGGCTTGCCTCACGTTGTGACTCTTGCGGGGATCGACATCCGGCCGTGCGCGGAGCGCATCCGCCACAATCCCGATCCCCTGGGTTCTAGAATGGATGCGCTTGCATCGATATGGATGCCATCGCATGCAAATGTCAAGTTGAATGCGCTCGCATTCATCGCTAGCATGACGGCGTATCGCGGGGATGTGATCATGGCCAAGGATCCGAGCGGGGCCGTCGTCGATGCGTGGATCGCGCTCAACCGGGCGCAGCAGGTCGCGTTATCGAAGATCGAGCGGGCCTTTCGCGACGCCGGGATGCCGCCTAGCGCCTGGTACGATGTGCTGTGGGAGCTGGAGAAGGCGGGCGCGGCCGGTCTCAGGCCGTTCGAGGTCGAGCGCCGCCGGCTGATCGCCCAGTCCAACGTCTCGCGCCTCATCGACCGACTGGCGGAGGCCGGCTACGTCGAGCGCCAGCCCTGCGATGAGGATGGTCGCGGCCAGCGCGTCGTCATCACGGTGGCGGGGCGGGAGATGCGCAAGCGCATGTGGCCCATCTACGCGCGGGCGATCAGCGACGCGGTGGGCCGCAGCGTCTCGGAGCGCGAGGCGGCGACCCTGGCGACCCTGCTGGCGCAGCTGACCGACCGAGATCGCTAGTGCTGACTGCGCCTGCGCAGGCCGAATGGGTCATCGCGGCTCGCGAGCGTTCGGTAGACGGCGAGATCGTTCCCTTCGAGCGCAGGCGCCTCGCCGCGGCGATGACCGCGGGTAGCGCCCGGTCCTCCCGATTGCAGCGCGGCTCCGACGCCAGCATAGATGTAGCGATCGCCGAAGGCCTGCTTCAATGCCGCGAAGGCCGGCTCGCCGGTGCAGTGCCCGGGAGCGACGTTCTCCACCTTGAAGGTGTCCTTGAGCGCCGTGACAAGGCGGGCGATCGCATCGTCCTGCGCCACGACATAGTGGAATCCGCCGACGATCAGATGGATCTTCGGATTGATCGCCGCGGCCGCCTCGACGATCTTCTCCACGCCGGGGTGCGAGCAGCCGACGAAGAGGACGAGGCCGTCCGATGTGTCGACGGCGAGCGACAACTCCCGGAGCTCCTTGGTGCCGGGGAGGTCCGATACCAGCGCGATCAGCGTGATGCCCGGCGCGATCTCGGTGGTCTTCTCGACGACCTGGAAGTTGGCGCCCTGCCAGGCGGTGCCGAACGTCATCACCGCGGGCGGATTGCCGTCGTAATAGCGCATCTGCGGCGACAGCGCCTCGTCCCTGCGGTAGAAGCTCGACGGCAGCGACGAGCCGTAGATGCCGAAGCCTTCCTTGGGAGCGTAGATCTTGACATTCGGGTTGACGCCCAGGAGGTGACCGAGCCCCGCCATGTGGTCGGAGTGGCGGTGCGACATGACGACGAAATCGAGCTTGGTGAGGTCGACCCCCTTGGCCTTGACGTTCGCGGCGAAGACGTCGCGATCATTGCCGGTATCGAAGAGGATTCGCTTGCCGCCGACCTCGACGAGCGCGGAGAAGCCCCAGTCCTTTTTCATCGTGGGGTCGTTCCCAAAGGCATCGTAGAGGATCGTGATCTTGGCCTCGTCTGCGAGGGCGCTGGCGGTGCTGGCGGCCATACCGGCGGCCGTGAGCGAGGCGGCCAGAAATAGAGCGATGCTGCGCCTCATGGCTGCACCTCCTGGGGGGCAAACCTATCCCAGCGTAGGTGCGCAGAAGCGTGGATTGAATTGGGGTTACTATGGGTTGCCGGCGCGGCGTTTGCCCAGTGCCCTCGCAGGCGCTCGGACCGCTCCCGGTCCATTGCCATGCCGGGGACACATGGGTTGGAGCGTCGGCCCCGGAGCGTCTGGCGCCTATCCTTGCGCTTATTTAACAACTTGCTTTTGCCGAGCTGACCGACAAGATTGCGCCGTCCCATCGCTTCCTGCACACATCCCGATGGCCAAGATCCTCCCCCTGTCCGCTGCCGTCGAAGAGGTCGTACGCGATGGCGACAAGGTCGCCTTCGAGGGCTTCACGCACCTGATCCCCTATGCCGCAGGGCACGAGACCATCCGCCAGCGCCGCAAGGACCTGACGCTGGTGCGCATGACGCCGGACCTGCTCTACGACCAGCTGATCGGCGTTGGTGCAGTGCGGAAGATGATCTTTTCGTGGGGTGGAAATCCAGGTGTCGGCTCGCTGCACCGCTTCCGCGACGCCTACGAGCAGGCCTGGCCGCAGCCCCTGGAGATCGAGGAGCACAGCCACGCCGCCATGGCCAACGCCTACGAGGCGGGCGCGGCCGGGCTGCCCTTCGCGGTGTTCCGCGGCTACCGCGGCGCGGAGTTGCCGCGCGTCAACCCCAACATCAAGTCGGTCGCCTGCCCCTATACGGGCGAGGTGCTGGCCACCGTCCCCGCCATGCGGCTCGACAGCGCCGTGATCCACGCCCAGCGCGCCGACCGTGAGGGCAACGTGCTGCTGGAGGGCATCGTCGGGGTGCAGAAGGAGGCGGTGCTGGCGGCCAAGCGCGCGCTGGTGACGGTCGAGGAGATCGTGGACGATCTGGGGCCGCGCTCCTACAACGCCTGTGTGCTGCCGCATTGGACCATCACGGCCGTCGCCCATGTCCCCGGCGGAGCGCATCCCTCCTATGCGCAGGGGCACTACAAGCGCGACAACGCCTTCTACGAAGCCTGGGACACCATCGCCCGCGAACGCGACACCTTCACGGCGTGGGTGCAGGAGAACATCCTGGAGAAAGGCCCCGAGGCCTTCGCCCGCTTCGCCCGCAAATGACCGAGCTCGACCATATCGCCGTGGTCGCACCGGACCTGGGCACAGGCGTCGCCTGGGTGCGCGAGGTGCTGGGCGTGGAGATGCCCGCGGGGGGCAAGCACCCCGAGATGGGCACGCACAACCGCCTCGTCGGCCTCGGGCCGGACGTCTACCTGGAGGTCATCGCCATCGACCCGGAGGCGCCGCGCCCACCGCACCGCCGCTGGTTCGGGCTCGACGACAGTGCCGCGGTGGAGCGCCACTGGCGCGAGGGGCGCCGCCTGCGCAGCTATGCGGCACGCTGCAGCGACATCGCCGCCACCATCGGCGGTGGGGGCGGGACCTTCGGGGCGCCGATGGGCGTCTCCCGCGGTGGCCGGCAGTGGCTGTTCGCGGTGCGCCCTGATGGCGAGTTGCCCCTGGACGGTGCGCTGCCGTGCCCAATCGACTGGGGCGAGCGGGGCACCCCGGCGCCGACCATGCCGGACCTCGGGCTCACGCTGCAGAGCCTGCGCGTCGAAACGCCCGATCCGGACGCAGTGCGCGCCGCCCTGGATGCCATCGGCATGGCGCGCCAGCCGGAGATCCACCACGGGCCGGAGGCGCGGCTCACAGCTACCATCGTCACGCCCGGCGGCGTGCGCGTGCTCACCTAGGAGCCTGTCCAGATAATGCTGTCGCGGAGTCCGTCGTAGAATGGGATTCCAACTGGCCAGCGATCGCCGGCTCGCATCGCGCCCGAATTGCACCCGTGGTGCACCTGAGCATGAGCGAACGTCGACCGGAGCGCGGGCAAAGGGAAAACCATTCCTCGATTTTGCTCCGTTTACGACTACTCGGACAGGCTCCTAGCGAGACGAACAGCAAGACGAAGGCCGAAGGTTCGCCCATGTCAGCCCAAATGGCAGCTCCCTCTACATGGGCGCCCAGCGAGATGATGACCATCGTCGCGGCGCGCGCGCTCAAGAGCTCCGACGTGTGCTTCGTCGGCATCGGCGCCCCGTCGGCGGCCTGCAACCTAGCGCGCCTCACGCACGCGCCGAGCATCACGCTGATCTACGAGAGCGGTACCATCGCCACGAAGCCCAACGTGCTGCCGCTCTCCATCGGCGACGGCGAGCTGTGCGAGACGGCGCTGACCACGGTATCGGTGCCGGAGATGTTTCGCTACTGGCTGCAGGGCGGGCGCATCACGGTCGGCTTCCTGGGCGGCGCGCAGATCGACCGCTTCGCCAACCTCAACACCACCGTGGTCGGCCCCTACAATAAGCCCAAGGTTCGCCTGCCCGGCGGCGGCGGCGCGCCGGAGATCGCCATCTCCTGCCACGAGGTGTTCATCACCATGGCGCAGAGCAGGCGCTCGTTCGTAGCCAAGCTCGATTTCATCACCTCGCTCGGCCACGGCGAGGGCAAGGGCAGCCGCGCGCGCCTGGGCGTCACCACCAAGGGGCCGACGCGCCTCATCACCGACCTGTGCGCCCTGGAGCCGGACGAGGAGACCCGCGAGATGACGGTGGTCGCCATCCATCCGGGCGTCACGCGCGAGCAGATCGCCGACGCCACCGGCTGGCCCGTCAGGTTCGCCGCCAAAGTGGCCGAGACGCCGCCGCCGACGGCCGAGGAGCTCGCCGTGCTGCGCGACCTGCACGCGCGCACCAGGGCCGCCTTTCGAGGCAAGGCATGAGCTGATTGGTCGGCTTTCGGTACGACGTGACAACACCGCGCGCCTTGCATTAGGCTCGCGCCCACTCCCAGGCCGGCTTATAGAGGGCGGGCCGGAGGCGAAGGCACGGGCCAACACAGGGATAGGAAATGGCCAAGAAGCAAGAAGCCTATGAGGACATCCCGGGAACCTGGGTGTTCGATGCCCAGCGCGCGCGGCAGGGTTATCACCTCAACCAGTTCCTCTATTCGCTGATGAAGGCGGAGAACCGCAAGGAGTTCCTGGCCGACGAGCGCAAGTATCTGCTGAAATTCCCGATGACGGAGGAGCAACGCGAGGCGGTGATGCAGCGCGCATGGAACCGGCTTCTGGAGCTTGGTGGCGTCTCCTATGCGCTCGCAAAGCTCGCCTTCACCGACGGCAAGTCCTACCAGTTCATGGCCTCGCAAATGGTCGGCGTGCCGGAGAAGGACTATGTCGACATGATGCTGAAGGGTGGGCGCTCGGTCGAAGGCTGGCGCTCCAAGAAAGAACGGGGAGAAGCCTGATGGCGAAGATCGTTGCAGGCGTCGGTACCTCGCACACGCCGGCCATCGGCGCCGCGCTCGATAATGGCAAATCCGGCGAGCCCTATTGGGCGCCCGTCTTCAAAGGCTATGAGAAGGCCAAGGAGTGGATGGCGAGAACGAAGCCCGATGTCGTCATCATGATCTACAACGATCATGTCAACGCCTTCGACTTCAAGATCATCCCGACTTTCGCGATCGGCTGCGGCGCCGAGTTCCCGATCGCCGACGAAGGCTGGGGCCCGCGTCCCGTGCCCGTGGTCAAGGGGCATCCCGAGCTTGCCTCGCATATCGTGCAGTCGCTCGTGCTCGACGAGTTCGACATGACCATCGTCAACGAGCTGCAGGTCGACCACGGCCTGACCGTGCCGATGTCGCTGCTGTTCGGTCAGCCCAAGGAATGGCCGGCCCGTGTGATCCCGCTTGCCGTCAATGTGGTGCAGTATCCGGCGCCCACGGGACATCGTTGCTACATGCTGGGCAAGGCCATCAAGAAGGCGATCGAAAGCTGGGACGAGGATCTGAAGGTCGTCATCTTCGGCACCGGCGGCCTTTCGCACCAGATCCAGGGCCCCCGCGCCGGCCTCGTCAACACCAAGTTCGACACCGATTTCCTCGACGACCTCTCGCGCAACCCCCAGCGCCTCGTGGACCTGCCGCCGCTCGAATACCTGCGCGACGCCGGCAACGAGGCGATCGAGATGGTGATGTGGCTGACGATGCGCGGGGCGCTGGGCCACAAGGTGGAGGAGGTGTACCGGTTCTATCATGTGCCGGCGTCATCGACCGCCGTCGGCAGCATCATTCTCGAAGCGCGCTAGTTCGGCAATCGGGCGTCGACAGTCGGAGCTCCCGAAGCCCGACGCGCGACTGCCGACGCCCGAGACCTATGACATCCAAGCGACAAGAGGACCAAGCATGAAGATCGTCGTAGCGGGACAGGGCGCGTTCGGCCAGAAGCATCTGGAGGGGATCCAGAATATTCCGGGCATCGAGGTGGTTTCGCTCGCGGGCGGCTCGCCTGATTCAACCAAGGAGGTCGCTCAGAAATTCAAGGTCCCGCATTGGACGTCGAATTTTTCCGAGGCTCTGAAGCAGCCCGGCGTCGAGGCCGTGATCCTGGCGACGCCCACGCAGATGCATGCGCGCCAGGGCATCGAAGCCATGCGTGCCGGCAAGCACGTCCAGATCGAGATCCCTATTGCCGACAGCCTGAAGGATGCCGAGGAGCTGGTCCGCGTCCAGAAGGAGACCGGCCTTGTCGCCATGGCCGGCCACACGCGCCGCTTCAATCCTTCGCATCAGTGGGTGCACAAGCGCATCAAGGTGGGCGAGCTCGCCATCCAGCAGATGAACGTGCAGACCTACTTCTTCCGCCGCACGAACATGAATGCGGCCGGCAAGCCGCGCAGCTGGACCGATCATCTGCTCTGGCATCACGCCTGCCACACCGTCGATCTTTTCATGTATCAGACGGGCGAGCCGGTCTCGGATTGCTACGCGATCGAGGGGCCCCATCATCCGCAGCTTGGCATCGCCATGGACATGGGCATCCTGATGAGGACGCCCTCCGGCAAGGTGTGCGTGCTCTCGCTCTCCTTCAACAACAAAGGTCCCCTGGGCACATTCTTCCGCTATATCTGCGACAACGGCACCTACATCGCGAGCTATGACGATCTTGCCGACGGCGATGGCAACAAGGTCGACGTTTCCAAGGTCGATGTGTCAATGAACGGCATCGAGCTTCAGGACCGCGAGTTCTTCGCCGCGATCAAGGAGAAGCGCGAGCCCAATGCGAGCGTCGCGCAAGCGCTTCCGGCGATGCAGGTCTTGGACAAGCTCGAGAAAATTCTCGCACGGTCCGGGTGATACCGAGCTCAGGCAACGTCGTTTCCGATGCCATGGTGGAGATCTGGCAGGCCGACCATCAGGGCCGCTACCCGCACCCGGCCGACGGCCGGCCGGTGGCCTCGGACCCCTCTGGGTCTGACACCGCAATCGCCGGGATGACAAATATTGGGGGGCGGCAGATTGCTCTGCCGCCCCCCAATTGCTTCGTGCGGTCTCGCCCGCAGCCTACTGCGTGATGTCGCGGTCCTTGGTCTCGGGCAGGAACAGGGCGCCGACCACCAAGCTCATCGCAGCCACGATAACCACGTACCAGAGACCGGAGTAGATGTCTCCGGTGGCAGCGGCGACGGCGAACATCGTCGCCGGTAGGAAGCCGCCGAACCAGCCGTTGCCGATGTGATAGGGCAGCGACATCCCGGTGTAGCGGATGCGCGTGGGGAATAGCTCCACGAGCCAGGCAGCAATCGGCCCGTAGACCATGGTGACGAAGATCACCAGGATCCACAGCAGCAGGATCGCCATCGGGTAGTTGATCTGCGCCGGGTCGGCCTTGGTCGGATAGCCGTGCTTGGCGATGGCCGTCTTCATCGCGGCAGCGAAGTCGGGCTGCGTGGTGGAGAGCGTCTGGTCGCCGATCTTGACCACGGCAGCCACGCCTGCAGGACCTGCCTCGTTCTGGTAGTTCACCGAGGAGGCAACCAGCGCCGCCTTGGCCGTGTCGCACGAGGTCGTGAACTTCTCCGTGCCCGTCATCTTGAACTGGACCGAGCACTCCTTCGGGTCGGCGGTCACCGTCACCGGCGACGAGATCAGGGCCTGCTCCAGCGCCGGATTCGCGTAGTGCGTGAGGCCCTTGAAGATATTGATGGGCGAGATCGGCGCATAGGTCAGCACCCCGAGCAGGAAGCCCAGCAGCATGATCGGCTTGCGGCCGATCTTGTCCGACAGCCAGCCGAAGAAGATGAAGAACGGCGTGCCGAGAGCCAGCGCGACCACGATCATGATCTGAGCCGTCGTCGCCTGGACCTTCAACGTCTGGGTGAGGAAGAACAGCGCGTAGAACTGCCCGCCGTACCAAATCACGGCCTCGCCGGCGGTCGCTCCCAGCAGGGCCAGGATGGCGATCTTGGCGTTCGACCACGTGCCGAAAGCCTCGCTGAGCGGCCGCTTCGACGCCTTGCCTTCATCCTTCATCTTCTGGAAGATGGGCGACTCGTTGAGGCTCAACCGGATCCAGATCGAGACGATCAGGAGCAGCAGCGAGAGCAGGAACGGGATGCGCCATCCCCAGTCGGCGAACGCCTCGGCGCTCATGGTGTTCTGGATGCCGATGACCAGCAGCAGCGCCATGAACAGGCCGAGGGTGGCCGTGGTCTGGATCCACGAGGTGTAGTAGCCGCGCTTGCCGGGAGGCGCGTGCTCGGCAACGTAGGTCGCCGCGCCGCCGTATTCGCCGCCGAGTGCCAGGCCCTGCACCAGGCGCAGGCCGATCAGCACCATCGGCGCGGCGATGCCCCACTGCGCATAGGAGGGCAGGACGCCGATGAAGAACGTGCCAACGCCCATCAGGGTCATGGTGACGAGGAAGGTGTACTTGCGGCCGACGATGTCGCCGAGCCGTCCGAACACGAGCGCCCCGAGCGGACGCACGGCGAAGCCGGCGGCGAAGGCCAGCAGGGTGAAGATGAAAGCGATGTTGGGCGCCACGTTAGAGAAGAAGTGCCGTGCCAGAAAGACACCCAGCGTTCCGTAGATGTAGAAGTCGTACCACTCGAATACCGTGCCGAGCGACGACGCGAAGATGACGCGCCGCTCCTCGCTCGTCATCCCGGCCGGCCGGTCTCGAACGGCCCCTTGGGTTGTCGCTGCCATGCTGCCTCCTCCCTGGATCCGCGGCTTGGTTCTGCGCAAAGCGCCAGAACTCGCCGCTTCGCGAACCATTGGTGACAGAATGTGCAGCTGTCTTTGCTCAACTCGTCTTAGACCAAAGGATTAATATCCTACCCACAAGCTGCTGTACTTGTGTGTTATTTCACGAAAAAATATGGGAATGCAGGCGACGCGCCGACTGCGCCCCGCGCGATGTGTCGGGGCAACGTTGGCGCCGCCGGTCGGGATAGGATGGCGGCGACAAGTGGCGTGGGAGCGAATGGCCGTGGGCAGGCAGACGCCGGCCGTGCTGGTGATCGACGACGAGGTGCAGATCCGGCGCTTTGTGCGCGCCGGATTCGAGCTGGAGAATTTCACGGTCCGCGATGCCGCCAGCGCCGTCGAGGGCATCCGCTCGGCGACGCTCAAGCCGGCCGATCTCGTGGTGCTGGACCTGGGGTTGCCCGACATGGATGGCGCCGCCGTGGTGGAGCGGCTGCGGTCCTGGTCGCAGGTACCCATCATCGTGCTGTCCGTGCGCTCCGACGAGGACGAGAAGGTGCGCCTGCTGGAGCTCGGCGCCGACGACTATGTGGTGAAGCCGTTCGGCATGGCCGAGCTGCTGGCTCGCGCCAGGGCCGCCCTGCGGCGCCAGTCCAGCGGACGCGGCGGCGAGCCGGTGGTCCGCGCCGGGCACCTTACCATCGACCTCGCCCAGCGCCGGGTGCTTGCGGGGAATGACGAGGTGCGGCTGTCGCCTAAGGAGTACCGGCTGCTGCAGGTGCTGGCCCAACACGCGGGCAACGTCGTCACCCGCCAGCACCTGTTGAAGGAAGTCTGGGGCAACGCCCACAAGGAGGACGCCCATTACCTGCGCATCTTCGTACGCAAGCTGCGCGGTAAAATCGAAAAAGACCCGGCCAGGCCCGCCGTCCTCACCACTGAACTCGGCGTCGGCTATCGCCTGCGCACCGATTGAACAGGGGAGCGAGCAGAGCTGCCTGGACTTTTGCCATGCTCCTTCCACGCCCTGTTTACGCAGTATTTATGCTTAACCTGGAAAAGGTTACGCCACCGTCCTGAGACCTAGCCTACCCTTCCCCGAGACAAATCGGGAAGCGACTGAAGGGTAGGTCCTTGCAGACACGGCTTGCGCCCCCCACACCCCGGAAAGACAGCCAAGAGCGCCGTGTCGCGGAGCTGCTGTCCGAGCGGGATCGGCTGATGAGCGAGATCGCGCTGCGCGCGAGTCTCAATGCCCTTCCCCCCATGCTTGTCAAGGCGAGAACGCTGCTCACGCGCTTCTGGGGGAAGGCCAACTGGGAGGCGCGCTCCGGGCTCCTGGCCGCCGCGCGGATGCTCCTGACCTTGGGCGCCGCCCAGCCGGCCCTGCAGAGCGCCCAGCGCAGGCTCGCCGAGGCCCGCCGGCGCAAGCCGGCGCGCGCGCCGCGCAAGACGGCCGAGACCGTCTGACCGGCGCTCCAGCGGACAACGCCGCGCCTGGGTCGCGCCTTGGGCCGCGCCTTGGCCTTGATCCGCGCCGCGGGGGCTGCCTATGGTCGAGGCATCGATGCGCCTCCCTTGGCGCCGAGGTCTCGTAGGATGCCCCGTCCGTGATACCCAGCTGGAAGGGTCTCGTTGCGCGAGAGCCGCTGGCCGTCACCGCGCTTTCGCTCGTCCTGATGGCGATTCTCACCGCCGCGATGGCCGGCGTGCAGAGCCTCGTGGATGTCGGCACCGTCACCATCGTCTACCTGATCGCCGTGATGTTCGCCGCCATCCACGGTGGATTCCTGCCGGCCCTTGTCACCGCGCTGGCTGCCGCCGCAGCTGCGGCGTTCTTCTTCTATGCGCCGATCTACGACTTCCGGGTCTACAACCCCGTTCAGGTCCTCGATCTCGTGCTCTTCCTCATCGTCGCGGCGGTGATGGGCAAGCTTGGCGCCGACGCCCGCAAGGCCAGGATGCGCGAGCAGGCCGACGTCCTCCGCGAAGCGCTGATCGGCTCGGTCTCGCACGAGCTGCGCTCGCCGCTGTCCTCCATCGTCGGCGCCGCCTCGATCCTGGCGCGGGCGCCCGAGGTCACGACGGGCGATCGGCTGCTGCCGCTGGTCCAGGGCATCGAGGAGGAGGCCGAGCGCCTCAACGACCACATCCAGAACCTTCTCGATTCCACGCGCATCAGCAGCGAGGGCATCAGACCGCACAACGAATGGGTGGACCCCGGCGATATCGTCAACGCCGCCATCGACCGCAAGCAGCGCGCGTTGGCCGGACACCGGCTCAGCGTCGTCATAGAGACCGATCTGCCGCTGGTGCACGTAGACCCGGCGCTGATCGAGCGGGCGCTGGAGCACCTGATCGAGAACGCAGCCAAATACTCGCCGGCGGACTCCCTGATCGAGGTGAGAGCAGAAAGAGAGCGAGGGGAAGTGCGCCTCGCCGTGACGGACAACGGCGTCGGCCTGTCGCGGGAGGAGCGGGAGCGGATCTGGGAGCGCTTCTACCGCAGCCCGCGCCTGCGCGAGCGCATCGGCGGGTCGGGGCTCGGGCTGTGGATCGCGCAGGCACTGGTGGCGGCCTGCCAGGGCCGCGCGGAGGCCTTCAGCGCCGGCGTGGGGCGGGGGTCCACCTTGGCCCTGCACCTCCCGGTGCCGCGCGAGGCGCCGCACAGCGCGCGTGCGTCGGCCGACTGACGCCGGCCTGCGAAGGCAAAAGCGTCCCGGCCGACGCACGATGCTTAACGCATTGGAGCGATCCACCGGCATTGTGATCGCCGGCCAGACCGGCGCCATGCTAGAAAGGTTGCCTCGGAGAGAGCCTCCGAGAGACTCCCGCGAGAGACTGGGGGCGCCCATGCAGTTCACAGTCGGGCTGAAGCTCAAGAGCAGGGCCGACCATACCGTGGTCGAGGCCGAGGACGCTCTGATCGCGGCCCTGAAGGTCAAGGCCCAGTACCCGGAGGCGCGCGTCACCTACGTGCGCCCCTGCAACCGCCGCGGCGATGCACGGCACCCGCCGCTCCAGAGGCTGCGCGAGGAACGCGCCTGAGGCAAGGTCGGAGCCCGGGCTTCGTCGCGATGGCCGAAGCCCCTTCATGCTCACAGCGCGCGATCACGGCGAAGGCGAGTTGCTCCGCCCGGCTTGGGTGCGGTCTGACACGGAACGAGCGGATTCCCCTCCCCCTTGTGGGGAGGGGTTAGGGGTGGGGGAAACCCCGATATTCCCCCCACCCTGTCCCTCCCCACACGGGGAGGGAACGCTGCGGCGCGGCTCCGTTTCGTCATCGAGGGTCGGCGCAGCCGGTGATCGGATGACACCAGGCACAATTGAGACGAAAGCGAAGCAAGTTGCAGACAGCCGCTCGTCTGTGCTCATTTGTCCCGATCGGTCTTCAATTCAGCACCGACGGTTCGAGGGGGGAACTCATGCGCAACTGCCTGGCTGCCGCTTGGGCCGCATTGATGTTGGCGGGCACGGCGGGCGCCGTCCACGCGCAGGAGGTGACGCTCAAGGGCATCACGTCGTTTGCGGAGAAGACGTTCTACTCGCGCGCCTTCGAGAAGTTCATCGATAAGGTCAACGCCGACGGCAAGGGCCTTGTCCAGATCAACTACATCGGCGGCCCCAAGGCGATGCCGCCGTTCGAGGTGGGCAAGGCGCTGGCGGGCGGCGTGGTGGACATCGCCAACGCCACCGGCGCCTTCTACACCAACGTGATGCCGGAGGCGGACGCCTGGAAGCTCACCGAGCGGCCCATGTCCGAGCTGCGCAAGAACGGCGGCTTCGACTACATGGCCAAGATCTACGACCAGAAGATGAACGCCGTCTTCCTGGCCCGGCACGTGGATGACAACCCGTTCCATCTTTATCTCAACAAGAAGATCGACAAGCCCGATCTGACCGGCCTGAAGCTGCGCATCACCCCGGTCTACCGCGAGTTCTTCCAGGCGCTCGGCGCCACCGTCGTGCAGACGGCGCCGGGCGAGGTGTACACGGCGCTGGAGCGCGGCGTGGTGGACGGCTACGGCTGGCCCATCACCGGCATCTTCGACCTGGGCTGGCACGAGAAGACCAAATACCGCGTCGATCCCGGCTTCTACAGCGCCGAGGTGAGCATACTGATCAACAAGAATTCCCTGGCCAAGCTCAACGACGCGCAGCGGAAGGTGATCCTGGACGCGGCGGCGTGGATCGAGGCGCAGGCTTCCGAGACGGCGAAGGAGAACCAGGCTGACACCGCCAGGCAGAAGGCCGCCGGCATCGAGGTTATCGACTTCAAGGGCGCCGACGGCGAGGCGTGGCGCGCCAAGGCCTACGAGGCCGGCTGGGCCGCCATCATCAAGCTGAGCCCCGAGCACGGGCCGAAGCTCAAGGAGTACTTCTCCAAGGCCAAGTAGGTTGGGTTAGGGCCGAAGGCCCGTAACCCAACACGTGCAAGGCGAATGGCGAATGGCCAATCGCGAATGGCAAGACAACTCCATTCGCCACTCACCATTCGCCATTCGCCATATTCCAACAAAGGAATATAATGGAGCGCTTGTCTCAGGCCTTCGGCCGCATCCTCGACGGCCTGATGCTGGTGGCGTGCCTCCTGCTGCTGGCCATGTCGGTGATGATCGGCGCCGACGTCGTCACCCGCAACATCGGCCTCGGCGGCATCGCCTGGAGCGGGGAGGTGTCGGAGAACATCATCTATCTCCTGACGCTCCTGTCGGCCCCCTGGCTGCTGCGCCAGGGCCAGCACATCCGCGTCGATATCCTGTTGCGGGCGCTGCCGGGGCGGATGGCGTGGCTGCTGGAGTGGGCCGGCGACATTCTGGGGCTCGCCTGCTCGCTTTATTTCGTGTGGTACGGATGGGCTGTGCTGGCAGCCAGCTACCGGGCCGGCGCCATCACCATCAAGACCCTGATCACCCCCGAGTGGTGGATGCTTGCGCCGCTGCCGGTGGCCTTCCTCCTGCTCGCCATCGAGTTCCTGTTCCGCATGCACCGCCTCGCCCGCGCCCAGCGGGGGCCGCGCACCGATGCGGTCTCCGCGTCATGATACCGCCGTCCACATTCTCCTCCCTTCGTGCAGGCGTCCCCTCCCCCCTTGTGGGGGAGGGTCAGGGTGGGGGGGAATCCCAGACCTCGGATGTCGTGGTTCCCCCCACCCCTAGCCCCTCCCCACAAGGGGGAGGGGAATGCCGGCGCGCCTATGGTGCGAGCAAGCTGCCATGACGTGGCAGATGGCGGCGCTGCTGCTGCTCGGCGGATCGACGGCGCTGCTGCTGATCGGCATGCCGGTGGCGCTCACCTTCGTCGCCGTCAACATCGTGGGCGCGCTGCTGTTCCTCGGCGGCGAGGCGGGACTCGCCCAGGTGGTGCGCAACAGCGTGGCCTCGGTGATGAACCTGTCGCTGACGCCGATCCCGCTGTTCGTGCTGATGGGCGAGATCCTGTTCCACACCGGCCTCGCCATCAAGGTCATCGACGGCGTGGAGCGGCTGATCCGCCAGGTGCCGGGGCGGCTCGCCGTGGTGGCCGTGGTGGCGGGCACCATTTTCTCCGCCATCTCCGGATCCACTATCGCCACGACAGCCATGCTGGGCTCGCTGATGCTGCCCGTGATGCTGGCGCGCGGCTATCACCCGACCATGGCCACCGGCCCGATCATGGCCATCGGCGCGGTCGACATGCTGATCCCGCCTTCGGCGCTGACAGTGCTGCTGGGCAGCCTCTCGGGCATCTCCATCTCCAAGCTGCTGATCGGCGGCGTGGTGCCCGGCCTGATCCTCTCGGTGGCCTTCGTCGCCTACATCGTGGTGCGGGCGAAGCTGACGCCAAAGCTCGCGCCGCCCACGCCGGTGGCCGAGCACGCCGGCTGGGAGGCCTGGCGGCTCCTGGTGCTCTACGTGGCGCCGCTGGTGGCCATCTTCGCCGTCGTGGTGGGCGCCATGTCGGGCGGCTTCGCCACACCCACCGAGTCGGCGGCGCTCGGCGCTCTGGCCACCATGGCCGTGGCCGCCATCTACCGGGTGCTGACGCTGGAGGCCCTGATGAAGTCGCTCAAGGGGGCCACGGCCATCTCCGGCATGATCATGTTCATCATCCTGGGCGCCACCACCTTCTCCCAGATCCTGAGCTTCTCGGGCGCCAGCGAGGGCATGGTCGCGGCCATCCTGGGCCAGGGCCTGTCGCCGTTCGCCGTGGTGGCGCTGATGATGCTGATTCTCATCTTCCTCGGCATCTTCATCGACCAGGTCAGCATGATGCTGATCACTCTGCCGGTGTTCATGCCGATCGTGGCGCGGCTCGGCATCGACCAGGTCTGGTTCGGCATCCTGTTCCTGATCTGCATGCAGCTGGGCCTGCTGCTGCCGCCGCACGGGCTGCTGCTCATGACCATGCGCGGCGTCGCGCCGCCCGAGGTGAGCATGGGTCACATCTTCCGGGCGGTGACGCCCTATGTGATCATGAGCCTCGTGCTGCTGGCCCTGCTGCTCCTTGTCCCGGCCATCGCCACCTGGCTGCCCAACCGCCTCGTTGGATGAGATCCATGACAACGAACAGCGCTCCCGCTGTTGCCGAAGTGCTGGCCGCCGATCTCGCCCGCTACGGAGCCCGCCGCTGCTTCGGCCTGCTCGGCACCGCCAACTTCAAGATCTCTCACGCCCTCGTCGAGAACGGCGTGGAGCTGATCTGCGCCCGCCACGAGTGCAACGCCGCCAGCATGGCCGATGCCTACGCCAAGGCCACCCAGGAGCTGACCCTGTGCAGCGTGCATTCGGGGCCGGGGCTGACCAACGCGCTGACCGGGATCGGCGAGGCCGCCAAGAGCCGCACGCCTCTGCTCGTGCTGGCCGGCGACGTGCCGGTGGGGGCGGTGAAGTCGAACTTCTACATCGAGCAGGCGGAGATGGTGCGCTCGGTCGGCGCCGTATCGGAGCGCATCCACACTCCGGCCACCGCACGCGAGGATACGCTGCGCGCCGTCGTCAGGGCGCTGCGCGACCGCCGGACGGTGGTGCTCAGCCTGCCCACCGACGTGCAGGATGCGCCCTTCCCCGGCAAGGTCTCGCCGCTCGCCCTGCCGCCGGCGCCGGGGCCGCTCAATCCCGACCCTGCGGGCGTGCGCGCCATCGCCGATGCCATCGCCAAGGCCGAGCGCCCGCTGGTCCTGGCCGGCCGCGGCGCTGTGATCTCCGGCGCGGAGGCATCGCTCGCCGCCCTGGCGGAGCGAGCCGGGGCGCTGCTGGCCACCTCGGTGTGCGGCCATGGCCTGTTCGCGAGCGATCCGTGGTCCGTCGGCATCAGCGGCGGCTTCTCCTCGCCGGCCGCGCACGAGCTGATCTCGGAGAGCGATCTCATCCTCGCCTTTGGTGCCAGCCTGACGCAGTGGACCACCAAGCGGGGCCACCTGATCGCCTCCGACGCCGTCGTCGCCCAGGTGGACGTGGAGACGGCAAAGCTCGGCTACCAGATGCCGGTTGGGCTCGCCCTCCATGCCGATGCCCGCACCACCGCCGAGGCAATCCTGGCCGAGCTGGACGCCCGCCAGCTCGGCACCCGCACCGGCCGGCGCACCGCCGAGACGCGCAGACGCATCGATGAGGGCGGCAACCACACCGCGCCCTATGCGGACACGTCGAGCGACCGCTTCATCGACCCACGCACCCTGAGCAAGGCCGTCGACGCCATCCTGCCCAAGGAGCGCGTCGTCGCCTCGGATTCCGGCCATTTCTGCGGCTGGCCGCCCCGCTTCCTGCGCGTGCCGGGCGCCAGGGCGTCGTGCCTCAGCCACTCGTTCCAGTCTGTCGGCTTAGGGCTAGCCTCGGCCATCGGTCTCGCCATCGCCAATCCGGGCGCACTGGCGGTGCTGGGCGCCGGCGACGGCGGCTTCCTCATGTCCATCGCCGACCTGGAGACCGCCATCCGCCTCAAGCTGCGGATGTGCATCCTGATCTACAACGACAGCTCCTACGCGGCCGAGGTGCACCTCTACCGGCGCCGCGGCTACGCCATCGACATCGTGCAGTTCCCCGACACCGACTTCGCCGCCATGGCGCGCGGCTTCGGCGCCCGCGGCGTCACGGTGCGGACGCTCGGCGACCTGGAGCCGGTGCGCGCCTGGGTGACCGAGGGCGCCCCCGGCGTGCTCGTCATCGACGCCAGGATCAACCCCGACCTGGAGGCGGACTGGCACGCCGAGCACTTCCCGTGAGTCGGCCGTGAAGCCGGTCAGCCCGTCCAGATGGTGGTGATCTGCGCGAGGTTCGGGCGCTCGCGGTCATCCGGGCGCTCCCGGGCGGTCCCGATATAGATGAAGCCCGCCACCCGCTCGTTGTCGGCGAGCCTCAGCGCCACCCGCACGGCGGGGCTGTAGGCGTACCATTCCGTGAGCCAGCACGTCCCGAATCCCAGGGCATTGGCGGCGAGGCACAGGTTCATGCCCACCGCGCCGCAGGAGAGCACCTGCTCCCACTCCGGGGCGCCCGGATTGGGCGTGACCCGCGAGATCACGGCCACCACACAGGGCGCCCGCAGCAGGCGGGTGCGCTCGGTCTCCAGGCGGGTCGACGACGGCGGCTCCTTCTCCTCGGCGGCGCAGGCCGCCGCCAGGGCCTCGCCGAACGCCGCGCGCGCCTCGCCCTCGAACACGACAAATCGCCATGGGGTGAGCTTCTTGTGATCGGGCACCCGGGCCGCTGCTGTCAGAATGATGGCGAGCTGCTCTGCCGCCGGCCCGGGCTCCCCCAGCATGCCGGCCTTGACCGACCGGCGTGTCAACAACAGCTCAAGGGCTTCCCTACTCATGTCAAATCCACCGCCGCGTACCGAGTTGACCCTCGCTAAATCACCTTGGCTGCGAGTACAATGGGCTTCAGTGCGCCCCGCGTTCAACGACGGGTTGAAGCAATGCGAACAATGCGCCGCTGCATGAGCCTTGCCGCCTCTTTCGTGGGAGCCTCGGTGCTGGGCGCCGCGCTGCCCGCAGCAGGCGCCCGCGCGGCCGAGTCCGGTGCGATGATGATCGTGGTGGACGGCTCGGGCTCCATGGCCGGCCTGATCGAGCCGCGCGCCCGCCAGAGCAAGATCGTGCTGGTGCGCGATGCCTTGCGCGCCGCCCTGGCGACGGTCGGCCCGCAGACCAGGATCGGGCTGGCGGCATTCGGCCACCGCAATGGCGGCTGCACGGACGTGGAGATCGCACGCCCGCCCGAGGCGCCCGATGTGGAGCGAACCATGGCGCTCTTTGCCCGTATCAAGCCGCGCGGGAAAGGCGCCGTGACGTTCGCCCTGCGCGAGGCCGCCAAGCAGCTGCCCGCCGACGCCGCGCACCGCAGCCTCGTGCTGATCCACGACGGCGCCGACAACTGCCAGCAGGACGTGTGCGCCGCCGCCGCCGAGCTGGCCGCAGCGGGGATTGCGACGCACGTGGTAAGCCTGGGCGTGCCGCCCGACGAGCTGGCCAAGATGGCCTGCCTGCCTCAGGCCACCGGCGGGCGCCATTTCAAGGTGGATACCGTGGAGCAGGCCGCGGCCGCCATCGGCGAGGCCGTGCGCCTGGGCGGCAGCGAGCTGGCCGCCATCGGCCTGGCGACCGCGACGCCGTCCGGCCCCGCCTCCTGGGCGACGGCGATCGTGCCGCCGACGCCGGTGCCAGCCAGCCGGCAGGCGGCGCTGCACCTGCGGGCGCTGGCCGTGGCCGGCGCCGAGCCGCTGGGCTCTCCGCTGCGCTGGACAGTCGCCCCGGCAGGCGCGCCTGAGCTGGCCCTGTTCGACGCCTGGGCCGCCAATCCGGTTGTTCCGGTCTCTCCCGGCACCTATCTCGTCACCGCGCGCAGCGAGCTGGTGTCGGCGAGCCAGCCGGTGACGGTCAAGGACACCCGCACCCTGGCCGTGCCGGTGGTGCTCGGAGCCGGGGCCGTGCGCGTGCGGGTGAATGCGCAGAGGACCGCTGCGCCGCTGGCCGATGCAATTATCACCGTGAGCTCCGCCGAAGGGGTGCCGCTGGCCGCGTTCAAATCGGCCGAGGCAACCTTGCTGCTGTCGCCCGGCAGCTATGGCGTCAGTGCCGAGCTGGGCTTGGTGCGGACTGAGCAGGCGGTGAACGTCGCGGAGGGCCGGCAGACCCCGGTCGATCTGGCGATGAACGTCGGGCGCCTGCAGCTCACGGCCGCCGCCCGCGACGGGGCAGCGCCGACCGAGCCGGCGCTGTTCATCGTCATGGAGGACGATCCGCCGCGCGAGCGGCGCGAGGTGGCGCGGTCGGCAGCCAGCCAGGCCGAGTTCGCCCTGCCGCCGGGGACCTACTACGTGGTCGCGCGGCAGGGGGAGGCCGAGGCGCGCGAGCGGCTGGAGATCGGCTCCGGCGACGTGGTGCGCCGGACGCTGAGTGCGGCGACCGGCCGCCTTGGCCTGCTGAGCGACCGTCCCGGTTAATGCTGCAGCCAGGAGGTGCCGTGACGCAGCAGGCCAGCAATGCCAATTCTGCCGCCGGCAGGAGCCGATGGAGCCGCTGTCGGCTCGCGGCAGCGATCATGCTCGTCCTCTGCCTGGCGCTCCAGCCGGCAGGGGCGCAGCTGCCCGGCTGGGACTCGAGCCAGGAGCAGCCCCCCGCCAACACCACCACGGTGGTGCCACGGTCGCAGCCGGCGCCCAAGCCGGGCGGAGGCGCGCCGGGCCAGGTCTCGCTGGTGGCGCATCTGACGGATACGAGCCCGGCCATCACCCAGGGCCTCGTGTGGCGCGTGTTCCGCGAGGGCACCGGCCCGGACGGCAAGGCGCAGCTGGTCTCGACCCACAAGGAGGCGAGCCCAACGCTGCGGCTGGACCCCGGCACCTACCGCATCAACGTGGCGCTCGGCCGGGCCAACCTGACACGCAAGATCACGGTGGCGGCCGACCAGCCGGCCAGGGAGAAGTTCATTCTCAACGCCGGCGGCCTGCGGATCGTGCCGGTGCTGGCGAGCGGCGAGCGGGCCAGCGAGAAGCTCGTCAGCTTCGACGTGGAATCCGACGAGAGGGACGAGTACGGCCAGCGCACCAAGGTCGTCACCGGCGCCAAGACCGGCATCGTCCTTCGGCTCAACGCCGGCAACTACAGCATCGTCAGCACCTATGGCGACGCCAACGCCCTGGCGCGCGCCGATGTCTCGGTGGAGGCGGGCAAGCTCTCCGAGGTGACGCTCACCCACCCCGCCGCCCAGGTGAGCTTCAAGCTCGTCACCCGCGAGGGCGGCGATGCCATCGCTGACACGCAATGGAGCGTGGCGAACGCCCAGGGCGACACCGTCAAGGAGAGCAGCGGCGCGCTCCCCTCGCACATCCTCGCCCCCGGCACCTACGCGGCGCGGGCGACGCATGCCGGCCGGCTCTACAAACGCGATTTCGCCGTCAAGGCGGGCGACAACGTCCTCGTCGAGGTGATCATGCCGTGAGGCGTCTCGCCCGTCTCGTCATCCACCCGTCATCCCGGAAGCCGAGCCCCACAGGGGGCGAGGCTATCCGGGACCTCGGGCAACGAGTCGCACCTCGCGAGGTCCCGGCTCGCAGCGCTGCTCGCCTTTGGCTTGCATCGCTGCTGCCGGGATGACGGGTGCGATAGTCAGAAAGAGAAATTGCCAGAATGACCGGCTCCAACAAGCGCGAAACGCCCCGGCGGCCCGCGACGGACATCGTGCACTCGGGGCGCGACCCGTTCGCGCACCACGGCTTCGTCAACACGCCAGTCTACCGCGGCTCGACGGTTCTGTTCAGGACGCTCGACAGCTTCGAGCGGCGCGACCAGCGCTACGTCTACGGCCGGCGCGGCACGCCCACCTCCGAGGCGCTGGAGGCCGCCATCGCGCAGCTGGAAGGCGGCGCGCGCACCTGGCTCGCACCCTCCGGCGCGGCCGCCGTCGCCACCGCGCTCCTCTCTTTCACCAAGGCCGGCGACCACATCCTGGTCGCCGATACGGTCTACCAGCCGACGCGCAAGATCTGCGACGGCTTGTTGAGGCGCTTCGGCGTCGAGACGACCTACTACGACCCGACCCTCGGCGCCGACATCGCCGGGCTGATGCGGCCCGGTACGACGCTCATCTACACCGAGAGCCCCGGCTCGCAGACCTTCGAGGTGCAGGACATCCCGGCCATCGCCGGAGCGGCCCACGCCGCGGGCGCTCTGCTGGCCATCGACAACACCTGGGCGAGCCCGCTCTACTTCAAGCCGTTCGTCCACGGCGCCGACATCTCCATCCAGGCCGGCACCAAGTACATCGTCGGCCATGCCGATGCCATGCTGGGCGCCATCACCGTCTCCGAGCCGCTGGCTGGCAGGCTGGTGGCGGAGGCGGGGGGCCTCGGCATCTGCGCCGGCACCGAGGAAATGTTCCTCGGCCTGCGCGGCTTCCGCACCCTTGAGGTGAGGCTGGAGCGGCACTGGCACTCGGGCGTGGAGGTCGCGGGTTGGCTGGAGGAGCGGCCCGAGGTGGCGCGCGTGATCCATCCGGCCCTGCCGAGCCACCCGCAGCACGAGCTTTGGAAACGCGATTTCCTGGGCGCCAGCGGCCTGTTCTCGATCGTGCTCAAGCCGTGCAGCAAGACGGCGCTGGCGGCGATGCTGGAAGGCTACGAGCTGTTCGGCATGGGCGCCTCGTGGGGCGGCTACGAGAGCCTGGCACTGCCCTTCGACGCGGCCAAGTCGCGCTCGGCCACGGCGTGGCAGCCGGAGGGGCCGACGGTGCGCTTCCACATCGGGCTGGAGGACGTTGCCGACCTGAAGGCCGACTTGGAAGCCGGCTTCGCCCGCCTCGCCGCAACGGGCTGACGGGCGTGGCCCGGAAAACCTGGGTAATCGCCCAGTAAACCGAATATCCGCGATACCCTATGTTGGTGCCCGCCGCAGGACCTCACCCGTTCGTTGCACCGCCGACGCAACCCGCACCGTCGGAGGACCTCGACAGGGGCAGGCAGCACCGGAGGTCCTGCGGCTTTTCCCTCCCCACCACCGGCCCGCCCCAGGCGGCGATCAGCGGTCGGCTACTGGCCGACGATGAAGCTCGCGTTGGTGACGAAAAGCAGCGCGGCGAGTCCGGCGAGGACCGAGCCCTTCCACGGAAAACCGGAGGCCGCGAACGGGATGGCGATCAGCAGCAGGTGCGCCAGCGTCACGCTGGAGCTGAACAGCATGCACTCGTCGGGGATGAAGCCGAGAAAGAAGACGCCGCGCACCACGGCAAACGCCGCCATTCCCAGCATCACGCCGGTGAGGTCGCCGAGCCCGGCGGCCCGCCAGCGCGGCGCCAGGCCCGCCCACAGCACGAGCCCGAAGAGGACGACCACGCCGGCCGACACCGGCGAGGTGAGATACGTCACCAGCACCCCCTCGAACTCGCCGCCGTAGTTGATGGACGGGTTGGCGTAGTACGACCCGTTGGGCGACGGCGCGGCAATGCTGAAGAACAGCCACCGCACAGCGAAGGTATAGAGCGCCGCGGGGCTGTAGTCGTTCTGGGTGATGTAGTAGATCAGCATGCTGAAGTGGTTCGCCCCTTCCGCGTGCGCCGCGGCGGCGCCCGCCCTGGCCCGCATGATAAGTTCCAGGATGGCGAGCGCGACGGGGCCGGCGAGCGCATGGGCTGCGATCCAGCGGTAGGCCCGCAGGTCGAGACCGCGCCGCACCAGGGTATCGACGACCGGCACGATCACCACGAACCCGGCGACGATCTCGTTGAGACACGCCACCAGCAGGATGCCCGTCAGCAGCGCCGCCCGGGGCAGCGTCCAGTTGGTCCTCAGGCGCAGGTAGGCCGCGAAATACAGCACGATCAGCGTGGTCGTGACGATCTTGGATTCCTCGATGCTGGAGAAGTACCAGACGCTGAGAGAGCTGCCGTAGATCGCGCCAAGCGGCACCGCGAGGCGTTGCGGCACGGCCGCCGCGAACGCCCACAGCGCCGCCCATACGCCGATGGCGCCGACCAGGGCGAACATGGCTTTCAGGAGATGCAGCGGCGAGATGAGCCCCGTGAGGGGCTCGACCAGCTTCATCCAGCCTGCGGCCAGGAGAACGGTGGTGGGATGGAACCGGAAGACGCGGTCGAGGTGGTAGTTGTCCGCCAGCCGCCCGAAGATGTCGCCCTTGGCCAGCTCCGTGTAGAACCACGTGTCGGCGGCGAAATGGGTCGTGCCGCCGCGCGCCTCGAGCAGGAACGAGGAGAGCCAGTAGAGGCCGAATGCCACGACCGCGATCAGGGCGAACTGGAGCTGCAGGCCCGCCACCCGCGCGTGCGCGCGGCCTTGGCCCTCCGACGCCCCGCCGGCTGCGGCGACGGCCAAAGTCTTCGTCATGCTCCCGTCCCCCCAAGCCGTCGCCGGACGCAAAGACGCGGAAGTCCGCAAACAGCGCCGGTCCGCAACCCGCTCCGGCATCCTAGCCCAACGGCATGAATGCCGCCCACCCCGGCCCTTCATCCGGGGTTCACGCGGCCGGCCCAACCGGGCGCGGGCAGGGGTAGTCCAATAGTGGACCGTCGGTGGAGAGGCAAATGGAGGTTGAACCGGCCAGGCGGCGCTCGGCGTCCCGTGTACCGGTGCCTCAGTCGGGCAACGTAAGGAAATCCCGCTCCTGCGGTCCTTTGACCGGCGGGCGCCGCGCTGGCTCAGCGCGGTGCTCGCGCCGCACGCCGGGAAAGATCACGATCTGGGCGCCCCCGCCCTGGCGCGTCTCGGCCTCCTCGACCTCCCGCGCCACGCCTATGCGAAACTGCACGATGTGTGTCATCGATGTCCCCCGAACCGATGGCCGCCCGCGTGGCGCGGCCGTTGGCTCCCGCTCGCCCGACGCACGCACACCCCTCGGCGAATCGCTTGGGAGTTGAGCGTCCGAGACGTTAACGAACGGTTAATGTCCGCCACACCGCCGGGGAGCTACCTCCGGGGCTATGGCGGGGCGAGCCAGTCGTCGAGGAAGTGGCGGCCCGACCGGTCCTCAACGGCAACGATCCAGATGTCCGCATCGAAGTCGATCTGGCGCTGCAGGAAGGCGTCGACCTCGGCCTCCGGGCTCGGCTCGGCCTTGAGGCTGGGCTGCCACAGCCGGTCCTCGCGTGCCGCGTCGAGGCCGGCCGGGGCCGGACCGAACAGGCTGGCGGTGCCGTCGAGGCGGCTCACCTTGATGTAGATGGCACCTGCGTCGTCATCGCCCCGGCGCACGAGCACGGCATCCGCGCCTTCGTGGCGGCAGCGCCGCAGGTAGGCCTTGACCCAGATCTCCGACTTCAAGCGCATGGGCAATCCCGATCGGCAGTCGGATGTCGGACATCGGCAGTCGAAAGCGGCGGCAACCATGCCCCGACGCCCCACTGTCGACCCTCCACTGCCGCCAGCATCACGGGTCTCTGTGGCGCCCGCCGCCGGCCATGCCGCTCTCCAGCCTGTCCAGCAGGACGGCAGAAATACGGCCCTTGGGCACCAGGCCCTGGTCCGCCTCGAAGGTGCGGATGGCCGCGATAGTCTCGGCGCTGAGACGACCGTCGGCGGCGCCGGGCCGATAGCCGCGTGCCGCCAGCTGCCGCTGCACGTCCCTGACGACGCCCTGGGCCTGGGGCGAGCGCACCTCGGGCGGGCCGGCAGCCCCCGCGGCAGGCGCCGCGCCGAACAGGATCTGCTTTAGCAGCTCCTGCGACGCCTCGCCCGTAAGGGGCAGCCGATGCTCGTGCTCGAAGGCCATGACGGCGGCTCGCGCCGCAGGACGCATGACGCCGTCGGCGGCCAGCGGGCCGTAGCCGCGCCGGTTCAATTCCGCCTGCACGGCGCGCACGGTCTCAGTGTCCGCGCTGGCACTGGCGTTGGGGCTGGCTTCCACGGGCGGGACCTCCCCGACGGTGGCAACCCGCACCGTGCGGACCTTGAGCGACTGGGCGCTCCTGGGCGTCTCCGCATCTTGCGGCGTGTCAGCCTCGGGCTCCGCGCTCCTGGGCTCCGTAGCCTTGGATCCTGCGGTTCTGGAGTCCGCCGCCTTGGACTGCGCCGTCGGCGCCGGCGGCAGGCCGGTGCTCTGCTGGGAGCCCCTCCCGGCCTTGGCCTCTGTGGGCCGGCCCGGCGGCCGTTGCGGCTCGGAGCGCACGGCCGGAGGCGACGCCGGCGGCTTGGTGGCGACGCGATCGGGGCTACCCTGGAGATAGAGCGCGTTGCCTGTCACACCGGCGGCCAGCAGCACGAAGGCGCCCATGGCCACGCGAGCCTGCCGTGGCGTCATTGCCGTCGTCCTCCTGCCCGGCATGTCTGCCCGATGCCATCATCTGAGCCTGTCGTTAACGAACGGTTAAGCGGTGCCCGCGCAACTCTGCCGGAACTCCGGGAGGCCTTGTTGCGGAACAAGTGCAGTTAGAGCGCCAGTTGCTGATCTGCCCACTACGGAGTGCTCTCCCCGGCCGCTCCGAAATCTACGGCCCCCGCCAGGGCACGCCTTGGACCCTTTTGCAGACCGTCCGAGGCACCGCCCATGCCTTCACTCGGCGCTGGGCTCAGCGAAAACCAAGCCGTTCCTAAGGTGCTCCTCAAGCGGGGGCAGGAGCGCCATGCCATCGTCAATCCCACCCGCCCGAGCACATCCACGCCGTCGCTCGGCGCCGGCTGCGCGAGGAGCGCCGCAAGGTCATGTACGGCGCAAGAGCAAGATCGACAAGCCGGGTGGCGAGTCGGACGATGGCCGCAATCCATCGGTACGCTCCCAGAGGAACGCTCGACAGGAGAAGCAGGATGCCGAAATTCATCATCGAACCCCACTTCCGTCTGCAGGAATGGGTGGCGGAGGAGAAGGGCTATTTCACGGCCCAGGGCCTCGACTACGAGTTTCGCGAGCTGGTGCAGGCGACCGACGGCAAGGTCCACGACAAGGGCGACAAGGTCGGAGCGTATCAGTCGTTCGAGAAGGGGCGCGCCGCCGACGTGAGCTGCGCGTGCCACTGGACGGTCGGCGTCGCCGCGTCGTCCGGGCACGGCAAGCTCTATCCCAACCTTTATTCCGTTACGCCCTCCGGCGTGTTCGTGCCCGCAGATTCGCCCGTGAGGACACCGGAGGACCTGAGCGGAGTGCCGATCTCGGTCGGCTACCAATCGGGCAGCCACTACGCGACCATCCAGGGCCTGGAGCAGTACCTGCCGGCCGACAGGATCAACCTGTCGTTCGCCGACGGCATGCTGTTCAGGCGCATGGAGCTTCTGCTCGACGGCCAAGTGCCGGCGTGCGCGCTGTTTAGCGGCCCCTACTACCTCGCCGAGCAGCTTGGCTTCCGCAAGATCATCGACACGAGCTTCATGATCGCCACCATGGTGCACGGCAACCCGGATCCCGAGGACTTGGCCAAGTTCTTCCGCGCGCTGCGTCAGGCTCAGCGCGACATCGATCTCCGGCCGGACCGCTTCACGCACTACTACAGCCGGGAGTTTCCGGTGCGCTGGCACGCCGTGATGGATACGCGCCGCTGGGGGCCGGGCGAGCGCCTGGTGTTCGAGCCCTATACCAAGGAGGTCTTCGACGAGACCTTCAGGTGGATCGCGGACCACGGCGTCTTTGCCGACACCGGCATGGGATCGTGCCACTACGAGAGCTCGATCGCCACGACCGGGGCCTGAACAGGGCCGACTCGCCCAGCGGATGGCGGGCCGGCCGAGGCGGGGCAGAGCGCAGGGAGCCTGGCGTTCAGGCCCCCGCTATTCCGGCACACCGGCAGCGCGATAGGCGTCGAGAATGAACTGCCAGCGTGGATTGTTGTCGCGATATTGGGGCGCACGCTGCCGCTGCCAACCAGAGATCGTGAAGAATGGATCGATCTGCAGTATCGCGCCGACAATCTCCTTGGCCCGTTCGACCTGTTTCGAATGCACTAGGCCGACGACCAGGGTTCGCAGTGCTGGCAGGGCCCGGGGGTTCTGTCTGATGGCTCTTTCGGCCCACGCGACGGCTTCGTGAAACTCGTGGTGCCACGAATGCATCATCGCCGTCGTCGTGGACATCATCCACTCACGCGGATCGCGGGGACTGAGCCGCCGCGCCCGCGCGAGCCGCTCCCTCATTGTGGCTATGTCACCCAGCACTCTGTCGGGCCAGCAGCTCATGGTCAGCGCCATGGATGAATTCGGATTGTTCGCCAGCGAGCGCGCGAAGAGCTCCTTCGAGCGCACGATATCGCCTCCCAGGAATCCGATCCCGAACGCGGACATCCACAAGACGTCAGCATTTTGCGGGTCGAGCTCGATCGCCCGGTTCGCCAGGCGCGTCGCCTCCGCTGCCTCCTCGTCGTAATCCGTGGCCCAGGCCTGGAATGCGCGCTCGGCAAAGCAGTAGGCTGCAAGGGCCATGGCGGGTGCGAACGAGGAATCGATTGCGACGGCCCGCTCCAGGCAGCGGATGGCTTCGGCGAGACTCTCCTCGGTGAACCGGTACTCGAGCTGCAAGGCGCGAAGATAGAGGTCGTAAGCGTCCAGGCTGGACTCTGGCTTCTGCTTCGATCGCGCGATCTCCGCGAGATGCAGTGTCGGCTCGATCGCACCCGCCACACTTTCAGCAATGCGGTCCTGGAGGTCGAAGACATCGCTGCTGTCGCCGTCAAAGCGGTCGGCCCAGATCTGCGAGCCCGAGGCCGCATCGACGAGCTGTCCGGTGATGCGAAGGCGATTGCCACTGCGCCGGACACTGCCCTCCAGCACATACCGCACGCCAAGCTCGCGCCCCACCTGGCGCACATCGACCGCCTTGCCTCTATAGGTGAACGACGAATTGCGCGCGATCACGAACAGCGAGCTGCAGCGCGAAAGCGCGACTATCACCTCCTCCGCCATGCCGTCGGCGAAGTAGTCCTGCTCTGGGTCTCCGCTCATGTTGGTGAACGGCAGCACGGCGATGGAGGGCTTGTCCGGAAGAGCCAGGGCGGACTTCGGCGCCTCCGCGACAATCTGCTGGCGCGTATTCTCGCCAGACTTGGACTCCTCCCGCACCGAACCGATAAAACGGATCCCCTTGCGAGGAAACGTCTTGACCAGACGCTGCGCCTCGCCACTGTCTCCAATCGCCCGGCGCACAGCGTTGACGCACGTCGTCAACGCTGCTTCCGAGACTATGCGCCCCTCCCAGATAGCCTCGATCAGGTCGGCCTTGCTGACCACGCGGGCGCGGTTACGGATCAGCAGCTCCAGAAGATCGAAGGCCTGTGGCTCGATAGGGACAAGAACTCCCCCGCGGCGCAGCTCACGCCGGCCTGTGTCGAGAGCGAAATCTTCGAACCAGCAGAGCATCGTCCAGGTCCTGCGGCCCGCAGCGCCCAATGAGGATAGCACCGCTTACGCTGAAGAAAAGTCAAGGCAGAGCCAAGCACTCCGACGCGACCTTGCAAGCGCCGGGCGTGCTGGCGGGTATCCTCCAGCCCGATTTGGCAGGTTCGCTCTCGAAAGTCTCGAACGCAGGCGTCGGTCTACCGCTCAGGCCTGCCGTGTTTGAGGATCGAGCCGAGGAGGCCCGGAAAGGTCGCCTCCAGCTCGGGCCGCAGCGCAACGAAGCAGCGCGTGCCCTCCTTGCGGTGCTGGATGACCCCCGCCAGCCGCAGGACCTTGAGGTGGTGACTGAGGGTGGACTCCGCCACCCCGCATTCGAACTCGCTCGAGCCGCGCTCCCGCCCGCCCGCCAGGTCGGCCACCACCGACAGGCGCACCGGATCGCTCAGCGCATGGAGCACTCGCGAAAGCGTGATCTCATTCGGGCTCGGATGCGGCAGCTGCTTGGGTTGCTTCATGGCGCCAAGCTTACCACATAGTTCGATAATCGTCGAACATAAAACTAGGCGCAGTGCCGGCAGCAGCAGGGGCCCGCCATGCGCAATCAGCCGGCGGCATAAGGCGCACACGTGCGAAGCGCGATTGCGCCGGTCGGAGCTTCCGGCGCAATGCCCCGAAAGGGGCATTGCGCCCTACGGGGCGTCCGGTGCTGTGCATGCGCTGCAGGTGGAGCCGACCTTCAGGTCCTCCTTGTACACGTGTGCGGCCGGGGCTTGATGATGGTACCGAGAATGGGTTATCGTAAGAGATAGATATATATCTAGACGGACTTTTGTGATCGTTGCACGTCGGAGGATATTGTGCCATCTGCCCAATCGTTGCCGGACCCTGCCGACAGCTACCATCTCTTCGCTCGAACGGATTTTGGCTTTCGGAACATCATCAGCTGGCCGGCTGCCGGGCAAAGGATGATATTCTTCGCGATTGCCTCCGCGGGCGAGTTGCTGGCCGCGACCAGGTTGCTGGGCTGGCTGGTGAACGGCTTAGTCCAAAGCGTAGCCGCTCTTTTGACAATCTTGACACCACATGCCGCTGTAGACCTAGACAACGAACCTCCCCGCCACGGTCTTCGCATTCTGGTTCTGGCCACTCTACTTGCAGGCTTCATTACATCCCTGGGGGGAAATGCGGTCTTTACGCTGCTGTCACACACGTTCAGCGGCGACGATCCCCATCGATATTACTATCTGCACGATGGACACAATTTGGTCCTGTATGCCGTCGTGGCACCAGCCTACATGGCGGCATCGGCTGCCGTCGTCTATTGCGCCCTCAGTTCGCTCTCTGTCACTGGACACGGCAGGACCTTTCCTGTGTGGCCGGTGCTACGGCTGGGGTTTGTCCTCTCCTGGATGGTGCTCCTCGCGGGCTTGGTGCAAGTCAATTACTTCCAAGACAACATCATGGGCGTGGCCATGGCGGCTCCCGACGATTTGGAAGCCAGGTGCCGTGATCGCGTCTTCTGGTTCCTGGACCCGGTGTCGATGGCCGAAGGCGGCAAGATCGTTCGTCTGAATGCCGCGGGTGTCTACTATCTTTGCATGCAATTCTGCCACATGGCGATCATCGCCGCCGCTGTTTGGTTCACGGTGACGTCGATGTTCACGATGTATCGTCTCGGACTCCGGCTGACCCCCGAGTATCTCGCCCGTAACGGAGGCGCTGAGCCTATTCGGTCCAGGCTCAAGCGCTTCACGCTGCTCGAACTGTCCGCGAAGTGTCTCGCTCTGATCCTCACGGTGCACATCTATATTTGGAGGGATTCCTGCCTTAGAGGCGACCATAACATCCGGGTGACTGCCATGTTCCTGCTCGCGTTCGGTTTCTTCATGCTGGCAACACCTCGTCTTCTCATCGAATATCGCTTGCTCAAATGCGCTGCCGTCGACCGCAGCGCCTTGGATGCGAGACTTGAGTGGCCCGATCTTGTCGACCAACGTGATAAATTCACGAGCACGATCATAAGCAGTATTCATTTTGCGGTCCAACTCACGCTAGGATTGCTCATCGCAAAGCTGATCACGATTGCGCTTGGGCGATAGCGTGGCGGCGACGTAAGAGCCTACCTCACCCGTCGCCGTGCTCCGTCTTCTCCCAGAGGTACGGGTCCGTCGCCAGCTGGTAGAGCGCGCGGTAGGCGGCGGCGGAGACCAGGAGCCAGCACAGCGGCATGGACAGCGCCGACCACATGAGACCGGGCTGGCCGCGCCGCCATGCGCTCGCGGCACCGACCGCCATCGACGTGAGATAGCCCGCCGCCAGGTTGATCCAGGCGACTGCCCAGAACGCGGCGCCGGCGGGCGTCTCGGCCGGTGCGAGGAGCCGGCCCGATGCGGCATGGCAGGCAAGGAGCATGTAGAGCAAGGGATGCATCAGGGCCAGGAGTACGAGCCCGCCCATCAGCGCGTGAAAGCCGAGCGCCCCGCGCAGTCCGAGCTCCGCGCCGAGCCGCCAGGGCTGGCGCGTGTGGACGATATAAGTCTGCATCCATCCTTTCAGCCAGCGAGTCCGCTGCTTGAACCAGCGGGAGAGGCTGACCGGGGCCTCCTCCCACGTCGTCGACGACAACACGGTCGTGCCCCATCCCCGCCGTGCCAGACGGAACCCCAGGTCGGCATCCTCGGTGACGTTGAACGGGTCCCATCCGCCCACGGCAACGAGAACCTCGCGCCGGAAGTGGTTGGAGGTGCCCCCCAGCGGCATGGGCAGGCCGAGCCGTGCGAGCGCGGGAAGGATCGCATCAAAGAGTGCAGAGTATTCGATGGTGAACTGCTCGGTGAACCAGCTGTCACGGGGATTGTGGATGTTGAGTTGCGCCTGCACGCACCCGAGTTGCGGCGGCCCGCGCCGGAACATGGCGAGCGCGCGCCGCAGCTGGTCGGGCTGCGGCCGGTCCTCTGCGTCGTACACCACGACGTACTTGCCGCGCGCGAATTGCAGTGCGTAGTTCAGCGCCTTCGGCTTGGTGCGCGGTCCTCCGTCGGGCACCACGACGGTGCGAAAGCCCGGCGGGAGACGGAGGGAGAGCAGCGCCGCCTGCGTGTCGAGATCCGCGGCCTCGAGCACAAGCAGCACGTCAAGCCTGGCACGTGGATAGTCGAGCGCCTGCAGCGCCCGTACCAGGCCCGGCAGCACGCCAGCCTCCCGGTACAACGGCACGAGCACCGAGTAGACGGGCGCCTCCTCGTCGGCGACGCCGAACATTGGCGGCGCCTCCGGACATGGGCTCGCTGGCCCGACGAACGCGATCTCGCTCAAAGCGAGCGCGCGCAGCAGAACGACGCACAGGAAGGGCACGGCCGCCATCGCCGTCAGCGCGGCCAGCGTTGTATGGGGCGCGGTGGCGAGACCGGCGACGATCAGCAAGGCGGCAGCGATCGCCGCGACGCGTTGCCACGTCCACACCATGGTGCCGCCGGCCGAATCGACGGGGGACCGGCGCAAGAGGCCGTGGATGGCCCGATCCATCCGCTGCGCCTGCCGATGCTCGTCCAGAACCGCGTCGATGCGGAACCGGGTGGCCAGCGCGACACCAATGCCGCGCGCGTGCAACCCGGCGATCCGGCGGCGCAGCACGCCCGGCGCCGTGTTTTCGGCGCAGAGGACGCGGCAAGGCCGGCCGGCAACGGTTGCCTCAAGGCTGCCGAATTCGGCCCCGCGCCTGCTCTCCGAGCCGTGTCTCTGGCCGGCCGCCTTCACGTCGAAGACAGCATCCCACCCGGCCAGGGGCACGCCCAGGGCACGCGCAAGGGCTGCGGCGTAGCCCGTCGCCGAGACCAGGCCCAAAGCCAGCAGCGCCTCCTGCGTGGCAACGCCGCAGCGGGCGGCCTCCGTGCGGGCCAGCTCCAGTGCGTCCGCATCGACAACGCTGGCGACAAGAAAGTCGTAATCGTCCTCTGCCGGCCGCTGTTGCGCGAGAAGGCCAGGCGCTATGATGGCCGGCGGCGCAGCCGAAGCCCCCGGCCGCGGCTGACGCACACGACCTACGCTCCCCATGGCAAACCCGATACCCCTTTTGCCCCACAAAGATCGCACACGAATGAACATAGTGCAGACGATGCGTGTGGTGTCCATAGCTTTCTTCGCCGGCCTGACGTGGTGCATGGCCGTTCTGCCACCGCCTGCGATCGCCCAACGGGGCGCCCAGAGCGCGGCGGCAGAGGACGACGGGGGCGAGCACGAGCCGAAGCGCGTCGCCATCCGGTTCCTGACGGAGAGCGACTTTCCACCCTTCAACTACTTCGACGAGGACAACGTCCTCACCGGCTTCAACATCGACGTCGCGCGCGCCATCTGCCTGGAGCTTGCCGCCGCCTGCGACATCCAGGTGCGGCCGTGGGCCGACCTGCTGCCCGCGCTGCAGAAGGGCGAGGCCGACGCCGTCGTCGCCTCGCACACGGCGAGCCCGAACCTGCTCAAGGCGTTCGACTTCAGCGAGCCCTACTACTTCACGCCGGGGCGGTTCGTGGCCAGGCGCGGCTTCGCCGACCTGGAGATGACCCCCGAGGGTCTGGAAGGCCGGCGGATCGCCGTCGCCAGGCAGACCGCGCACGAGGCCTACCTGCGGGCGTTCTTCCGCGACAGCTCGATCCGCACCTACGAGACGGTGGAGTTGGCCCGCGACGCTCTCGTCACCGGCGCCGTGGACCTCCTATTCGACGACGGCATCGGCTTGGCGTTCTGGCTCAATGGCACCGCCTCCAAGGCCTGCTGCGAGTTCAGGGGCGGCCCGTTCATGGAGCCCAAGTATTTCGGCGATGGCGTCGGCATTGCGGTAAAGCGCGGCGATGCCCAGCTGAAGGGCATGATCGACGGTGCGCTCAAGCGCCTGCGCCAGAGCGGGCGCTACGAGGAGCTGCTGCTGCGCTACTTCCCGCTGCGCGTGTTCTAAGCGGGATTTCCGTGGTCGATGCGGGCGGCGGCGCGGGCCTGTCGCTGTGGTCGCAGGCACTTGGCCCCGGCCGTCGCAGGCGGCTTAGTCCCGGCCGCCGCAAGCGGCTTAGTCCATGACGCCGCAGGCGGCTTGCGGCACGGACCTCGCTGAGCGAAGCTATGGGACAACCAAGCAGGCGTCATCCGCGCGGGGAGTGGCGCCTTGCCAGTCACGAGCTCGGCATGATTCTGACCGGTCCCGCCATCGCAGCCGCCGTTGCCAAAGGCGATATTCTGATCGAGCCTTTCAATCCGATCGATTTGAATCCCAACAGCTATAACTATCACCTGTTTCCCGAGCTCTATAAGGCTTCCGCTTCGAGCCACCAGGGCGATATCCCGTGCCTTGCCATTGCCGATACCGGACTGCTGCTCGAGCCCGACTGCCTGTACCTGGGCTGCACCGATGAGATCTTCCATTCGACAAGATACGCAATGACCCTGGTCGGCCGCTCGTCGGTGGGGCGGCTTGGCCTGTTCGTGAATATCTCGGCCGACCTCGGGCACATGGGCTCTTGCAACCGCTGGACGCTGGAGATCAAGGTGGTCCAACCGGTCATCGTCTACCCGCACCAATGCATCGGGCAGGTCGCGTTCTGGCAGACGACGGGCCTGTCCGACCCCTATGCCGGCCGGTATCAGCACGACGAGCGGCCCTACCCCAGCAAAGACGCCCGGCTCCTTTCCCTTCCGCGCGAGGCAGATGCATGATCCTCACAGGCCACGCCATACAGGAGGCGGTGGACCGGGGCGAGATTGCGATCTCGCCCTTCGAGTCGGCATGCCTCGGCCCCAACTCCTACGACTTCCACCTCGGCACCAAGTGCCGGACCTACGACTCCCTGGTGCTGGACAGCGGACGCCCGAACCCCAGCACGGTCCAGGAGGTGCCGCCGGAGGGGATCGTTCTCGACCCCAAGCGCATCTACCTGTGGGATACGCTAGAGGTGATCGGCAGCAGTCGTTACGTGCCGATCATCCGGGCCAGATCGTCCACCGCCCGGCTCGGTCTTTTCGTGCATGTGACGGCCGACATGATCGATATCGGCTCGATCAACCGGCTGACCTTGCAACTGCACGCCGTCGTTCCCGTCCGCGTCTATCCGCGTATGCGCGTGGGGCAGGTGACGTTCTGGGTCTGCTCGGGCGAGATCGTCCCCTACACCGGAAAATATCGCGACACGGAGAGTCCCGCCGGCTCTCTCTCGTATCGGGATTTCGGCGTGAGCGACTAGCCCGCATTTCTCACAACAGCGTTCAGTTTGAGCGGGCGCCTTTGGGATTACGGAGCCGGCTGAGGACTTTCGGCGAAGGCGCGCGGGCGGGTTGCCGTATTGGCGGCTTGGGCA
>Ga0070699_100000297_pt1 | contig 47937 bp, 54 predicted proteins | sample KBSK1503metaG_FD_65473 | JGI IMG/M metagenome (GOLD analysis project Ga0070699, IMG submission 65473) | Corn, switchgrass and miscanthus rhizosphere microbial communities from Kellogg Biological Station, Michigan, USA - KBS K1-50-3 metaG | ecosystem: Host-associated > Plants > Roots >... | reverse complement strand
GACCCGTGACGAGGCGACCTGGCGCGTCCTTTTCACTCCGAGGCGCCCGCGCAGCATGTGGTCGAAACGCAACGTGGAGCTCGCAGAGCGCCTGATGGCTGGGGGCCGTCTGGATCCGGCGGGCATCGCAGAGCTGGAGCTGGCGCGGGCAGACGGGAGATACAAGGCCGCATATGCGGGCCCCGCGACGATCGAGGTCCCGGCCGACCTCGCCGCCGCGCTGGGAGCCAACCCGAAAGCCCGAGCGATGTTCCAGAACCTGAGCCGGCAGAATCGCTACGCGATCCTCTACAGGGTCACCACCGCCAAGCGTGAAGAGACAAGGGCCCGCCGAGTGGAGCAGTTCGTCGACATGCTCGAGCGCGGTGAAACGCCTCATCCGCAGTCCGGCTGATGCCCTCGGGTCGACGGTGACAGCGGTTTCCTCGGCGCGTCCGGAGGTCATCGGCTCAGGACACCGATGCGTGTGTCAAGGGCAGGGCCGCCCCATCCCGACCCGAACGCGCACACTATGAGGACTCGGGGGCCGATTTAGCAGGGAGGGTTAGGCGATGACCGAGGTCCATGGTGCGTGCAGCAGCCGCTTCCAGTCGGTGCGCAGCGCGCTGGAGGCGAACCTGGTCTCAGGTGAAGAGCTTGGAGCCTCCATTGCCGTCAACCTCGCCGGCGAGACGGTCGTCGACGTGTGGGGCGGCTTTCGCGACGTAGCCCATACCACCCCCTGGACCGAGGACACCATCACCAACGTTTGGTCCACGACCAAGACCGTCACCAACCTCGCAGCCCTGGTGCTGGTCGATCGAGGCGAGCTGGACGTCTACGCCCCGGTGTCCAAATACTGGCCCGAGTTCGCTGCAAACGGCAAGAAGAACATCGAGGTCCGGCACTTGCTCTCTCACACCTCAGGGGTCTCAGGCTGGGAGCGGCCGTTCGCCACCGAGGACATGTACGACTGGGAGAAGTCGACCGGGCGGCTCGCGGCGCAGGCACCCTGGTGGGAACCGGGGACGGCGTCGGGCTACCACGCGCAGAACCAGGGACATCTCATCGGTGAGCTCGTGCGGCGCATCAGCGGGAAGATGCTGAAGGAGTTCGTGGCCGAGCAGATTGCCGGGCCGCTGGGGGCGGACTTTCAGATCGGCGCCCGGGAGAGCGACTGGGGCCGCATCGCCGATGTCGTCCCCCCGCCGCCCCTCCCCTTCGACCTCGCGGCGCTCGACGAGCAGAGCCCGATGCTCAAAACGTTCCTCGGCCCGCCGGCCAACGCCGAGGCCGCCAACACCGCCGGCTGGCGGCGAGCCGACATGGGTGCTGTCAACGGCCACGGCAATGCACGGTCCGTAGCCCGGATCCTGTCGGTCATTTCCCTGGGCGGCGAGGTGAACGGGGTTCGACTCCTCTCGCAGAAGACGATCGACCTTATCTTCGACGAGCAGGCCAACGGGGTGGACCTGGTGTTAGGAGTGCCGCTGCGATTTGGCATCGGTTACGCGCTGCCGCAGTTGGACACCGTCCCCTACATCCCCGACCGGCGAATCTGCTTCTGGGGCGGCTGGGGCGGCTCTCTCATTGTCATGGATCTCGAGCGTCGCATGACAGTCGCCTACATGATGAACAAGATGGCGCCGGGCATCATCGGCTCACCGCGTGGTGAGACCTACCTGCGCGCGGTCTATCACTCTGTGGACTGACAGCGACCCTGTTGGAGCCCATCTGACTGTCGACGCGCGGTGGTCATCGACCTCCCGGAGTCACATTTCTTTTCTGAGGCGGATGTCGACCTCGCGAACTACGTACGACCACTCCTCGGTCGAGCGCAAGCGTGCGATGAGTTCCTCGAAGGCGGCCTCATGGTTTGCCGCGAACTCGAACCAGGTGAGGAAGTCAAAGGGCTCTCCCAAATCCCGCCCGTGATGCAGGCGCCGTGCGACCGAGGGAAGGTATTCCATTCCGATTGCGATGTGGTGCGAGGTTTCCTCGAAGATCGCTCGCCGCTCGTCCTGAGAGAGCTGCCACCACGCCGATGACTTGCTAACCGGGATGAGGGCCGCATGGGTGGCCGTTGGGCGACCGAGCTCCTCTTGCCGACGAGCGAGTGTCTTGTGCTCCTCGCGGGTTGTGTACCGCTCGTGGCCAGCCACGCCGCGTAGCACCCACCTGGGATCTGGAGGCAACGGCGCACCAGCACCCTCGATAACAGCGACCTGCCGCACGCGTGGAAGCGAAGGTCCGGTGATGCGATCAATGCGGGCTACTACCCACGATCCTGCGTCGCCACCCACGAAGCTTGTGAGAAGCGGCACCGTCGTGCGCTTGGCCTTCACGTAAGAGATGCCCATCGGGGGTGAGACCATCGTCGCGACTCATCCCCATCACTGCAACCATCGCGCTCAGCGCGACCGACCCGGGTGGCACACCGTTGTCGCAAGTCCCGCACCGTGCCCTCCCCAGCCAGGCGGCAACCTGCTCCGGCACCCAGCGGATAATTGCATGAGTACCGATGGGCAAGGTCCCGGAGTCGATTCATTGCGTACCCGCACCCCCGCTCGACGCATACGTGGCCTGGTACTCCGGCTACCGCCAGGCCGGCGTCGGCCCGATGGTCCACCGGGGCCTCCCCTCCCCCTACCTGACTCTGATCTTCACGCTCTACGAGCCTCTGACCATCACCGCCCATCCCGACCCCACCCAGGCTTCGGACATTTATCAGACTCTGGTCGGGGGGCTCCACGCCACCCCAGCCCTGATTACTCACCAGGGCAGCCAGAGCGGCATTCAGGTCGCGCTCAGCCCGCTCGGCGCACGGGTCATCCTTGGCTTGCCGGCTGGTGAGATTGCGATGGCCGACTTCCATGGGACCGACGTGCTGGGCCCGTTCGCCGTCGAGCTGCAGGCGCGCCTCCAGGAGGCGGCCGGGTGGAGAGAGCGCTTCGCCATCCTCGACGCCTATCTCCTCGCCCGCCTGGCCCGGTCCGACGGGCCGCCCGTGCCGGTCCAGCGTGCCTGGCGGCGCCTTGTCGGCGCGGGCGGAGCGGTTCAGCTCGAATCGATCGCTGCCGAGGTTGGATGGAGCAGCAGGCATCTCAGGCAGCGTTTCGAGTGGGAAATCGGCCTCGCCCCCAGGACCGCGTCCCGAGTTATCCGCTTCGACCGCGCCCGCCGCCTGCTGGCCCGTCGGGCCAATTCAGGCCATCCGATCGCGCTGGCCGATCTGGCCGCCGGCTGCGGCTACTTCGACCAGGCTCACCTCTGCCGCGAGTTTGGACGGTTCGCTGGTCGCCCTCCACTTCGCTGGCTCGCCGAGGAGTTCCGAAACGTCCAATACGTGGACTGGGGAGAGGCGGCAGAGTTGACCTCATGAACGAGCTCATACCCCCACCGCAGGTCTGGCCAACCCTTCGTGCCCGCGATGCCCGCGCCCTGATTCGTTTCCTCGTAGACGCCTTCGGCTTCGAGGAAACGGTCGTCTACGGCGATGGGGACCACGTCGACCACGCCCAGCTGTCCTGGCCGCCGGGTGGTGGGGTCATGCTGGGCTCCACTCGACCCGAGGCCGCGGAAGACGCTTGGCCGGTACCGCCGGGCAGCTTCGGCGCCTACGTCGTTACCGACGATCCGGACGCGGTCTACGCAAGGGCGCGGGCGGCCGGCGCCGACATCATCGCCGAGCTTCACGAGACCGACTACGGCTCGCGTGACTTCGCCGCCCGCGACCCCGAGGGAAATCGCTGGTCCTTCGGCACCTATCGAGGCGAGCCGCGCAAGGGCGATTGAGAGAGCGCGCCGGCGGGCCCCCCCGTGTGGGTATGGAACGCCAGCCGGGAGTCTTGACGCTCAGCGTGGACGACCGGCGAGTGCTGGCCGTGTGGGCCGCCGACTGTGCCGAGCGGACGTTGTCGCTGTTCGAAGTGCAGGCCCCAAGCGACACACGTCCTCGGACGGATGAGGGCTCGATCGTCGTTGGGCCGGCGCGCAGGGGCCCGTCTAATCGTGATCACGCCTCGCTCCCGGATGATCGCCCCGGCCGCTGCGAGCCTGGCCAGAGCACGATTCACGTTCTCGCGGGTGCCGCCGGCGAGCCCGGCAGGCCAAGACCGCGAGAACGGTCGGTCAGACGGCCTTGCGCCAAAGGGCCGTTCCGAACTTGCGCGCGGCGTCGGGCCTGATCTGCCTCAAGTACTTGACATTCACCCGCTTTAGGTGTTGGCTAAGCGCGATCTACCGAGAGGGGGCCAAGAGGAGAAGTGGAGGGATGGCGCCTGCCGTAGGCTCTGACACGTGCTTTCGCCAACCGCCTGGCGACGACACGGCGATCGGGCTACTGCATGGGGGTGCGATGGTTCGCTGGTCAGTGGTTGCGCTCGTGGCATTCCTCATCGCCACTGAGCCTCCGCGCAGTCCGGCACCAGTTGTTGCGTGGATCGTTCTGATCGCTCTATACAGCGCCGTTGTTCCTTGGATCGCCGATGTTGTGCATGGACGACTGCTGTCTCGCCTGGCTCAGGTTGTCGTCCGCCTCGACGCGGCCGCTGCGCTGGCTCTGGCGGCGGTCAACGCTGTTCCAACGGGTGCCACGCTGCTCGCGTTCACGCTCGTCCTGATCGAAGCTCTGCTCAGTTTTGGAGCTCGAGGCGTCATCGTTTGCGAAGGGGTCTTGTGTGTTGGGATCGCGGCTGTAGGCATGTACCGCCAATCGCTGTCCCCAACGGTTTCGCGTGGCGCAGCCTGCTGACCTGTGTGACGCTCACCACTCTCATCGCCGCCAGCCTGCTGATGGCCAAGCGATTGCTGTCAAGAGATGCGCCGGAGCCAGAGGCGCCGCCGGCCGATGCCGCCTCAGGCAACAGTGATCAGCAGGTCCACATCTCCAGTCGCGAGCGGCAGGTGCTTGAGCTCGTGTCGCGGGGGTGATCGAACCGCGTGATCGCGGCACACCTGGGCGTCAGTTCGAGCACGATCAAAAGTCATATGGAATCGATTCTGATGCGGTTTGAGGCGCGGAATCGAGCAGAGGCGGTCGCGATCGCGTCGCGCCTCGGCCTGCTGAACGAGCCTGAGCCTCAAGTTCCGGAGGATCTGGCCGCGGACGACGCTGTCCCGCAGCCTGTCGGTGCGGCACCCTACCGCTTCGCTCGTCCTTTGTGAGCCAGTTTCGACGTAAAGGCCAAGCGCCGGTGAGGCGCTCGATTCAGGGCTAGTCCTATCCCTGGCGGCGCCGACTACGGCTCGCCATTCGGCCGGGCCGATCAGCCGACACCCTCCTTGCATCAACAGTGCTCCCTTGGACTCAAGCTCACCGATATCGTCGCCGGTCGACTCACCCTGGCGACCGGGTCATCCCTCTCGCCGGCCCGGGCGCGTCGGGCTCGTCGCGTGGCTTGACCACCGTGTCGCACCCGGCTCAGCGGCATCAACACCCATCTGTTCGTGAGCCGCCGCTCAGACGCCGCCGTGCGCTTCGCCGCCACGCGCGGCCACCCCCGACCTGGCCGACGGCTATGACCCCGATTTCGCGGACTCCCGACCTGATGTAGGCTTCTCGCGGCCTGCCACTCCCGGAGGTCCCGCCGGTGGACTCTTCAGAATCCCTGAACTCTCGGAGGTTCCCATGACGACCCTGCCTGATCGGCCGAACACCGCGCTGCTCGTCATCGACGTCCAGAACGGGGTAGTGGCCAACGCCCATAACCGCGACGGCGTGATCGCGAATATCAACACCCTGGTAGACAAGGCTCGCGCAAATGACGTGCCCGTGGTCTGGGTGCAGCACTCCGACGACCATCTCCCGCGGGACAGTGAGAGCTGGCAGTACGTGCCGGAGCTGGTCCGCCGCGATTCGGAGCCAGTCGTCCATAAGAGTTACGGCGACTCGTTCGAGGGCACCGAGCTGGAGGCAGTGCTCGCCGACTGTGGGGTGGGCCGCCTCATCGTCACGGGCGCCCAGACTGACGCTTGCATCCGCTCAACGCTCCACGGGGCTTTCGTTCGCGGGTACGACGTGACGTTGGTCGGCGACGCACACACGACGGAGAACCTCAGCGAGTACGGGGCGCCGCCCCCGGAACAGGTGATCGCGCACACCAATCTTTACTGGCAGTGGGAGAGTGCACCCGGGCGCCGCGGGGGAACTGTCGATACGGCGGAGGTCAGCTTCCCAGCGGGCGACGGGGGCTGAGCCGTCCCGGGTGAGAGCCCGGTCTGCCGCCACCTGTAGGATGCTCCCGGTCTCTATCGACAGATGAGTCCGCTCTCATCGTCAGCTCATCGTGCGCGCCGGTTGACCGGCAAGGATACTAACCATGAGTTCCACTACACGATTCACATTGCTGGTGGTGGGGGCGGTGGCGGTGACCCTGGTGCTCGCTGCCTCGATCTCGGCCGCCATCGGCACCGACGGCTCCCGGTCGCCGTTCTTCACCCACCTGATCGCCGGCCACAGGAGCACGGGAGGGGAGCCGCAGCCCGGCGACGACCACGGCGTTGCGGCGACGCCGGCTCCCCATGCCGCAGCGGTGCCCGGCGCGCAGCCGACCGATGACATCGACCAGGACGACCAGGACGAGCTTGACTCGGATGGCGACACGGACCGCGACCATGGCGCCACGACCGCGCTAACCCGATCGTCATCGGGCGATCGCCATGGCTCCCGCGACGGCCACGGCTCGGGCGGCGGCCGGGATGGGGGCAGGGGGTAGTCCACACCCCGTCCCAGGCAGTGAGGAGGACCAGGCTCGGCCTGGTCCTCCTGTCGAGCACCATGCCCTTCCTGTGTGGTGGTACTGGGAGACGGCGGTGCTTGATCACCTGCCACCAGTGGCCCTGGCCGGCGTTGAAGCCATTCGTCGGGTCGTCACCGACGTAGAGGACCGGGTTCGCCGTGTTCAGCGTGTCGGCGATGAGGCCGCTCGCGAACTGGAAGCCCGTCGCGCAACCTCGGGCAGGACGGTGGTCGGGCGTTCCAGGCCACACGACACCGTGACCGGGCGTCAGCGGTCCTCGTCCGGACGGATGCCGCGGAGCATTGCCGCAACATGACCGGACATCCAGCGCTCCCCACGGGCGGTAGCCAGAACGACGCTCCCCAGCTCATCGGCCTCGCCACCTTTCAGCAGGACACGGCCCTGGTGGCTCCCGGTCCGGAGGTCACCATCTCAAGGAATATGCCGCTTCGCCGCCTCGCAGGGCAACCCGACGTTGGTCTTACGACCCCCACCGACCTGGCGATGATGAGAAAACGCTCACCCTCATTTCATCGTCCAGCCCGCCAGCAGTGACATCGTCGACCGTACGGCAGCCGCCTGCTGTCAGGCAGTTAAGGGCCGTACATTACGACGTGGAGGGGGAGGAGAGCCGACCCGACTGCAGCTCCAGGATGGCGCCTCCCCTTCCACGTCCCCAAAGAAGCGATTACGACCGGCGGGTGTGCGGACAGCCGTCAACCGCCTGTCAAGCAAATCGTATAGCCGGTCGGCTCGCTCCGGGGCCTGGGCTTTTCGACCAGCCCGTAGCGCGAGCCGATGGAGCCGCCAAGGCCGTGCCAACCGCGTCCCCGGTGCCACGAGCCTGGGCAGTGAGCCTGAGCGGGCGCTGGTAACCAGCCGCGAAAGCGGCTGTGCCGCGAAGGATTCGTGGCGCCCTCCCAGGGCGATTCCTTAGCGAAGGATCTGTCGACTCAGTGGCCTGAGCTCCCGAGCGAGTAGGGCGTACCCTAGCGCCCGAGCGACGCCACCTCGGCCACCGGCTTGCGGTTCTTCTTCCCCTTGACCGCATGCCTGGGGTAGCCGAAGGGCACCACGCCGAGGACCTCGTAGATGTCGGGTAGGCCCACCTGCTCGCGCACGCCATCGCGGTGGCCGAAGCCCCCCCAGTTCGAGCCGAGGCCATCCGCCCACGCCGTGAGGACCATCGACTGGACTGCGCGGCTGGCGTCTGAGACGCCCGAAGGGCCAAGGCTGCTGGTTGATGGAGCTCGCCGTCAGGTGGCCGGCTTCGACGATGCGGTCGACGACATCGGCGGGAATCTGCCGGTCCTGGTACTTGCGCACTGCCACGGCGGTGCGGACGCCCTCGAAAACTGGGTTCGACATTGCAGGTCTCCTTCGTTGACCACGCGCCCCCCTGAGCCAGCGTCGCAGAGCGCTCTCTCCCACCAGGGTACCGATGGGAGTCGTGGGTCGGATTTTGCAGATAGCGCGCTAAACGCGGATCTGCGGCGGCGGCGGGGTTCTGCAAATTGCGCACTAAACGCATCTAAGTCCGGGAGACGAGTGTTGAACGGCACCCGCGGAATAGGGGCGGGGCCTTGCAGGTAAACACAATCCCATGAGCGTCGACATGGCACGGATCAACCGGGACGTCATCGAGCAGTTCCGAGCCAACGCCGGAGAGATAAAGGAGGGAATTTTCAAGGGATCGCCCATCGTGCTGCTGACCACGAAGGGCGCTAAGAGCGGAACGACCCACACCACGCCGCTCGTGCACACGCGCGACCGCGACCGCTATGTGGTCATCGCCTCCAAGGGCGGTGCCCCAACCAACCCGGCCTGGTACCACAACCTGGTGGCCAATCCGATCGTGACCATCGAGGTCGGCCCCGAGCAGTTGAAGGCCCGGGCGACCGTGGCCCAGGGCGAGGAGCGCGACCGCCTCTTCAACGCCCAGGCGGCACTGATGCCAGGCTTCGCCGAGTATCAGCGGAACACAAGGCGCCGGATCCCAGTGGTCGTCCTGGAGCGACTCTAGCCCTTGCGTCGAGAAGGCGTCGCGTGCACCTCCCGATTTCTTCTAGAGTCCCTGAACGTGATCTACAGGTTGCCGGCGCCCCGAATCGTGGCCTTTGCGCGGCGGCAACGTCAGCGCGAACACTGAACGTGACGGATGGGTGGAGTGTGAGAGCCGCGGCCGTGGCCGCGGCTCCCCTCCGCCCCTTTTCTTCGTTCTGTGTGAGTTAGGCCGCGGCCGCGGCGGTATGCACCTCGGCCAGCAGCGCGCGAGCCTGGCGTATCAGCTCGCGAGCGCGCTGGTGGTCGACCTCGTCCTCGTCCGTCCGGCCACCCTGGAGCAGGGCGAGGATCTGGCCGGCCAGCGCGTCCCGCCGCGCCGCCCAGCCTGCGATCTTGGTGTCGGCCGCCACGTGAGTGCCGTCGTCGGCGTCAGTGCCACTGAGTGCAGCCCTCGTTGCAACGCGCAGGCTGTCGAGTGACAGCTGCCCGACGGGGGCGTCGATCTGCTTCAGAGCGGCGCCCAGCTCGACCAGGTCTTGGCCCCTCCGGCCGTCCTCGTGGCCGGTCATGACCTCGCTGATGACGCGGCCTTGATGCGTGTAGTCATCGCGCAGCCCCGTCAGCGCCAGGATCGTCGGCCGGATGTCCGCGTGGTCGCTCCACACCCTGCGGTCGACGCCGAGGTGGCGGACGCCCGGACCCACCATGCCCAGCCAGGTGGTGTTGATCTCAGGCGCGATGTCGCCGTGGATCCAGTTGAAGTTCGGGCTGATCGATACGCAGGGCGAGCTGCAGTTGGGTACGCCCGCGAAGAGGAAGTAGTCGGGCTTGGCGAACATCGTGAAGGTCGGGTTTCGCTGTGCGTCGGAGGTGAGCATGTGCAGCAGCTTCATCTCGGCCGCATCCGCGATCGTGTTGTCGACCGTCTCCTTGTTCCCGCTGTAAGGATTGACCGCGGTGATGCTTCCAGCGGCGCGCTCCAGGTCGCGGGCGGCTGCCGCATTAGGCGCCGGCTGGCCCGCGACATACACGGTGGGCGCCGAGTCGGAGTGGACGGTGAAGGGCGTCGTGACGCCGGTCTCGGTCGCGATCAGGCCGGACAGGTTGGCCGAGACCTCGCCGATCTTCGAGTACGTGCACGCGACGTGGACGCCGTCGCAGCCGGCAGGCGAGGCCGGGCCGGCGATGAGGTGGTCACCCTCGTCGGCTGTGAAGACGAAGAGCGTGTTCTCACGGTTGATGCCGTGGTTCTGGAGGTCGCTGAAGAAGGCCGCGAAAGCGGCGTCGTATTGCTTCAGCTGGGCCACATAGTCAGCTTCGCCCGGACCGAACGGCCGGTCGGGAAACGTTCCGTGGCCGGCGTGCGCGTCGGAGATGTAGGCGAATGTGACCGGCACGCCGCGCTCCTGCATGGCGGCCACATAACCGAGCGTGTTCTTGGCCGGCATCTCGTCGAAGCCCGGAAAACCAGGGAGCGGCGTACCGTCCATCGCCGAGATGGCGCCGATGCCGTTGACCACGTTCTTGTGGCCGAACAACGCCTGGAAGCCGCGGTAGCCGCCCGGCTCATCGGGCAGCAAGTCCGGCCGCCCGTTGTTGGCGTCGGCGCAGAGGGCTGAGCTCCGGGTGCAGTGCACCGCGATACCCTCGAAGTCTGCGACTGCCTGGTCGGGGTTGGCCTGCGCCTCCGCCGCCTCCGGCGAGTTCTTGCCGAACACGGTCGTGATGTCGCTGCCGATGTTCTCGAGCGCGATGTTGGCGGTGCTGACAGCGCCGACATTGCAGCCGGCGCGGGTGAACGGCGCCCAGGGCGCCGGTGCGATCTTGCCGTCGGCCCCCGCCATGAGAGGAGGCGCCGCGGCGCGCGTGGGATCCGACAGCGGGTCGGTCCAGTAACCGAACGAAGCCGAGCTGAGCGTATTTCCGCTGCCGTCCGACTTGTAGAAGCGGAAGCTGTTGGAGATCGGGATGCCCATGCGGTCGCCGTAGAGGCCGCTGAGCGAGGTCAGGATGTCCGTGGCAGTGTGCGCGATCAGCGGCGTGTGATGGTTGGCGAGCAGCGTGCCCTGGTTCTCGAGGAAGTTCAGCAGGTGGGGCATCTGCTCGAGGTCGGAGGGCACGTTCGGCCTGTCACGCGTGAAGTGCGTGTTGTCGAACTGAACGTCGATCACGTGCTGCACGTCATCACCCAGGCGGCAGCCGGTTGATCTGTGGCTGCCTTCAGCGGCCAACGCCGGGGCGGGCAGCAGCCCGAGGAGCAGCGCCAGAGTGGTCAGCAGAACGAATCGACGCATGGGCAACCTCCCCTCTCAGCGACGCCGGTGGAGCACCGGCCGCGGTAAGGCTATGACCCAGTGGTCAGAGCCGGGTCAACCTTAGGTTAAGGGTTCGGCCGGGCCCCGTGATAACCGACCTCTAAACCCGCGTGGACCCGGGATTTTACGTAGCACGGCTACCTTTGGCGCCAGCCGTTAAAGTCCTGCACGACCCCGTCGTTCCGGTAGGCGGCTCCTTCACGACCGCACTGCGGGGACGGAAGCCGATCCGCTTCACCAGCTTCGGCGACCAGTCGGTGCGCGGCGACGGCAGCCGCGTCCCTCGGAAAGTGCAATGTCGGTGCGCCCGGCCTATGTGCGCGGCTCGAGTTTCATCCCCTGCTATGGCGCCGGCGCCATAATCGTTGGTTTGTGCGAACACGTGGTTCCGCGGACGGGGAAGCCCGCATTCGTACGAATGCTGAGCTCCCGAGCTTACGCGTCACGCTGACAAACCATATGCGCTGAGATGGTTGCTCTCGTCAGAGCAGTACACGCGACCGCCGACGGCTAGGGGGGATTCCCAGTGGACATGGGCAATGGTTCCACCTGCCGCCTGAGCCGCGCTGCCCCAGAGTTGGTGGCCCGTACGGGGGTCGATCGCCAGAAGGTTCTCGCTGCTTGCGGCAAACAGCACCCCTCCGGAAACCACGGGTGATGTGGTCTGAACACCGAGGTACCAGGCGGGTTGCAATCTCGTGGTGCCCTGCGGTGAGGTGACCACTCGATACGCATCCATGTGGCACAGGGTCGCAACGAAGACCCAGATTCCGCCTGCCGCGGGGTCTTTCCAGGCCACGGGCTGCGCCAGCGTGGGACACTGATCGGGCAGCGTTACCGTTTGCACCTCGCCACCCACGTGGGCCGGGCCGCCCCGCCCGCTGAGATCCAGCCGGTTCAGTAAGCGCAACAGCCCCTCCTTGCCGGCTTGAACCGCCAGAAAGGGGGTCTTGCTATCGAGAAGAGTGGGCAACAATGTGGGGGCGGTACTGCCCAGGTCCCGGTTCTGAAACGCTTCCGATTCAAAGTTCTCCGGGGTGTAGGAATCGAGAACCTTCGCGCCATCTGGCGTCATCTCGATGACCGTATCCCCCCAGCTCTGACCCTTGTGGTTGGCGGTGAACTCGCCGTCGCTGACCGTGAAGAATATGTTTCCCGTAACGGGATCTTGCTCCACGCCCGGTCTGCCCCAGATACCGCCGCCGTTGGCCTTGCACTCGTTCAGCGCAAGCAGATGCGTGTGATCGTTGCAAAGGCTGTTGAAGATGTGGGTGGCACCGGACTTCACGTCGATCGCTACGAGGTGTCCCTGGTAGGGAGGCGCATCACCGGAGAAGCTCGCGGTGGTCACGTACAGGTAGCCGTTGACCAGGTTCAGCGCGGAGGAGATCTTCTCGCTCACCGGCATTCTGGTAACCGTCACCGGCCACCCACCGCCCACCATTTCCATCCCCGTGGTCGCCTTGAATCGATGCACACTCCCGTCGAGCCCGTAGCTGTAGACGAGTTGCTGAACCAGATCCATTGCCGGCGTCGACTTCGTGTATTTCGGATTGTGGTTCTTGGGGGTCACCGCCCAGAACGAGGCGCCGGTCGCGGCGTCGAGAGCGGTCAGCGTGCCCTGGTCCGTCGTCACATAGAGAACGTCATGCCGCCTCTTGTCCGGCATGAGCAGATTGCCAGCCAGGATTGGTCGCTCATCGGCCAGCTCGGGGAGCTCAATGCTCCACACGCGGTGCAGGCGACTAACAGAAGCGGTGTCTATGACCTTCTCGTTCAGATTGACGCTCTCGTGGGCAGGATTGCCCCCGAACGTTGGCCAGGAAACGTCCGCCGCCGGAGGATCGGCTGCGGCGCGAGCGAGTCGGGCTTCAGCTGCGCGACCGCAAGCAGCGGAGAGAAGTGCCGGTATGAGGAGCAGGGCGATGCCGCCCAACCTGCGCTGGTCGCTATGCCGTCTTCGGCCAGGCACGAGGCGGTCCGGTTCATCTCGCTGGAAAGGTCTGCCGCGTGTCGTCATGTCCTCATCTGCCTGCGCCGTGGGTATGGATGGAATCGAATTCAGAGACGGCTGGCCGGAGCCCTCAGACGGTTGAAGCTCGAGATGGCGCCGTCCAGGCGCGTGGCGGGTGCCGCTGCGAACTTGTCAACCACGCTATATGGCCAACGGTGCTTTTATCTGCTGCTCTGTAGCGGGGCCGGTCCAGTAACGATTGCGGTACCTAGCCCTGGGGTCTAATTCACCTGGAGTACTCGAGGGTCACCTGCTATAAACTCAAAGCGAGCTGGCATTGTGAAGAGCCTATGGCTGGCTGCGCTGCTGTTGCTCGTGACCTGTGGCTGCGAAGAAAGCAGCGTGGTCACTGTCGGTAACTCTCCGGCGGCCACTCAGTCCGGCCCCTCCTCCAGCAGCCAGACAACCACCATTAGCCAGAGCAGCACCGCCAGGGGCCAGACGAGCACGGCGCAGAACTCCTCGACTGTGACCGTCGGCGCTGGTGGTTCGTCGACCACGATCTCACAGTCGAGCGTGGTCTCGGGTGGGGGGGCCTGCACGGTGGCAGGTGCGGTTTCGCCTGGGCCGACGCGGATCGTCTCCAAGTCGGTCAGCGGGGACAGCTTCACCCTGACATTCGATCGCGGTATCCCTCCTTTCCAGGCGACATCCCAGCCCACCTCTCACTTCACCTCCGCGACTGGCGCACCGGTTGTGCTGCCGGGTTCGGCTGGCGTTCAAATCGTTTTGACCGGTCTCCAGCCGCCCGGCGATCCAGGTGGCCCGACCTCGCTTGCTCCCGGGGCCTCGCTGCTCCTGGAGGTGCGCAGGATCGGCGACATGGTTGGCGTCGTCACGTGGGCAGTCGGGTTGCGCTCGCAGGGCTGCCCGAGCGCGGTCGCCAACGGGTCGACGCTGACTTTTCGATTCACCGCCGCGCACAGCTGAGACTCTCGCGACCGATGTGTTGCATGTGGCCGTGCAGATCCACGCGCGAATGTGATATTAGAAGGACGGACGGGGTAGGGACCTTCACATTCCACTGACATAACAGCCGAGCTCGGCGCGCGATTTCGATCGCCGTTACGGAGCGGGAGGACCCTACAAAACGATGCAACCACATGCTTTGGCTGAGCGCGGGGTCGGAGGCCCGATGAGACGGACTGCCATCGATAAGCGGCTCCAGCAAGCGCATACGGCAGCGCGACGAGTGCTCGTCATGTAGCCGGACTCGCTCGACGCCAGCATGCTTATGTGCCTGCTCAGCGAGGCGTCCTACCTAGCCGTCCTTGTCGGCAGTCTGGCCGAGCTTCTCACTCGGACCACACAACATGAGACACACGCGGTGCTGGTGGGTGAGGGAACCCACGGTGCGACTGGTCATCAGGTCTGCGAGCAGCTTCGGGGGGGTGGCTATCGCGGCCCACTGATCCTCCTCAGCCGCCAGCGAGATCCGGCTGTACGGGCGGCCGTACTAAGCAGAGGGGCGGACGATTTCGTGGTCAAGCCGTACGATCCGCACGAGCTGGTGGCGCGCATCCAGGCGGTTGCGCGGCGCACCTTCCTGTCCGATCGCCTCGCCACCGGCGACGTCATCAGGGTTGGCGACGCCGAACTCGCGATCAGCGAAATGCGGTTCACAGGTAACGGCCGCCCGCCTGTCTACCTGACCCCGACCGAGATGCGGCTGCTCGAGTGCCTCATGCGCAACCGAGCCATCACGATCACGCGGGATAGGCTTATCGATCGAGCCTGGCCGCACGACATCCTCGCCGCCAGCAATCGCATCGACGTGTATATCGCGAGGCTGCGCAAGAAGATCGAGGTGGACCCGATGCACCCCGAATACATCCAGACTGTGCGCGGCCTCGGATACGTGTTCCGAGAGCGCGCCGCGGAACCGACGCTCAACACGCACACGGCCGCTGCTTCCCAAGGCGGGCAAGCCATCATCGCATCCGCCAACCCTGCCTGATTACCGCCATATGTCGACAACTGACCATCTTGCGCCGCTCGAGATGCCGCGCCGCGCGCGGGACGTCGACCTCCTGGGCCCCACGGAGACCGGCGCCCACGGCGACCGCTGGTTGATCTGCGTGGGCGGGTCGCGGTACGTGCAGGCGACACCGCGCCTCTACCTGGTCCTTTCGCATGCGGATGGCAAGACATCGGTCGAGGAAATCGCGGGCCGTGTCAGCCGCGACCTGGGTCGCCACGTGACGCCCGACCAGGTGCGTTGGCTTCTGCGTGACCGGCTGTTGCCGGCAGGGCTGGTTTCGACCAACGCGTCAGCCGATGAGAGCCTGACGGATCTGAGGCAGAGCGGCATGCAGCCCCGGACGCCGCTGCTCGCGATCCGGCACCGATTGCCGATCCTGCCCTACCGGGTCACTGCGCCTCTGGCCGACGTCCTTCACCACCTCTATTGGCCGCCGGCGATCGTGGCGACGGTGGCGGCTGCGGCGGCGGTGACCGGCTGGGCGTACCTCGGCCCAGGCCTCCTCGCCGGCATCAAGAGTCTGGTCGGCCATCCCGAGCTGGTCCTCGTGCTGCTGCTCCTCGATGTGCCCCTCCGCATCTTTCACGAGCTTGGCCACGCTTCAGCCATGCGCCGCGCCGGGGTTCCGTATGGGGACATCGGCGTCGCGCTCTACGTCTTCGTGCCCGTCTACTACACGGACGTCACCCACTCATACAGGCTGAGCCGAGCGGAGCGGGTGCGGGTCGACCTGGGCGGCATGTACTTCGACTGCATTTCGATGATTGGGCTCTTCGTTGCGTTCCGGTTGACGGGTCACCAAGTGCTGGTGCTGGCGATCCTGCTCGTCGGCATCAACATGCTCCGCGAGTTCACGCCGTACATGCGGTACGACGGCTACTACTTGATGGCCGACCTGGTCGGGGTGCATGAACCGCTCTCGCTGCTTGGGCCTTTCGCAAGTGACCATCTTCTCCGGCGACAGCAACCGCGCACGCTGAGCGGACTGAACAGGATTCAGCGGGCCGCACTGGCAGCCTACTTCGTCGTGGTACTTGCCTTCCTCTTTCGCCCCCTCATGCTGCTGGCGCTGGCCGGTCCTGGCCCCATCGCACAGTTCGCCCGGCGTGGACCCGCGCTTGTGGATGAGGTCATTCGGTCGTGGCAGGCGCACGAGGGCACCGAGGCGTTGGCGGCAGGCAGCCAGCTAGTCTTCTGGGTCCTCGTCCCTTTGGGCCTGGCGCTCCTCTCCGGAGGGCTCCTGCGCATGGTCTGGCGCGCGACCGCGGCCCTGCTGCTCCACGTTCGCTCCGTCCGCGCCGAGCCGCTCGTGGTCGACGTTGGCGACCACGACTCCAATTCAGTCCCGATGGCGGCGCAACCGGCACAGGAGCACGTTCAGCCTCCGTGGGAGGCCGAGCTGTCCACTGAGGAGCCGCGCCCCGCGGAGCTCCTTGAGCGCGTGCGGGAAGCCGAAGATGAACGGGATGCGTTCCGAGACACGGTGCATCGGTTGGAGGCCGCGTTCAAGCAGCATCTCGACGATCTCAGAGTCCTGGGGGGTGACTTCCACCGTCAGGCCGAGCTCGCGCAGCGCGGCTGGGACGCCGCCCGGGGTCCTGGAACCTCAACGGCTCGACATCCGGTCGACGACCGTGATTCAGGTGACTGAAAGGTAGCTGACGGACACTGACTGGTCGCGGTATTGCACCATGGGCCTGCAGCGTGTTCGGAGGTAGGTTTTGACAGGAGGATGGAAGCGCGCACGAGCCCTCACCGGCGTGGCCGGCGGGGGCCTGGTGATGCTGTTCACCTGCTCAGCCAGTCCGTCGCCCTCACCCAGCCCGGTCGTTGTCAACGTAAAGCAGACCGCGGTCGGCATCAACGTGTGTCACTCGGGCTGCGTCCAGAACGTGAACGTCCAGAACATCAGCGTCGTCATCGTCAACCAAGGTCAGCAGCCGCCGGTCAGGACGACCCCCAAACACCCAACGCCCGCCGCCGCTGCCCCGGCGGTCCATCGCAAGCCGACATATCGACCGCACCCGACCTCACCGTCCGTGGAGCCCGCCTCGCCGCAGAGCGGCCCCGGGCCGCCAGATCCGCCGGCGGTGCTTACGCCCTGGGAACAGCGCCTGCAACGCATGGAGGACGGACCCACGTCCGCTCCAGCCGCTGCGGCTTCACCGCTCGGCCCGGAGACGGTGGCCAGTCGGCCGGCGGCTGCTCTCAGCCGTCCGCGGGGGCCTGACCCGGCGCCGGATCCCCGGATCCCACTTGCGGAGATCGGAACCCTGGCGCTGGTGTTGCTGGCCTGGATTTCCCTCTTCTTCGTCCGGCGTCCGCCGCCTGCGAGCGGCTTGCTCGTGCTGGACGACGGCCTCCCGTCCTGACCCCGACACGCGCTCGCACGACGAACTTGTAAGGAAATTGAACTAACTCCGTCAGGAACTTGACAGCGACCCATGCCAAGGTTTGGTATGCGGCTGTCTGCTTTCACCGAGTTGAGGAGGTGCGGCTTGGATTTGGAAGAGCTCGAAGGGGAGGCGCTGACAGAGCTGCCGCAGCGGCTCGAGACGTCCTCCTTCTTCAGCCCGGTCATCATCGTGCAGCCCCAGATCGCAATCGCGGTCAATGGCGTGAACTTCGGCGGCAACCAATCCGCGGCAGGCGTCAACCTTGCCGGGCTGGGCGTGTTCAAGTGATTCTGAGGAGAGAGACCTGATGGACCTGGACTTTGAGCAAGAGAGGCTGGTCGAGCTGCCGCAGCGGCTGGAGACCTCCCGCTTCTTCTTCAGCCCTGTCGTCGTCAACGTAACCCAGACCGCGGTGGCGCTCAACGCCGTCAACGTCGGCGGCAACCAGAATGCCAGGGCCGCGAACTGGTCCAACGTCAACGTCGGCTGACGGCCCTCGCTGAGCCGTAAGGCCGCTCGACACGCAACGCGGGCGCTTGCCCGCGTTGCGTTGTGTCCTCAGGCCGGTCGTTCAAGCGGAGTCAAGCATGCGCAGGGTGCTCGTAACTGTCGTTGGCCCCGAAAGGCGTGCGAGCGTGGCGGTGTCGGCCTCGACGCCAATCGGTCAGCTCATGGGCGATTTGCTGGCTCGCGTCGGCCCGCCGGGTGGCAAGGGCCACAGAACCTGGATGCTGACGCGATCAGATAAGCCGCTGCCACCTGATCGGTCGCTCGAGCAGTGCGACGTGACGGACGGCGCGATCCTCCACCTCAACGACGTGGGTGAGGCCGACGAGCCTCGAGATGAGCTGGGTGCGGGGCGGGACGCGAACGGGCACGTTCGGGAGAAACCGGGGGCAGCACTGCCTGCCCGCGCCGGCCTGGCCGACCGCCTGTCTGCGATGGCCAGGGCCATGGTTAGTCCTGAGCGGATCGCGGCTGCGTCGCTGGCTCCGGACGGCTTGATCGCGCCCGCCACCCTGACGCTGGCGCACCCGCGGTCAAAGCTAGGGCGAGGGCGTGAGGCGTGGCGCGAAACCGATTACCGCGACCGCCTCGATCGCGTCATAAGCGGGCCCCGGCTTCAGCGCTGCACGACCATCGCTGTGATGTCGCCAAAGGGTGGTGTGGGCAAGACCACGATCTCTGCGCTCCTCGGGACGCTGTATGCCCACCTCCGCCGAGATCACATCATCGCGGTGGACACGAATCCCGACTACGGTTCTCTTGGCCGGAGCCTGACGCCCGAGCACGCCAGCTTCGTCGACGACCTCCTGCCCCTGCTGGATGGCTCTCGCCTGACAGTGACCGCTCTGCAGCTGTACCTGGGACGCGGCCCGCACGGGCTGATGGTGCTGCCCACTCCGACCGATCGGGCCCGTATGGCTCGCCTCGACGAGAGAGCCTACCTTCGCGTCATCGGCTGCCTGCAGGAAGTCGCCGGCGTCGTGATCCTGGACTGTGGGACGGGGCTCCAGGAGCCGCCTGCTCGGGCGGCGCTCGCGACCGCGGAGCAGGTCGTGCTCGTCACGGACGCTGAGCCGGCTACGGCAAGCATCGTCGCGGAGGCCGCTCGGTCGTTGACTCCGAGCAAACGAGTGCTGCTCGCCGTAAACAAGGTGCCGGCAATGGGACTGCGCCTCGACCTGGAGGCGTTCGCCAGGCTGGTTCCCGGCGCGCAGGGCCTGGTCACGATCCCGTCCGACGTCCGAGCGGCCAGCCGGCTGGCCGCGGGGGAGTTCGGCTGGGGCACAGCGCCGTCCGGCTGGCGGATCGCGGCCGGCGAGCTGGCGGCGATGCTCGTGGTCGGCTGGCGCGAGCTCGGCCTCACGGTGACAGAGCCAACCGCACGCACCACCCCCTGACACGGGCCTGATGGTGGGGCGGCGTGGATCGCCGCGCCGCCTTGCCGGCAGCCTTCCCCGTTCCTGACGACCGAGGCGACCATGACCAAGCGGATCGTGCGCGCCAAACGCAAGATCGTGGAATCGAAAGTCCCTTTCGCCGTTCCGTCAGGCGAAGAGGTAAAGGGCCGGCTCGGCGAAGTGCTGTTCAAGGTGGGGACATTGCGCGGCCGGCCGGGCCCGGCTGGCATCCAGGAAACCCATAGTTCTTGCTGACCTCCTCAAGGCGCGGAAGCCGGGTCCAGAACGGCCGTTCGATTCGTGCCAGTGGCCGTCAGATGAGAGCGAGGGCTCCGAACGGTCTCGCCCATATGGCAAGCTTCGCCCAGGAGATAGACCGAAGGAGGAGCCGCATGGAGAGCCCGATCGAGGTGGTGCGCAGGTTCTGCGCGGCGTGGTCCGACAACATCGGACCCGCCGAGCTAGCCGCCTTCTTCGCCGACGACGCCGTCTACCACAACATCCCGCTGGACCCGATCACCGGCAGGGACGCCATCGCCAACACCATCGCCTCGTTCATCCGCCCTGGCCCGCCAGGCATCGAAGCCATCGAGTTCCGCGTCATCAACATCGCAGCCGATGGTCCGGTCGTGATGACCGAGCGGGTCGACGTCTTCAAAGTCTCCAACAAGTCGTTCGAGCTACCGGTTATGGGGACCTTCGAGGTCGCTGACGGCAAGATCAAGGCCTGGCGCGACTATTTCGACATGAATCAGTTCACCAGCCGGATGAGATAGGCCCGGACCCGAAGCCGTCGAAGCCTGCGGTGTCCGACAGTCTCGCCCCAGGGCCAGCAGACCCCCTACGTTGTGAGCGATGACGTGGCCAGCGGCCGGACTACGGATCGACGAGGCGTTGGTTCGACGTCTGCTTCGGGAGCAGTATCCCGATCTGACCGACCGACCTCTGAGAAACGTGAACGCCGGCTTTGACAACGAGTTGTGGCGCCGCGGCGACGGCCGCCGCTGGACGGGAGCGTGCGCGGGAACCTGGTAGAGGAGCGCTAGGACAGCTTGAGATTGTGGTCGCCTCCCAAGAAGTTGGGCGTCCACACGAGGGTCAACCCGGTGGGCTTGCCGGCCGTGCCCTCGAACGCCAGACACTTCGGCCCCAGAGTGGCGCCGGGGCTGAGGTTGACGGCATCCCAGAGGGGGCACGCGGTCATATAAGTGATCGTGTGCTTGACACCCGCGCCGTCAAGCAGGACGAATCCGGTTGGGCTGGCGTGCTGCTCCTTGTTGGTCTTGTTCGTGAAAGTGACTTTCATCGTCACGAAGACGTTCCCCACCGCCGGCTTCTCGAAGTCGTTGCCGGGAGGCGCGTCGTACTTTGCGTCGCTGACACTAACGATCCAGCCGAAGTTGTCGTTGGCGCACGGCTGAGGCGCGCAGGACCCGTCCTGACCGGGGGTGCTCGAGGGCACCACGCTTGGCCCGGCTGACGCCGCGGGTGGCGTTGCCGTGGTCGCGGCCTTCGATCGCGCGCTGTTGACGCCGGGGGCCACCGCCGCCAGGAATACACCCGTCAGAACAATGAGGGCCAGCAGTCCGCCTGCCAACCACGGCCATCGGCTCCTCCCAGGTCTGCCTGGGCCTGGAGCACCGGGCAGGGGCGGACGTGACGATGACCCGTCTGTGGGAATCCACTCGCGGCCGTTCCACCACCAGTTGCCATCGGGTGAGTACTGTGGAGGCGCTCTTTGATCGGACATTTCGAGACCTGCCTCGCCCCCGCCGTGCGACACTCCGCCAGAGAGCGAATCGCACGCAGCCTGGCTGCCATTTTGCGCTCAAACGACACCGGCCGGGAGGGTGGGGGCTCAGCTATGGCGGGGGCGACCGGTATGCCGCCCGTCGCATAGAGGAGTCGGGCGGCCACCCTTCCTTATGGCACGAGCAGCAGCGGTCGCTTCGAGCGCTCTGAAAGCTTCTGACTTACTGACTTCTCTAGCAGGCCGCCCAGGGTGTGCTTGCGCTGCCACCCTGCCACCAGGAGGTCTGCCTCAAAGTATTCGGCGGCGTCGAGAATCGACTCCGCCGCTCGGCCGGCACTGTTCAATATCTCAGCCTGCGCTTCGACTCCGGCCGAGCGAAGGCTCTTCACCGCGTACTCAACCAGTTGGTCGGGTGAGCAGCTCATGGGCGTCTCCCACGGCTCGCCGCAGCAGCACACCTGCTTCTCACGGACGTGCAGAACGACGACGGACGCAGCGGACCCGCGCGCCAGTTCCCGAGTCAGCGGGAGGGCTCGGCCGCACTCGTCGGAATCATCGAGCGCGAGCAGAATGCGCCGCACCATCTCTTCGTCTGAATTGTGCATCCGGGGGGACGATTCCGCTCGAACCGCGCAGAGTTCAACTGCGATGATGACGACGATCGTGACGACGCCCATCTCAGTTCTCAGAGCGGTGGCACCGGCGCTTAGTGGTCTGCGGCATTGAAGCGTGTGGGGTCATGCGGCAAGCTCCATCAGCCTTCGGTCGAAGTCAGCCCTGGTGAACTTCCACATGAAAGGCTTGGGCCGACTGCGGCAGTCCCGCTCGAAACCGAGAATGCGTGCGGCCAGCGCATCCAGGTGTTCAGCCACGGCAGGCGTCAGTACTTTGCGTTGCAAAATCGAGAAGTAAATCTCCACTTGATTGAGCCACGAGGCGTGAGTGGGGGTGTGGACAAGGATGAGGTTGGGGTAGCGCTTGCGCAGGCGCTCGGCGGCCCTCTGACCGCGATGGGAGGAGCCATTGTCGACGATCAAGAACACCCGTGGGGCGGAGCGATAAGACTCCATCACCATGATCTGGTCGACCAGCCTGGTGAAGGCGGCGATGCCGGTCGTTGGCTCGCAGCGGCCCCAGGGGATGCCGTGCAGGACATCCCAAACGCAAAGGTACTGGAGGGCGCCGCGTCGCTTATAGTCGCTTTCCATCCGTCCCGGCTTTCCGGGTCCGGGGGCTACCAGCCGACGCTGCCTCGCCTGGATGCTCGGTTTCTCGTCGGCCGACAGGACCTGTTCTCGGGGGCCGATTGGCTTGCCCTCCCAGATCCCCTGATAGAGATCGAGGATGACCCTGGCCTTCTCCCTGAACTTGGGATCGCGAGGGTGCATCCAGCTGACGTAGCGCCAGGGCTTCATATGATCGTTGGCCAAGATTCGCTGCAGCGTGCGCAGGCTGATAGCGACCCCCTCTTGTTGGACCACCCGCCAGATGCTTAAGGCAAAGTGACGGCTCAGATGGAGGCCACGCTGGCTGGGAAGCTCGCAGGCGATGGCGATCACCAGCGCCCGCACCCAATCCAGGAACTGTTGCGGACGCCCGGGGCGTGGAGAGTCTCGGAGCGAAAGCCCCTTCGCGGCCCAGCGCCGCCGCCACTTGCACACCCATGAGGTGGATTGACCCAGGCGGCGTGCCGCCAACGGGCTGCGCAGGTCGGGCTGCTGGTGCAAGAGCAGGGCCAGCCGGGCCCGTTGGACCATAGTGTGCGGAGCGGCTTGGCAATGGGCCACGGCTTGGGCCTCGGCGATCTCGGACTCAGAGAAGCAGGGCTGATACTTGGGCGGCGGGCCACCGTGCCAGGAGTGACGGGCACGGGGCGCAGGCTGTATCGTCGGCAAAGGCGCGCCTCCGTCGGTCGGGGTGGTTTGATGACAACCCTTCCAACGGGCGCGCCGCCTCGGCGGCTACCTTTTGTTGCCCAGTGACCCCTCACGCTTCAATGCCGCAGACCACTTAGGGAGGGGCCATGATGGAGCAGCATCGTGTGACTTCCTGGTGGGCGCAGTGGACCTGTGTCGGAGGCACCTGCGCGCCCCCGGCAGCACCCCCGCGGACCGGCATCGAGCGCCTTTTCCGACTCCTACACCCGGCTCACGGCTCCGCTGCTCCTGCGCGCTGTTGTCGTGGCGGCGGTCGCGCTCATCAGCTTCTGGCTCAGCGGCCCGGCGGGCCTCTGGGTCACCGCCGGTTACATGGCGGCCTACGCCGCGTACTGCCTCGCTACCTTTCCCGCTGCCGCGAGGCCCACTGCGTCGTCACCGGCACCGGCTGGTCGGTGGTCGCGCTGGGGGCCGCGACGGGTGCAGTCACGGGCCGCCCGACACTGAGCGAGGTCTGGCTGGCCTTCGCCCTGGTCGCGCTCGTCGGCCATGGATTCGAGGCGATCTGGAGATCGGCCCGAGGGACGAACGCGCTCAGGCTGTGACCCTTGTGGTTGCGGGCTGACTTCTTCCGACCGCATTCCGACAGATGTTGACAGCTCGTTGCACAGTTACATGATCTCATGTACTCTTGGATTGTGGCAGGGCGAACGTTGCCGATCCTCCCCTCGGCCGAGGCTGGAAAGCCGGAACTGAGCGCCCGACCGCTGATCGACACCACGCAGGCCGATGAGCTCGTCCGCCTCTTCAAGATGCTGGCAAGCGATACGCGGCTTCGCATGCTGCACGCGCTCCAGCGCGCCGGGGAGCTGTGTGTCACCGACATCGCGGCCGAGCTGCGCATGAGTCCGCAGGCTGTGTCGAACCAGCTCCAGCGGTTAGTGGACCGGCGCATCATCGCCTCCAGACGGGAGGGGAGCAGATTGTTCTATCGGATTGCCGACCCATGCGTCGCCGGCTTCCTCGATCTCGGCCTCTGCCTTCTCGAGGAGACAGGACGTTTGCCGAACCCGACGGTGCCGCGATGACGCTGGATCCCTTCTCGCAGAGCAAACGTTTCGTGGCCGTCGGCGACGCCCGGATCGCCTATTACGAAGACGGCAAGGGGACACCGTTGGTACTTCTCCACGGGTGTCCTTTCTCATCGTTCATCTGGCGCAAAGTTGTGCCCCGGCTCTCCTTGCGGTACCGGTGCCTGGCGCCCGACCTGCTGGGCTTGGGCGACACCGAAACCCCAGCGGGCGCCGACTGGTCGCTCCCAGCCCAGGCCGCGATGGTGGTCGGCTTCCTTGATGCGCTCGGCGTCGACCGCGCCCACGTCATAGGACATGACCACGGGGGCGCCGTAGCCCAGCTGCTGGCCGCCGAGAACTCGCAACGCATCGACCGGCTCGTAATCAGCAATGCCGAAGCCTATGACAACTGGCCCTCCGCAGAAGAGCGCCCCTTCCTCACGCTGGCGCGGTCTCCACTTCTCGGGAACCTGGTGGTCTGGCTTTGGTCAAGGCGATGGGTGCTCCGGCTCACATTGATCGAGGGCAAGGCCGTGTACCAACCCGAGGTCCTTACAAATGAGCTCCTTGACGGCTACATCAGGCCGAACCTGAGCAGTCGCCGCCGGCGGGCGAAGACCAGGCGGTTCCTCGCCTGCCAGTCCAATCGGGCCAACAACCGCGCTACGGTCGATCTGCTCGACGGGCTGCGGCGTTTCGACCATCCGACGCTTCTGCTTTGGGCGAAAGACGATCCCCATTTCGGACCCGAGTGGGGCGAGCGGCTTCTCCACGATATCCCCGGCGCGGTCCGCCTGGAGCTACTCCCGGAGACGGGGCACCTCCTGATGGAGGAAAGACCGGAGCGCTTCGCGGAGCTGGCCGATCAATTCCTGACTGACGCGGTCGTCGCAAAGGGAGGGGCACAATGAGCTACCACCTCGTCCTGTTTCTGCACCTCGCGGGCGCCGTGGCTACGTTCGCGGGCGTCGGAGCCATCTTCCTTGCGCTGTTGACTGTTCGTAGAGTGCAGCGGGCGGAGGAAGTTAGAAGCCTGGCATCGATCTATGAGATGGGTGCCGCCCTTGGCCTCGTTGGCATCCTCATGGTTGCGGCCTCCGGCCTCTACATGGCGCTGACGGTGTGGGGCTTCAGCCCGGGTTGGGTGCAAGTTGCGATCGGCGCCTTCGCGCTGTTGGCCCCGGTCGCCCCGCTCATCGTTGGTCCTCGAATCGAGCTCCTCATGCGCGCGGCTCGAGCGCTCGAGGATGGTCCTGTTTCGCCTGCTCCCACGGCCCGTGTGACCGATCCGCTGCCAAAGTTGGGGCTGCTGATGATCATGGGCGACCTTTCCGGCATCGTCTTTATCATGACGGTAAAGCCTTCATTGACGAGCTCGATTCTCGCGGTAGCAGCCTTTGTCGCGCTTGGTGCCGCGCTCGCCCTTCCGGCGGTCGGAAGGGTGGCTTCGGGCGCCGTTGATACTCTCGCCAGGTTGGAGCGTTCGAGCCCTCTGTATCGTCGATAACCGCCTGTGAGGTAGACAGCCTGACGGGCCGCAGGTCAGGCGCCGCCGTACGCGGCGAGGAACGCGCGCACCGCCGCGTCCGCCTGCCGTTCCAGTTCGGCCGGCGTCATCTCCCCGTCGCCCCCGCAGAACATCGCCCGGTCCAACGGCGCCCCAAGCACCAGGTATGCGAAGTGTCGTGCGGCCAGCGGCGCGTCGTCCAGGCGCAGGAGGCCCCGCTCGGCCAGCCGCTGGAAGGACGACGCCAGCATGTCCAGGGTCCGCTCGGGCGCCCTCTCGTAGTACGTGTGAGCCAGCTCGGGGAACCGGCCGGACTCCCCGATCACCAGCCGGCGCAGGAGCAGCAGCTCGGGCTGCAGGACTGTGCCCAGGTAGCGGCGTGCGACCTGACGCAGGTCCGTCTCCAGGTCGTCGGTGTCCTGGAGCACCGTCGTCATGTACTGCAAGAAGTCATCGGCGCGGTTGGTGGCGCCCAGGATCAGGTCGGTGAAGAGCCGTTCCTTGTCGGCGAAGTGCGTGTACACCGTCTGCTTGGACACGCCGGCCACGGTCGCGACCTCCTCCATGCTCGTGCCCAGGTACCCGCTGCGTAGGAACAGAGTGGTCGCCGCCTCTCTGATCACCCCGGCGCTTGCCAGCCGGCCAGCCCGTCGGGGCCGTGCTGTTCGCTCTCCAACCGCGTTCTTCTCGCCCATGGCGCCTTCATCCTAGCTCGCTGGGTACTTGACTGACCAGTACCGGTTCGGCTAAGGTTGGCATGATCAGTACCCACCCGTCCAGTACCGGAGCGAAGGAGTCGATATGAGCGAGATGATCACGACACCAAGCGCATCGCCCGAGCAGAGCGAGGGGCGAACCCTGGTGCTGCTGCTCGCCGGCGCCGTTGCAGGCCCGCTGTACCTTGGGGTCGGGCTGATCGAGGCGCTTACCCGCCCGGGCTTTGACATCCGGCGCCACGACCTCAGCTTGCTGGCCAACGGCGACCTGGGCTGGATCCACATGACCGACCTGATCGTCAGCGGCCTGCTGGTGGTCGCCGGTGCGGTCGGGATGAGCCGCGCCCTTGCCTCCGGTCCGGGCCGGCTATGGGGCCCACTGCTGGTCGGCGTGTACGGGATCGGCCTGATCGGCGCCGGGTTCTTCGTCGCCGATCCGGCCCTCGGGTTTCCTCCGGGCACCCAGGCCGACGCCCACAACGTCAGTTGGCACGGCCTGATGCATTTCGTCTCGGGCGGCGTCGGCTTCCTCTCGCTTATCGCCGGCTGCTTCGTTTTCGCGCGGCGCTTTGCCGCCAGCCGGGAGCGAGGCTGGGCAGGCTACTCGATCGTCACCGGCGTCGTCTTCTTCCTGGCGTTCGCCGGCATCGCCGCGGGGTCAGGCAACGGCTGGACGATCCTCGGCTTCTGGATCGGTGTGGTGCTCGCCTTTTCGTGGATCACCGCGATGGCGCTGCGGCTGATCCGCCCGCACGAGCGCCTGGCATGAAGTTCCCGCCACGATCCTGGTCAGCGGCAAGACGGCGACCGGCATCCGGGGTCCCGGCCGAGGTGGTCGAGGGCCTGGGGCCGAGCCGCCGGCCTGCGGTCCGCGTCACCATCAACCGCTACACCTACCGCATACGGTGGCCCCATGCGCGGGGAGTTCATGCTCACGGGTCAGCAGCGGATCGTCATCTGCTGGCCCTTGCGGACAAGTTCTACTCGGACCCAGACTTATCACGTGGGAGATCGGCAAGCGCGCGTCCAGTGCCAGCTGTCGGTACGGCGGGGGCGTGAGGCCGTCGAGTTCTACAAAGCGGCGTTCGGGGCGGTTGAACTCTACCGGTTCGGCGGTACCGACGATCACGAGGAGGTGGTCGCGCAGCTTGCCGTAGACGGCGCGGCATTCTGGGTCGAGGACGAGTCGCCCACGCACAAGAACTTCAGCCCGGAGTCCGTTGGTGGTGCCACCGAGAGGATGCTCCTGATCGTCGACGACCCGGAGGCCGTGGTCGCCCGCGCGATCACGGCCGGTGCGACGGAGGTCTACCCGGTGACCGACGAGCACGGGTGGCGTCTAGGCCGCGTCGAAGATCCCTTCGGCCACCACTGGGAGATCGGCAAGCCGGTCATTGACTGGCCGCCCGAAAGCTGACGCTGCACGCTCGCCACCACGTTCGTGGATCACCGCGATGGCGCAGCGGCTGATCGGCGAGTGAGCCGAGGCTTGAGCGCGGCGATCTTGTCGATGCTCGCGATCCAGGCCAGACGAGCATCATGGTCCGTCTGCGCCAGCCACATGTGGATCCTGTCGATGCAGGCGGTCGAGCCCGGCCCGCGACAGAGAAGACTCCTTCATGATGGGCTCCGCGGTGTACGGTACCCCAGGCGGGCGAGGACACCTGGAGCCCAGTATCGTGCGGACTCATGCGAAGCGATCACGTGATGGACTCGCCGGCGCAGATGGGCGCTGCCTACCGGGCGGAGATGCGCCGACTCCTGGACGCGGTGGACCGGATCCCCGGCGAGCGGCTCGCGGCTCCCATCCACGGCGACTGGACGGTCAAGGAAGTGCTGGTCCACCTGGCCGGCTGGGACCGGGCGGTGGCGGCGAGCGCTGACGACGTGTCGGCCGGCCGGCCGGCACGCCTGACCGCTATGCGCCTTGAGGACGTCAACGAGTACATCGTGGAGGCGCAGCGCGCTGCGCCGATGGAGCACGTGCAGCGCGAGCTGACGGAGGCTCACCAGGGGCTTCTCAACAGGCTGGCCGAGCTTTCACTGGACCAGTGGCACGCGACCGTACCGGGTGAGCGCTGGTCCGACGGCAGCCCGATGACCATGGCGTCGGTGTTCGCCTACCGGTACCGCGACCAGACGCACTACGGCGGTCACGCCGAGGAAATCGAGGCGTGGCTCCGCGAGCAGTCCGCCTGACACCGCCGGACTTATCAGCGCCACTGCCGGGTCACCGCCTCGCTGACGGAGTGAACGCGCGCCCCGCCGCCGCGGACCGGCAACTCGCCTATGCCGGGTTGTTCGTGGCGAACCCGATCCGGTTGCCGAATGGATCGCGGGCTGTACCGATCCACTGGTCGCCGGGAACCGGCATGCGCTCCTGTTCCACCTTGCCGCCGCCCTGCCGAACGCGGGCCAGCGTGTCCTCCAGGTTGGACACCTCGACGTACAGCCTTGTTCCACGCCCGGATGGCTCAACGTCGGTCGACGCCTGAAGCGCGCCGACCCCGACGCCTCCGACATTCACGATCACGTACCCCTCCATGCCCTCCATCGGCTGGAGAGTCCACGCAGGGCAGACGGTCTCGTAGAACTGCTGTGCCTTCGCCGCATCGGGCACGTCGATCTCCCACCAGGTGACTGCGCCTTCTGCCATCTGCAACTTTCCTCCTTTGCCTTTGCCGCGTACTGTGGCGAGCCGTCGCTCTGACTACATCGGCCGAACGAGAGGCTCCGCATTCGACAGCCTACCTTGTCGGCCTACCGCAGCGCGGTCGGCGGCGAAGGCGACGCTGAGGCGCGTCAGCTTGTGGAAGCCCGCGGTGCAACGTCCGCCGGCCGCAGCGACTGCATGTAGCGGGCCACAGTTTCCCCAATTCGAGCGACGAGATAGGTGCCGAACGCGAGGCTGGTGATGAAGAAGCTCACTGGATGCGGTGAGAAGAACGCGATGCTCAGCCCGATCCACGTGAACAGCAGTGCCAGGCCGGTCGCCACGGCAACGGCCGCCGACGGGCGGCGCGTCCAGCGAACGGCGATCGCGGCTGGAGTGACGATCAGCGCGAAGATCAGCAGAACTCCGACGACCTGGACGGCCTCGGTGACCGCCAGAGCGAGGACCGCCATGAATCCAATCGACAGCCCGGTCACCGGCACGCCCCGGGCGGCGGCCAGGTTCTCGTCCACCGAGCTGAACAGCAGGGGCCGGTAGAGCAGCGCCAGCACGAGCAGCGTGGGCACGCCGGCGAGCACAACGATCGCGACGTCTCGGTCGCTTATGCCCAGTATCTCCCCAAAGAGGATCGCGTAGGCCTCGGTCGCGTAGCCCGTATACAGCGAGATGAAGAGGACCCCGAGTCCCAGCGTCCATGCCAGCACGATGCCGATGGTGACGTCGCGGCCGCGGATGCGGTTCCCCAGCGCGCCGATAATCGCGCCGCTGCCCACCGTGAACGCGAGCAGGCCGAATACGGGGCTGACGCCCAGGACGACGGCTCCAGTGGCGCCTGCGAAGCCGATGTGGGACAGGGCGTGGGCGGCGAACGCGGAGCCCCGCATGACGACGAAGTAGCCGATCACGCCGGCAACAATGGCGACGACCGTCCCCGCCTGGAAGGCGTGGACCATGAACTCGTACTGCGTCATCAGCGCCAGGTCGTCGAGCGGGTTCCAGCTCGGGGACGGAGCTGTATTGGTGACCTTGAGCAGGACCGCGAACTCAGCCGGCATGGGGATGGGCGACTTCGTTCTCATCCAGGCCGACCACAAAGATCCGCCCACGCCGGTCCTTGATGACGTCCACGGGTGCCGAGTAGATGCGGCTCAGCGCCTCGCTGGTGATGATCTCCTGCGGCCTACCGACAGCGACTCGTCCGTGGGCAACGTAGACCACCAGGTCCAGCAGCGAGAGCAGCGGGTTCACGTCGTGCGCCACCAGGATCACCGTCAGGCTCTGCGCCCGCGCCACCTCTCCGATGAGCCCCACGATCGTGCCCTGGTTCTTCACGTCGAGATTCGACAGCGGTTCGTCCAGCAGCAGGACGCGCGGCCGGCCGACCAGCGCCTGCGCAAGCAGCAGGCGCTGCTGCTCGCCGCCGGACAGCCGCCCCATGGGGCGGTCGGCGTACGCCGCCGCTCCCACCGCCTCGATCGCGTCCGTGATCGCTCGCTTCCTGTCCGGCCTCGCCCAGCTCAGGAGGGGCAGCCCCCAACGGTGCCCATCCAGGCCCAGGGCGATAAAGTCCCGGCCGCGGATCGACAGCTCGGGGTCGAAAGCCATGCCCTGCGGGACGTAGCCGATGACCGAGCTGCCACGCCGGGGTCGCTGGCCGAGCACGTCGAGCCGGCCGGCGGCCGGCTGGAGCAGGCCGAGGATTATCTTGACCAGGGTTGACTTGCCCGCGCCGTTAGGGCCCAGCACCGCGAGGAACGAACCGTGCTGGATGGAGAAGGTGGCGCCGGACCATATGGTCCGGCGCCCGTAGGCCGCGGCCACGTCCACCGCCGTGACGGCCTCAAGTCCGGCCGTCACAGCGAGCACGGGAGCATCAAACGCCGGCCGCGGGCTAGTGTCCCGTGCTGCCATCTGCTACCTACTACCTGACCAGCGCCTCGGCGTTCAGCGCGTTCTCCAGCGCCAGGAGCTGGGCTACCTGCCATTCCTGGAAGGTCGCACTCTCCGGTTGCAGAGTCTCGGAGACGCCGACGACCGGGATGTCCGCAGCGGCCGCCAGGTGCTTGATGTTGGTGGTCACTGCGGTTGACGTCTGCACGTTGTAGACGAGGACCTTGATCTTCTTCTGCTGGACCTGGTTCTGGAACTCGGCGACAGCCTTGGCGGGCGGGTCGTTGCCCTCGGCCACCGCCTGCATGAACTCGGGCGGCGAGATGAGGTCGAGCCCGAGCGCCGAGGCGAGGTAGGCGAATATGTTCTCGGTCGCGCCGACCTTGACGCCGCTGAACTTCTGCTTGATCTCAGCGATGCGGTCACGGTACGCCTTGAGCGATGAGTCCAGCGAGGCTCGCTGCTCGTCGAAGTACGAGGCGTCCGCCGAGTCGGCCGACTTGAACGTCGCGGTGATCTTGTCGGCCACGGTTGCGACCCAGGCAGGGTTGTACCAGAAGTGCGGGTTGTCGCCCTCCTTCTTGCCGAGCTGGTCGGCAACGGTGAGCACCTTGCGCTTGCTGCTCTTGTTGGCGTCGAGGAGCTTCCGGCCCCAGGTGTCGTAGCCGGCGCCGTTCAGGATCACGACGTCCGCCTGCGCGAACGCCCTGGCGTCGTCGGTGTTGCTCTCGTACTCGTGTGGGTCGGCGTTTGGGTCGGTCACGACGCTCTGGACATTGGCGTGAGTGCCCCCGATCTGGGTGGCGATGCTGCCCCAGAAGTTCTGGCCGGCGACGACCTTCAGGACCGTGCCCGAGCCACCAAACGACGCGGGCCCGCTGCACCCCGCCGCCACCGCCACTATGGCGGCCGCGACGATCCCTCGAAACATCTTCCGGCATCCTCCTTGCTCTTGCTGCGGGCGCACCGTATTGGCGCAACCAGTTCGCACAACAGTATTGCACAAGTTGTTTGCTTTGGCGTCAGGGTGCGGGCCGCCCGGGGGACCGCAAGTGAGCACATCATTTCGAGCGCCGAGGTGGCTTTGTGGCCGAGCCCGAGCGCCGAACACAATTGGGGTGCGGTGACTCCAATCCACATGCAGGATGCCGAGGGGAGCAGGCGCTGGACGATACACACGCCCGACCAGCGCCTGCGCGTCTTCGTGAGCTCGACGCTCAATAAGCTGGCGCCGGAGCGGGTGGCAGCCAGACAGGCCATCGCGCAGCTCCGGCTGATACCGGTGATGTTCGAGGCGGGTGCGCCCGCCCCTACCCGCCGCGTGACGCGGACACGACCTACCTGTCACAGAGCGAGACGCATCCACTGGCGGAGATACGGCTGGGTGGGCCCCGACCAGAAGATTTCGGGACTGGAGGACGAGTACCTACTCTCCCGAGGAAAGCCGAGCTTGTTCTACGTCAAGGCCCTTGCCCCCGACCGCGAGCTGCTGGTGCTGGACAACGTCGACATCTTCTGGAGGTGGCGGCAGTGCTCTCTTCGTGGAGTGCGCGCGGGCTTCGGTGCCCTCGTTCGTCCTGACTACGGAAAACTGCTGGGCTGTCGGCGAGATCTGTCGGCGCCTGGAGGGGATTCCGCTCGCGATTGAGCTCGCCGCCGCACGTATCAACGTTCTCCGCCCGGAGCAATGCTCGAGCGCCTGGAAAGGGATCCCCTTCTTCTCCTGTCGCGCGGGCCCAGGGCTCTGCCGGCTCGGCAGCAGACCCTGCGAGCCACGATCGAATGGAGCTACGTGCTGCTGGACGAGCACGAGCAGCGGCTCTTCCGCCGGCTCGCTGTTTTCGTGGGCGGCTTCACTCTGGAGGCTGCGGAGCGGGTATGCAAACTCGCACCAGATGCCGGTGTCGATGGGGACGGCATGCAATCGCTCGTTGACAAGAGTCTGATCATCCGCAGGGAGCAAGGCGCTGAACAGGCGCGTTTCTCGATGCTCGACACCATTCACGAGTACGCGCAGGAACGGCTGGTGGCCAGCCAGGAGGTCGAGTCGACGCAGTCGTCGCATGCGGCTTGCCGAAATCTCGGCGCATCCCTCGACGAAGCCATCGTGAACACGATTCACGATCCGCGCGGCGTCGTGTCGACGAGTAGACTCCACGCGTGCCGCATCTGCGGCTCGCACTCGGATCGATGAGTCTCGGTACCGAGAGTCGTCTCGGTTGACAGGCGCCCACCGGCGAGCGCACGAGACGAGACAGCGGAGGCACCATGATGACCACGCCCGGCAACGCGAGCAGCAACCTCCGCGGCAAGCCGCCCGTCGTCGACCTGACCACCTGGCAGGCGGCGCGCGAGGAACTGCTGATCCGCGAGAAGGCGCACACCCGTGAGGGCGACGCGATCGCCGCGGCCCGGCGGCGGCTGCCGATGGTCGAGCTCGACGGCGCGGTAGAGGTCACCGGCGTTGACGGGCCGGTCCCGTTCCTCGACCTGTTCCACGGTCGCGACGAGCTCGTGGTCTACAAGCACATGTGGTACGACGGCGCGCCGTACCAGGGGCAGTGCGAGGGCTGCACCACCACGGCCTGGCACGTGAAAGACGCCGTCTACCTCAACGCCCGCGGCGTCTCGTTCGCCGTCCTGACCTCGGGCCCGTGGGACGAAGTGGCTCCCTACGTCGAGTTCATGGGTTACACCCAGCCCTGGTACTCGGTGCGGGGCGTGGAGGCGCCGGTCGGCGGAGAAATGGGGCACCTCGTCTGCTTCCTGCGCGACGGCGACCGCGTGTTCCTCACCTACTCCACGACGGGCCGTGGCAACGAGCCGGTCAACGGGTCCCTCGGCCTCCTCGACATGACGCCCTACGGCCGCCGCGAGGCGTGGGAGGACAACCCCGAGGGCTGGCCCGAGGCCCCTCAGGCCGACTCGCCGGTCGGTGGGCACGGCTCGCCGATCTGCTGGTACTGGCGCTCGGACGCCGACGGCGTCGCCACCTGGGGCCCGACCAGCCGGCCCGTGCCGCAGTGGACCCGCCCCGGCGCGACCCCCGTGGAGACCCTCGGCCGCCAGGGCCACCACCACTGACGCGGGTCCCGTTGGGCTGGACGTGGCCCCGCCCCCGGCCGGACGTCTCGTCGTCGGCATGGCAAGATCCCGGCCGATCTGCTCGACGCCCTCGCCGGCTGGCAGGTTCAGTTCAACACCGACTTCCACTACGAGACCGGCTGGATCAGCGAGGACCTCGCGGCCGGATGGGCGCAATGAGGCGAAGAACTCGCAGCCGCGCTCCGCCAGCCGTTACCCCCGACCATCCCCCTCCACGGCGATCTCTCGAGGGCCGCGTGGCAGACGCTCACAAGTCCTATCTGCAGAGTCTCGCGATTCTTCAGCAGCTCGGAGGGACGACCGTCACGGCAGGAGATGCTGGAGGACATGGCAGGTGTGCTGATGGCCATCGAACGCCTGCAGCTGGCGGTCCGGGTTCTGGGCAGCGCGCAGGCATTCCGTTCCGAGGTCGGGGTTCCGTTCAAGACGAGGCGGGGGCGACAGGCAACGTACGACCGCACCGTGGCTGGCCTGCTCGAGCTTTTGGGCCGCCAGACGTATGCCGCAGCCTGGTCCGAGGGCTCGAAGCTATCCATTGACCAGGCCGTGGCGGAGGTCTTGGCGACGTGGGCTGAGCCGATCGCCGGCGGGCATTGCGTCCTACCAGCCCATCGCGCCCAGCCCGGAACGAAACCATGCTGACGCTGCTCCGAACAAACCGCCACTTCTCCATCTTCTTGGCCACCCAGACGACGTCGAATCTCGGCGACGCGTCTCGCAATTTGATAGTGCGCTTACTGCTTCTCCAACTCACGCACTCGCCTGCGCTCCTGGCTGCCCTCCTGCTGATCCAGACCGTAACCGGCCTCGTCCTCCGGCTTCCATTCGGCGCCCTACTCGACCGCTGGGACCGCAGGCGCGCGATGCTGTTCGCAGACCTGGGTCGAGGAGTGCTGACGCTGCTGATTCCGCTGGCGGCGGCATTGCACGGCCGGGTGCTCCTTGTACTGTTTGCGACCGCGGTTCCCCTCAGCGTCCTCGCCACCTTGTTCGGCGCAGGATTCGGAGCGATCACGCCATCACTGGTAGGCAAGGAACGCGTCGCCCAAGCGTATGGGCTGATCGAAGGTGGGGAGTCCCTGGCCTGGATCGGTGGTCCGATCAGCGCCGGACTCCTGATGACCTTGTTCGGCGCTGCGAATGCGCTGGTGGTGGATGGCATCTCGTTTCTCGTGTCGGCCGGAGGCCTGGCCATCATTCGTGTCCAGCGGTCGCAGCCGACGGAACAGCAGAGCACCAAGCGAAGGTCGCTGTCGTACGACCTGGAGGGGCTCCGTTTCATCATCGGCAATCCCGCTCTGCGCCGGGTTGTGATGTCGTGGACGCTCTACGGCGTAATCGGCTATGGGGCGGTCACCGGGCTCGTCTACGTCGGGTCGCACAATGGCACGACCGGTCCGACGGTGGCCTCGCTCGCCGTCGCGGCCTACGCTGGCGGTTCGGCGCTGGGGACGCTCGCTGCTGGCTGGCATCCGCCGTCCTCTCCCTGGCTGGCCATCTCCGGCTGCCTCCTGGTCTCGGCGATCGGCGCAGCGCTCGTAGCGGGAGGTTTCACTGTCACAATCCTCGTCGGAGCCCTGTTGTTCGGCCTCGGAGAAGGCTTCTTTCTGATCGTCTACCTCGCACTCCAGGCCGATGTCGCCCCGGATGCACTCATGGCGCGCATCACAAGCGCCACCAGCCTGATCTCATCGCTCGCGATCGCCGTTAGCATCGGCTGGATGGGCCTGGCGCTCCAGCTGTTGAACGGCCCTGGCGCATTCGGCCTGGTTGCCGCCCTAGCGCTCCTGCTCGCCCTTGGACTGGCATGGACGCGCCCTCGGGCACAGCCAGCCACCTAACCCCGATCGTTCATCACGACGACAAGTCAAGTACAGGCGGCGGGACCGCTCACCTGCGCCAACGGGCCAGGGAGAGGGGCCATCAGATCGATGGCATGACGCCCATGGCTCTGGACGCCGGGCAGCCCGTCGACTACGAGCCCGCCCTCGACATGCTGATCCACAACGCCAAGCTGCACAAAGCCAGGGCCGGACCCGGCCTCCAGATCGGCGGAAACTAAAGGGGATCCGACTCGGCCAGGGGCGCCCCGATGACCCTCATTTGGAAGCAGTGCGGGGTGCGTCGGGGCACGAAAACGAATGAGCCGGCGACCGCGCCGCCGATCTGCCGGCCATCTTGAATCGCAGCCGACCCGCCAGTACGTACCAGACCTCGTCCTCGTTCTCGTGAAGGTGCAACGGCGGGCCATCGTGAGGCGCGATGATGTTCTCGAACGCAGTCAGGGTCCCTTTCGACTGCCGCCCGCGCACCTTGAAAGTCAGCGCTCCGCCTGCGGGCCCCTGAATCGTGGCGCCGTCGCCGGGCCCGCGCAAGACCATCTCAGCGGTCATGTCATACATAATCACATGCCCGAGTTCCAGAGCTTCGACGGGGTCACGCTGCACTACGACCTGGAGGGCGAGGGGGCGCCGGTCGTGCTTCTCCACGGGTTTGCGGCTGACACCAACCTCAACTGGCGTCAGCCCGGGATCATCCAGGCGCTGATCGCGGCGAGCCGAAGGACCATCGGCCTCGACGCGCGCGGCCATGGCATGTCCGAGAAGTGCTACGACCCATCCGCCTACGCCAACGACGCCATGGTTGCCGACGTCGGTGCGCTCTTCGATCACTTGCAACTGGACGAGGCGGACCTCGTCGGTTATTCGATGGGCTCCGCGACGGCGCTGCGCTTCGCGCGAGTGGACAGCCGCCTACGCCGTCTTGTCCTCGGAGGCACTGATGGCAACCTGGTCGACACGACCGAGGAGATGGCCGAGCGCGGGAAGCGCATCGCGGATGCGTTGGACGCTGACGATCCGGAGAACATCGCTGACCCAGTCGCGCGCCGCTTCCGTCGTTTTGCGGACTCCACCGGCGCCGACCGGCGAGCTCTGGCCGCGATTCAGCGGGGTCGCCGCCGGGTTCCCCTCCCGATGGACAGCCTCTCGCAGATCCAGGTTCCAACGCTGGTCGTCTGCGGCGATGCAGACGTCTCTCCCCACGAGCTGGCTGCTGCCTTGCCACGAGGACAGGCCAGGCTTGTGCCCGGGGACCACCTTTCAGCCGTCCTCGAGCCAGCCCTGGCGGCGGCGATCGTGGAGTTCCTGGCCTGACGATGAGAATCTGGACCTTCCTGATCGGCCAGCGGACCAGTGCGGAAACCGGCTTCGACGAGATCTACCGCAATCTCCTCGACGACGCCCAGCTCGCGGAACACCTCGGCTATCACGGCGTACTCCTTGCCGAGCACCACTTCACGAACTACTGCGCCATCCCCAATCCGCTGATGCTCGCGGCCGCCATCGGCCAGCGCACCAGCCGTCTTCGCATCGGGACGGCCGTGATCGTCCTCCCACTCCACAATCCGGTTCGGCTGGCTGAGGACATTGCGGAGGCCGACCAGCTGACGGGCGGCCGGCTCGAGATCGGCTTCGGCCGTGGATACGCCCCCTACGAGTTCACCCCGCTCGGGCTCGACCTCGCGGACTCAGCTGCAGCCATGGCTGACGGATTGGACGTGCTGGACAGGCTGGGGAGTGGCCCCGACGTCTCGAACCAGGACGGCCGCTGGCCGTTCCCCGCCATCACCATCACTCCCCGGCCGGTCCAGCGGCCGCGACCCCCCGCCTGGTATGCCTGCGGCTCGGCGCGATCCTTCGCGACGGCGCTGGACCGGGGCCTCTTCCCGTTCATCGCGGTGGGCGTCCGCGGGCGCTCGTTCGCCGAGGACTTCCGCCGAGCCTTCGAAGAGGAGTGCGCCCGACGAGGCAGGGACCCGGCCTCCATCCGGTTCGGCGCCCAGCTGCTCGCCCACCACGGCGACGACCAGGTGGAGATCGAGCGCGGCGCCCATGCCGGTCGCCTCATGTACCGCATCACCAACCGGCTGATGGCCGGCACGCAGAGCGTGCGCGCCGGACTGGTCGACATGTCCGGGACGGAGCCTGCGGCGGATGTTCCGACCGAGCAGGTCACGTCAGGCTCACTGGTCGGCGATGACGGGCACATCAGGAGCCAGCTCGCCTGGCTCGAGGAGATCGGCGTCACCGACCTCTCGCTCAACTTCCGCTACGGCGACCTCGACACGGCCTCCGTGCGCCGATCCATCGAGAGGATTGCCGAGCTGGCCGGCTTGGCGTCAGCCAGCCCGGAGCCAGCCGCCGGTTCAGCGCCTGTATAGGCCCGTCGGATCCAGGTCCTCCCGCAGGAGGCGCAGCTCTTCAGAAGTAGGGAGCGGCGTCTCGCGAAGCTGCGCGGCCTGGCACAGGTCCCAGCCGACCTCAGCCCGGACCTGCTCGACGGAAACTCCCGGATGCATCGACACGAGCTGCATCTCACGCTGCCGATTGTCGAAGTCGAGGAGCGCCAGATCGGTAACGACCAGCTCGGGCCCACCACCACGAAGACCCGCACGCTCCCGGGAGGTGGCTCCGGGCATGTGGCCGGGGCTGGTCACGAAGTCGAGCTTCGCCACGAATGAACGGCGGGAGAGCCGGATCATTTGGAACACTCGGCGTGCGTTGATCGCGATCTCCGCCGCGCCTCCGCTTCCAGGGAGCCGCACCCTGGGCTGCCCGTACTCCCCGATCACGGTGGTGTTGAGATTGCCGAACCGATCCACCTGGGCACCGCCCAAAAAGGCGACGTCGACGTGCCCCCCCTGCAGGTACAGGCCGAAGAGGTCTGCCATCGACACCACCGCGGAGGCCCCGCTGACAAGTGTGGGGTCGCCGATCGAGAGCGGCAGCCGCGCGGGGCGGGCGCCGTAGACGCCCGACTCGTAAATCAGCTCCAGCTCCGGGGCAACCGTCAATCGGGCGAGGTTGCAGGCCACGTTCGGCATGCCCACCCCGACGAAGACCCTTCGCACGCCCTCGAGCGCCCGGGCGGCGGCGATGATCATCATCTCGTTGGCTGTGTAGCCGGGCTCGCTCACCGATATGTCCCGTAGTCGACCAGCGCCGCGGGTGCGGGCTCGGGTCGAAGCCGCGCGAGTGTTTTGGTGCCGAGTCTCTCGAGATACGCCGTGCGGTCCGGCAGACCGAGGACCCACTCGTCGAGCCAGGCTCGGGTGCCGGCCTCGTCTCGCGAGACACGGTCCCACTCGAGATAAAAGGCATTGTCGCGGTCGTAATAGCCCTGCACGTAGGAGGGGTGGGCGCCGAACGGCTCCACGACAACCGCATCCACCAGGAAGCCGGGGATCAGGGTTCGGTTGGGGTCGGATCGGAGCACCTCTGACGCGACCAGCTCCTCGACCACGACGACCACCTTTGCGGCGGCGAACGCCACCTCCTTCTGGCACCCGACCAGGCCCCAGAGATGCGTGTTGCCTTCGGAATCCGCGCGCTGGGCGTGGAGGATCGCCACGTCCGGACGGAGCGGGGGCACGACCGCCACCGGCCCGCTCCCGTAAGGGTCTTCCAGGAATCTGATGTCCGGGTTGGCTCTCGGCAGGTCCGTGCCCGCGTAGCTGTGAAGGGGTAGGAAGGGCAGTCCGGTGGCCGCGGCCTGATAGCGGGCGATCATGCCGCCGTGCGAGTACTCCTCGAGATCGAGACTGTTCGGCACTCCCTGCTCGACCGCCCGGCGAATGCAGTGCAGCGGCCCGACGCCGGGGTTTCCGAGGTAGCTGAAGACCAGCTTCCGCGCGACGCCGGCGGCGACCATCTGGTCGTAGAGGGCGTCGGGCGTCATCCGGATCAGCGTCAGGTCACGGCGCCCCTGGCGGATGATCTCGTGACCCGCCGCAAAGCAGATGAACGCCGTGAAGCCCTCTATCGCCACCGAGATGCCGTCCGTCACGTACTCGGCCACCGCCTCACGCATTGAGGCTCGCTTGTCCGGCTTCATTCGACCAACACGATATTCGCGGAAATGTAGGCCTTGCGGCGGCGCTACGAGGCCGCGATAAGCGCAACTGCGATCAGCGCCAGCAGAATGCCCGCAACCTGCTGCGCGCGCAAGCGCTCACGCAGCAGCGTGAGGGCCAGGCTCACCGTCACCGCCGGATAGAGCGAGACCAGCACCGCCACCAGGGCGAGCGCACCCTGACGGACCGCGAGCAGGAACAGCACGTTGGCGGTCATGTCGAGCAGGCCGGAGGGCAGCGCCAAGCGCAGCGTCCCCGGCTCGGACCTGAGCCGACGCCGGCTGGCCAGGACGGTGACTGTCAGGAGTCCGACAGAAGTGGCGCGGGCGGCGACGAGGGGCCACAGCCCACTGGCATGGGGAGTCCGGCTCAAGCAGACGAAGAAAACGCCGAACCCGGCGCCGGCTGCAAGTGCCAGCCCAATCGCGCCCAGGTGGGCGGAGCGGCGGACGCCGGCGCCCCCGTCGTGCCCCGACGAACCGATCACGATGATGGCCGCCAGACCGGCAGCGATCCCTAGCCAGGCTCGAGCGTCCGGCCGCTCTCCGAGCGCCACGCCGACTGTGATCGGCAGACCGGCGGCGACCACCGCCGTCACGGGAGCGGTGATAGACATCACGCCTTCCGACAGCGCACGGAAGAAGATCAGCAGTGCGGCGCAGCCCGCGATCCCTCCTAGTGCGCCCCAGGCAAGGCCTGCGCCGGTAGGTCGGGATGCCTGCACCACAACCGCCGGCACCACCACCGCGAAACCCGCCGCCTGGGACAGGAGGGTCACGACCCAAACGCTGGCGCGGCGCGAGGCAAGGCCGCCGAGGAAGTCGCCCGTGCCAAAAGCCGCTGCGGCGCAGAGCGCCAGCACATACGCCACCCCGTCATTCTGGCCGCTACGCAGCCGCCGCCCGGAACCGCGCCAGTCTTAGAAGCCCCGCTGCCGGAGGTACTCCCGATTCGCCAGCTGGTCCTCCGCAGGTTTGCCGGCAGGCTGGGTCGGGTCAGGCAGGACGTCCTGCTCGACGACAAGCCAGCCTGAGTATCCGGCGCGAACCGCGTCGAGCACGCCATCCACGTCGACGTCCCCAGCCCCCAGGCGGCAGAACGCCTGTCGTCGCCAGATCTCCCGAACCGGGGCCGCCTCGCAGATGATCTGCTCGACCACCGCCCGGCGCGCGTCCTTTAGATGCAGGTGGTTGATGCGGCCGCCCCAGTCCCGCATCGCCTGGACCGGATCCCCCTGTCCGAGCAGCAGGTGGCCGGTGTCGAGGCAGAGGCCTACGCTGGTCAGCTCCAACACCTTCTCGATCTCCCAGACCGCTTCGATGTGCGTGCCGGTCTCGTGGTGGAAGGCGGGCTCGTATCCTCGCTCACGGCAGCGGCCGGCGGCCATCTCTACGCCGTCGGCAAAGCGCTTCCAGGCGTCGGCGTCGAAGCCCAGGCTCCGGTCGCGGGCGGCCTGACCGGGCCGCGCCCGGCGAGCCTCGCTGCCTGCGTCGGCGAGGGTGGGCCTGGGGTTGAACATGGCAGGCGAGGGACGGGCCGAATCGAATACGTCCAGCAGCACATCGAGGGCATGGAAGGTCGCCTCCATGCGCTCGGGCTCGCTGAAGGGCAGCTCGAGGTAGCCGCCGGCGAGGCAGAGGCCCCGCCGGGCCAGCCCGTCGACCAGCGCGGTTCCGGTGCCAAGGTAGCCGGCAGGGCCGAGATCGATCCCTGCGTAGCCGGCAGCCCTGACCTGATCGAGCACCTCCCCGCCATCTGGCACGTTGTCGTCGATGCCCACCGTGAGCTCGAAGGCACCGTAGCTGACAGGCGCGTTGGCGACGAGGACTGCCAACCCTCCGGCTCCTATCGCGTGACCGGCACCGACTCGCGCTGCGGGGGCGGCAGATCCAGTGCGCGGGCCGCCCACGGCAATGCGATCTGCAGCAGCCGGCGTTGGGCGGTGCGTACGCGGGGCGCATCGGGGATGTGGGGCTGGCGAGCACGATCGGCAAAGTACCCGGCGATCAGTGCCACCAGCTCGGCCTCATTTGAAACCAGCTCGTCGGGCTGAGGTCCGCCCTCATCCGTGAGGCTGGGCAGCCATGCGACCAGGTCCAGCGTTGCGTTGCCCACCGCAGCCAGGTTCCAATCGACCAGCAGCGTGCGCTCGCCGGCGAAACAGATGTTGTCGCTGCGGACGTCGAGATGCAGGAGCTCGCCACCGGAGAGGTCGGCTTCCGCGTCCGCCCTGACGAGGGCCGGGAGCGCCAGTTCCAGCCAGGCGGCGGAGCAGATTCCGAGGGCCAGGAACGATTGTGGGTCCGCCGCCACTCGCTTCCATCCAGCCAACTCGGCCCGGGACCGCTCCAGGCTGGGGAGGTGGTCTGGGGGGGGAGTGGCCCGCAGGTCGCCGAGGAGGGTCAGCACCCTCTCCACCGTCTCGTGAGACCAGGGCGGTGGCCAGACGGCGCCGCTGAGATCCTCGAGGACAAGGATCGGTGCGTCCCCGTCATCCCAACCCAGCAGCCGGGGCATGAAGCCGGCGGTCAGCCGGCGGTAGGTCTCGTGCTCGGTTCGCAGCCAGCTCGCGGTGTTCTCCGTTGTGCCCACCTTCGCGAAGGCGGTCGAGCCGTCGGCCAGATCGACGACCCACCGACCGGCTGGCGTGTAGCCACCTCCGGTGACCCAGCGCCAGCCGGTCACGCGACATCCGGTGATCGTCTCGATCCTGGTGATTGTCTGTGCGGAGGGCCGCGCTAGGTGCGGGTCCGCTGCAACACCATTCGAGCCGCCCAGATGATGAGCGCGGCAATGATCACGATCCAGAGCAGGTGGATGATGGCTCCGACGGCGTGGAAGAGGAGCCAGATCAGGAAGACGATCACGGCGAGCACAAGGAGAGCGTGGATCATCGGTGTACCTCCCTCTTGGGTCGAAGTTCTGGCGTTTCCACCACCTTAACAACGCGCCATCGGGGGTGCCCGGTCGGTCGTTGTCTGGCCCGCCTGAGCTAGCGTTCCCCGCATGGACGATGTGAAGCATCGATCGGTCCGCACCAACGGCATCGACATGCACTTCGTTGAAGGCGGCGCGGGCCCGCTTGTCGTGCTCTGCCATGGCTTCCCGGAGCTGTCGTATTCGTGGCGCCACCAGGTGGCGGCGCTGGCCTCGGCCGGCTACCGGGCCGTCGCCCCTGACCAGCGCGGATATGGCGATACCAGCCGCCCCGACGATGTGCAGGCGTACGACATCATCCACCTCACCCACGATCTGCTCGGCCTGCTCGACGCGCTGGAGGAGGAACGGGCCGTGTTCGTCGGTCACGACTGGGGGGCACCGGTGGTATGGAATCTCGCGCTGCGGGCGCCCAAACGCGTCCGCGCGGTCGTCGGGATGAGCGTCCCTTACGTCCCGCGTTCGGAGCGGCCGCCGACCGAGATCTGGAAGGCGGTGTTCTCGGACCGCTGGTTCTACATCCTGTACTTCCAGGAACCCGGCGTCGCCGATGCCGACCTTGCCCGCGACCCTGCCAAGACGATGCGGCGGTTCCTCTGCGCGATCAGCGGCGACGGAACGGGACTCGGTTCGCTGAGCGGCCCCCGGGACGAGCGCGGCATGGTGGATCGGCTGCCCGAGCCGGCCGGACTGCCCGGCTGGCTCACGCAGGAGGACGTTGATCACTACGCTGCCGTGTTCGCCCGGACCGGCTTCACCGGTGGGCTGAACTGGTACCGGAACTTCGACCGAAACTGGGAGCGCACCGCGGAGCTCGCCGGCGCTCGCATCGAGGTGCCAGCACTGTTTATCGCCGGCACCGGCGACCCTGTGCTGCGCATGGTGCCGCCGGACCGAATGGGCCAATGGGTCACCGATCTGCGAGGGACCCTGCTGCTCCCCGGAGCCGGCCACTGGGTCCAGCAGGAGCGGCCGGATGAAGTGAACGCCGCACTGCTGGGCTTCCTCGATGAGGTGCCGATCTGAAAGAAGAACGGGCCGGGCCACGGCCCGACCCGTCGATTGTCAGCGCCACCCTCAGGCAGTGGCCACCACCTCCAATGGTGCCGACGTGCACACATCCGAAACGACACAACCGTCCTTCAGCCGGATCACGCGGTCGGTCTTCGCGGCCAGGTCGAGGTCGTGGGTCACGATCAGGAAGGTCACGCGCTCGTCTCGATTCAGGGTGCGCATCAGCGCCACCAGCTCGTCCGAGGTCTGGCTGTCGACAGCGCCGGTGGGCTCGTCGCACAGCACCAGCGCCGGGTGGTTGACCAGGGCGCGCGCGATCGCGACCCGCTGCTGCTGCCCGCCCGACAGCTGGTCCGGCCGGTGATTGAGCCGGTGGCCCAGCCCCACCATCTCGAGCAGCTCGATCGCACGACGGCGGCTCTCCCGCCGGTTGGTTCCGGCGTAGCGGCAGGCAAGCATCACGTTCTCGACCACCGTCAGGCCGGGCAGCAGGTTGTACTCCTGGAAGACGAAGCCGATGCGCCGGGCTCGGAGGTCGGACCGGCGTCTGTCCCGCAGCGTGGCGGTGTCATCGCCGTCAAAGCGGACGGTGCCCGCGGTAGGCCGCATGAGCAGGCCCACGAGGTCGAGAAGGGTGGTCTTGCCGCTGCCCGACCGTCCCACGATGGAAGCGAACTCGCCGCTTTCGATTGTGAGGTTGACGCCGTCGAGGGCGGTCACCGTGGTCGAACCCTGACGGTACTGCTTGGTGAGGTTGACGATCTCCAGGTTGGCCATTTCAGGTGCTCCTCTCGCTTGGTTCGCGAATCAGTTGCTGTGCAGGGCGCGGACGGGATCCAGCCGCGCTGCGCGGAAGGCCGGGAAGATGCCGGCCACGGTCGCCATAGCCACCGCGAAGCCCAGCGCTATCGCGGTCAGCTTCGGCGTGACGAGGAAGATGTCCAGGCTGCTGCCGCCCACTGCCTTGACCAGGCTCGTGAGCCCGAACCCGAGCAGGTAGCCGGCCACTCCGCCGATGCCGCCGATTGTCGCTGCCTCGAGCATGTACTCGACCATGACTCGTCCGGTATGAGCACCGAGGGCCTTTTTGAGGCCGATCTCGCGGACGCGCTCGCCGACCGCCATGATCATCGTGTTCACGACCGAGAGCCCGCCGATGATCAGGGCCAGCACCGCCGCGCCGGTGACGATTGCGGTGAACGTTGTCCCGGTGGACTTGAATATTGCCACCAGCTCGGACGGCTTCTGGGTGGCCACGCCCGGGACCTGGTCGTTGATGCGCTGCGCAATCCGGTCCAGCTCGGCCAGCGAAGTGCCCTTGGCGGCGTACACCGAAAAGCCCTGCGTGACGGCGTCGACGTCGATCGCCGAGCGGACGGCCGGTCCGAGGGTGTCGGCGAGCAGCATGCGCGCGTCACTGTCGTTGACAAAGGCGAAGCTGTCGATCGGGCTGCCGCTCTTGCTGAGCAGGCCGACCACTGTGAACCGATGGTTGACGAAGTCGGGCTGGGCGTTCTTGGGCCGGACGGGCAGATCGATCGTCTGTCCAACTCCCCTACCCAGGTTGGTGGCCATTGTGCTGCCAAGGACCACCTCACCTCGCGAGCCGCTGTTGAGGTCGCGGCCAGACGCGAAGTTCATCGCCGGCAGGCCGTAGGCCTCGCCCCCGCGCACCTCGTTGGTGATCAGGTCTGGTGGTCCCATCTGGATTGCGGTGCTTCCCGGTTCTGCCTGGATCTGGTAGCTGGGGTAGACGGCGGCCACGCCGTTGACCTGCGCGATCTGTTCCTTCTTGCTCAACGGCAGCAGGGCTCCCTGCTGCTCCGCTGGAGCGTGGACGGGGATCGCGGTGCCCGCGTAGCGGACGCCGACGTCGAGCAGCGAGTTGAAATGCTCGGCCAGGGCGCCCATCGTCGTGAGAGCGAAGATGCCGATGACGATCCCGGAGATCGTCAGGATGGAGCGCGCCTTGCGCCGGAGTAGATTGCGGAAGATCTCGGTCATCGCGGTTTCTCCTGTTTGGGTGTCGGCGCGATTGGCGCCGCGACACGAGCATCGATTCCGCACCCCGTAGCCGTCGTCCGCTCATCGGGCGGTTCTTCACGTACTCCAGCGGTCGTGCGTAAATACGACCTGCGGGTGACGACGTGCCGCTGAGCGGGCGGTACGATCGCACCCGTGAGCTCCCAAACCGCTTCGCTCGCCTCTCGCTGGGCCAGGCCGCTCGCGGCAGCCGCAGTGGTCGAGGTGATCACGGTTTTTGGGACGGCCTTCGGAGGAGGGGGCCCCCACCCGGCCCGGCCGATAGACGCCGTCGCGCTGGTCCTGCTGGTCGTCGCCGCCGGCGCGGTCGCATTCGCCCAGCGGTGGCCGGTGCCGTCGCTGTCGGCGTCGCTGCTCTGCACGGTCGGCTACTACGCCCTCGGCTACCACACCGACAGCGCGTTCTTCCTTGGCCTGCTCGTGACCGGCTACCGCGCGGGCACAGCAGGGGCACGGGTGCGCGCGGCCGGATTCGTCGTGGTGACGGTGGCCCTCTTCGCAGTGGTCGCAGTCCTTGGCCACCCGCCCGATCCGAACGCGGGCCTGTGGGTGTCGGTCATCGTCGTGGGGGGCCAGCTAACGGGCCAGGCGGCAGCCGAGTGGCAGGCTCGCGTGAACCGCCAGGCCGAACACGCCCATGAGGAGGAGTCGCTGCGCCGCATCGCCGAGGAGCGGCTTCGCATTGCCCGGGAACTCCACGACGTCGTGTCTCACAGCATCGCCATGATCAACGTCCAGGCTGGAGTCGCGGTTCATGTCATGGACGAGCGGCCTGAGGAGGCGCGCGCCGCTCTTGTCGCCATCAAGACTGCGAGCCGCGACGCACTTCGGGACCTGCGCGGCATCCTCGGCTTACTGCGCCAGACTGATGAGCCGGAGTCGCGGCTGCCCGCCGCGGGCCTCGGCGAGGTGCCGGCGCTGGTCGAGAACGTGCGGCGCGCCCGCGTCGCGGTCACGCTGGACCTGGACACGGGCGAATCGCCGCTCCCCACGTCCGTCGACCTGGCTGCCTACCGCGTCATCCAGGAGGCGCTCACCAACGTGGTCCGCCACGCGCCGGGCTCGTCAGCGACGGTGGCCGTGCGGCGCCGGCCTGACGCCCTGATCATCAAGGTCGAGAACGACGGCCAGACGGCGGCTGCTGCCGGCTCTGACGGCAGGCAGGGCGCCGCGCACGGCCTGGCCGGCATGCGAGAACGGGTCCGTGCCGCCGGCGGTTCCGTCGACGCCGGCCGGCGCCCCGAGGGTGGGTTCGCTGTGCACGCCACGCTGCCGCTGGAATCCGAATGATCCGGGTGCTGCTCGCTGATGACCAGGCGCTCGTCCGGGCCGGCTTCCGCGTGCTGATCGAAAGCGCCCCGGACGTCGAGGTGGTGGGCCAGGCGGTCAACGGTGAGGAGGCGGTGGCGATCGCTCGCGAGGCGCGGCCGGACGTGGTGCTGATGGACATCCGAATGCCGGTGCTGGACGGCATCGAGGCGACTCGCCGGATCTCCGCCGAGGCCGACCTCAGCGGGGTGCACGTCCTGATCCTCACGACCTATGAAGCGGACGAGTACATCTTTGAGTCGCTGCGCGCGGGCGCGAGTGGGTTCGTCCTCAAGGACACGGAGCCCGTCGACCTGCTGCGAGCGATTCGCATTGTCGCTTCAGGCGAGGCGCTGCTGTCGCCGTCGGTCACGCGGCGCCTGATAGCGGAATACGCGGGCCGGCCCGCCCAGCGCAGGGTCTCGGAGAAGGATCTTCAGGGTTTGACCGAGCGCGAACGCGAGGTGCTGGCACTGGTCGGCGTTGGCAAGAGCAACGACGAGATCGCGGCCGACCTGTTCGTAAGCCCAGCGACGGTCAAGACGCACGTCAGCCGCGTGATGTCCAAGCTCTACGCTCGCGATCGGGCGCAGCTCGTCGTCGCGGCGTACGAGAGCGGGCTGGTGGTGCCCGGAGCCTAGAGGTGCGGCCGGAAACCCGGCCGAGAGATTTGGGGCTCAGGTGGTCCAGATCCAAGGAGCCGCCGAGCACCGGACTGAGCGTATTCAACATACGCGCAGGGAGGAGCGCAGCCCCCGGGGTCCCCGCGAAATCGGAGATTTCGTGGGGTGGG
>Ga0070699_100000296_pt1 | contig 47940 bp, 45 predicted proteins | sample KBSK1503metaG_FD_65473 | JGI IMG/M metagenome (GOLD analysis project Ga0070699, IMG submission 65473) | Corn, switchgrass and miscanthus rhizosphere microbial communities from Kellogg Biological Station, Michigan, USA - KBS K1-50-3 metaG | ecosystem: Host-associated > Plants > Roots >... | reverse complement strand
ATTGGGCGGCGCCTCCCGCTCACGGCGATCGAGCTCAGCCAGCCAGCGGGCGCCCATGGCCTCCGCAGCACGCTGCACGCCGCTGAACCAGGCGATGTCGCCGCGCAGGGAGTCTGCTGACAGCTCATCCGGGCCGTCGGCGTCGACCTGGTCCAGGGCCACGTAGACGTTGGAGAAGGGCGGAAAGCAGTGGGCGTCGGGCTCGGGTGGGAGGCCCGATCTGGCCGGTTCCTGCACTGCCATCGAACTCATGTTCGTATCGTACCACTTTCCAAGAGTCGCGTCCACCGTCTAGCCCTGTTAACAGGAGCTACATCCGTTATCTTTCTGGCGATGAATCTGGGAGGGGCTGTCGCAATCGTCACTGGAGGCGGCACTGGCATCGGCCGCGCTGTTTCCGAGGCTCTGGCAAGGGCCGGCGCTCGCGCCGTTGTCGTCAACTACTCGCGGTCGCGTGCCGACGCCGAGGCCACCGCCGAGACGTTGACTCGACTGGGCTGCGAGGGAGTCGCGTATCAGGCTTCGGTGGCCGACGAGAGCAAGGTGAAGGCGATGGTCGATGAGACCCTCGGTCGCTTCGGTCGCCTGGACGTGCTGGTGAACAACGCCGGCACGACTCGGTTCATCGCCCATGCCGACCTCGATGCGGTGACCGACGAGGTGTGGGACGAGATCATCAGCGTCAACCTCAAGGGAACGTTCTACTGCTCACGTGCAGCAGCCCCGGCGTTGAAGCAGGCGCGAGGTGCCATCGTCAACATTGCCTCGGTCGCAGGCGCGCGGGCGGCCGGTTCCTCGATCCCCTATGGGGTCTCCAAGGCCGCCGTGCTGCAGCTCACGCGCAACCTGGCGGTCGCGCTGGCGCCGGACGTGCGCGTCAACGCCGTCGCGCCGGGCCTTGTCGCGACCCGGTGGTTTCGCGAGCCCTTTGGCGAGCAAGCCGCATCGGAGCAGGAGTCAAGGGTGGCGGCGTCGACACCTCTGCGCGAGGTGGCGACGGCCGAGCACGTGGCCCAGGCCGTCATGGCCTTCCTGGGCAGCGATCTGGTAACCGGCGAGTTCGTCCTGGTGGACGGAGGCAAGCACCTGACGTACTGATTGCGGCTCTCTCTCAGCCGGCCGCCGCCGGCGTCCCGCCCCAGACCGTCCGCGCCGTGCTGGCCACGAGCTCCAGCTTCTGTCGCTGGTCCTCGGCCGTCAGCCGGTTGCCCTCGATGGTCGACGCGAAGCCGCACTGTGGGCTGAGCGCCAGGCGGTCCAGGTCGATCACCCGCGACGCCTCGTCGATCCGGGAGCGCAGCTCGGCCGCCGGTTCCAGCGCGGGCTTCTTCGTGGTGACCAGTCCCAGCACGACGACGCGGTCGTCCGGAACCGAGCGCAGCGGCTCGAACCCGCCCGAGCGCGCGTCGTCGTACTCGAGGAGGAAGCGCTGGAAGTTTGTTCGTTGGAAGATCCGAGAGATGGGGCCGTAGTCCCCCTCGGCGTAGAACTTGCTCTGGTTGTTGCCGCGGCAGATGTGAAGCCCAAACGTGACGCCTGGGTGGCGGGCGATGATGGCGTTGTCCAGCTCGATGCAGGCGTCGATCAGCTGCTCCGGGTCGCTGCCGCGCTGCCGGTACCCCTCGCGCAGGGAGGGGTCCAGCAGGGCCGCGTACTGCGGGGCGTCGACCTGGACGTACGTACAGCCCAGGCGGACGAGCTCGTCGACCTCGCGCCGGGACAAATCGACAATGTCAGCCAGGTAGGCGTCGCGCGTGGCATAGGCCCCCGCCGACTTCTGTGGATCGTAGTAGGCCGCCGCCTGCTGAGCGCTGACCATCGTCACCTTGGCGGGATGTGAGGTTCGGGCACGGAGGTAGGTCCACTCCTCGGCACACATGCTGCGACGCCACCGCAGCTTGTCCACTACGACCGGGCGCTGGAAGACCAACTGCTCACCCTTCTCGTCGTGAAAGGGGATGGCCCACCCGCCAAGCTTGTCGAAGCCCTCGAGTGCCTCGACCAGATGACCAAAGAAGGCGTAACGACGCAGCTCGCCGTCGGTGATGACGTCGATGCCGGCGCCGACCTGAGCGTCGATGGCCGCGTCGACCGCCTGGTCCTCGATCTTCTTGAACTCGGAAGGGGGCAGTGCGCCCTCCTCCAGACGCTGTCGGGCGTCCACCAGCTCCGGTGGCCGGAGCAAGCTGCCGATGACTTCGCTGTGAATGGCGCTCATCCCGAGTTCAGCATATTGGTTGGCAGCGCGACAGATTATGATCCTCGTCCTGGTCCACTGCGTAGTGCAGGACAATGATGCGAAACCCTGTGCAGCACGAGGTGGGCGCACCCACCGGCGTTCGGTGGGGGCCCGGGGCCGCGGCTACGCCAGATCGCCTGCTGAGGAACGTTTGTTCCGGGCTTGTTTTCTTAATAAACCAGAATCTAGGCTGTTAAGCGACCCCGAGGGAGGCGGTGCGAAGGGGCTGGGCGCCCCACGGTTCCCGTTCCGGAGCACCGAGTCTCTCGGGGTCAACTTTTCCCCGGTTTCCACGATGTATCCACAGGGAACCTATTGGCAAGCTACCAACAGTTGCTTGGCAACGAACCGATTTTCGGGCGTTCTCTTACGCTGGTCATTTCGCCTACTCTTAACGCGGCCCCGAGGGACACGCGCTGGGTAGGCCGCAAGGCCGGCCCGGAAGCGATCCGTCGGGGTCACTGCTTTTCAGGGCAACCCCCTCCCCCGGCTTCGCCGGGTACTCCCCCGACTCCCCACCCCGCAAAGCAGGCTTCGCGGGGACCCCGGTCGCGGGGGAGAGACTCCGCTAGAACCGCCGCCCGCGGACCAGGTCGATCGAGAACTGTGCGGTGTCGGCGACCAGCATCACCGCCATCACGCCCGCTTCCAGTGGGTCAGTGACGACGAGGTCGGCTGCCTTTACGACCGACCCGGCCATGTTCGTGCAGACCACGATGATGCCCGCCCGCTGGATCTCGCTGACCGCCTCACTGATGTCGCCACCCATCAGCGCGCCGGCGAGCACCAGGACGCGGGCGCGGTGAAGGCGCGCGACGGCTCGCACCGCGGCTGCCAGGCGCTCCTCCCCGACGAGCGGGATCGTATCGACCGAGATCCTCTCACCCCTGATGTTGTGCCTGTCGGCTTCGGAGATCGCGCCCTGGGCGACCATGCCCACCTGCGCGCCGCCGCCCATGACAATGACGCGCTTGCCGAACACCTGCTGAAAGGAGGGCACCCGCAGCACGGAGTGGACGATCTCCAAGGCCTCCAGTTCGGCGACCAGGGCCTCACCATCAGCAACGCCGTCCAGCTCGATCTGGGTCTCGCCTGCCGCCGAGGTAGCGATGTAGGTGATGTTGGCGCCGTGGCGGTAGATGAGCTCCGAGACGCGGTAAAGCACTCCAGGTTCGTCACGGCTAACCACGAGCAATGCAAGCTGGGACGGCTGAGCTCCGGTCATGAGAGACCGATCTTAGATGTCAGTAGATCGGCGTCTCCGCCGTCACCGCCTCCAGCCATTTCCGGCTGCTGGTCAGGAACCGGGCGGCCTGCAGACCGTCCAGCACCCGATGGTCGAAGCTGAAGCAGAGGTACATCATCGGCTTGATCCCGATCATCCCCTGGACGGCGACGGGTCGGTCGACGATCGCTTCCATCGTCAGGATGCCGGCCTGACCGGGATTGATCACCGAGTAGCTGAACAAGGTCCCGAAGGTGCCCGAATTGTTCACCGTGAAGGTGCCACCCTGCAGCTCATCCGCTTTGAGCTGGCGGTTGCGCGCGCGGGTGGCGAGGTCGTTGACGGCGCGGGCCAGACCGGCCAGTGAGAGGCCGTCGGCGTTGCGGATCACCGGCACCAGGAGCGTGTCCTCGAAGCCGACCGACACCCCCAGGTGCACGTTGCCGTGGATGATGACTTCGGTCTCGTTGAAGGTCGCGTTCACCTCCGGGTGCTCGCGCAGCGAGGCCACTGCCGCGCCGATCACATAAGGCAGGTAGGTCAGCGAGAAGCCCTCGCGCTGCTGGAAGGTGGCCTTGTTGGCGTTGCGGTTTGCCACCACCCCGCTCATGTCCACCTCCTGGGTCTGCCAGGCATGGGGGATAGTGGTCTTCGAACGAGTCATGTTCTCGGCGATCAGCTTGCGCATCCGGCTGAGCGGGACGATCTGATCCTCGACGGAGGCGGGCGCTGCAGCCGCCGCCGCGGGTGCGACAGGCGCCGCGGGCGCTGCGGACACCGCGGGCGCTGCAGCAGGCGCCGCGGGCGCTGCGGACACCGCGGGCGCTGCAGCAGGCGCCGCGGGCGCTGCGGACACCGCGGGCGCTGCAGCAGGCGCCGGGGGTGCCGAAGGCGCTGCGGGCGCGACAGGCCTCGCCCTGGCCGCAGGAGCTGCCCTGGCGCTCTGGGCCTCGACGTACTGGCGCACGTCGCGCTTGGTCACCCGCCCGCCGAGACCGCTTCCATTCACCTGCGACAGGTCGACGCCGGTCTCTTCGGCCAGGAGCAGGACACCCGGCGAGTACCGATGCTCGCCACGGTCCCTTACCGCAGGCGCCGCCGGAGGTGCCGGGGCAGCAGCCACCGGAGCGGCCTGAGGGGCGGCTGCGGTCCTGTCCTCTATCGGCCTTGCATCCTCGGCCCGTAGCTCGACGGTGGCGGGTGCCTCGACATCGCCATCGAGCTCGACCACCGCGATCTCGGCGCCGGCCGAGACAGTCTCGCCTTCTTTGGCCAGGATCTCTTTGAGCACCCCGGTTACAGGCGCCGGCACCTCGGCATTGACCTTGTCGGTGTCGACCTCGAGCATCGGCTCGAACTCGACGACCTGGTCCCCAGGCTTGACCAACCACCGCGAGATCGTGCCCTCGTGGACCGACTCGCCCAGCTGCGGCATCGTCACGCGCGTGCTCGCCATCAGAACTCCGCCAGCTCCCGCAAGGCACGGGTGATCTTCTCAGGGTTGGGCATGAAGTAGTCCTCCATGGGCTGGGCGTACGGCATCGCGGGCACGTCCAGCCCGCCCAGCCGCTTCACCGGCGCATCCAGCCAGCGCCATGCCTCATCCGCGATGATGGCCGCCACCTCGGAGCCGACCGAGACGCTGTAGTTGTCCTCGTACACGACCAGGCACTTGCCCGTCTTGCGAGCGGAGGCGAGGATCGCATCCTTGTCAAGTGGGTAGACCGTGCGCAGGTCGACCACCTCTACGCTCCAGCCCTCCCGCTCGAGGTTCTTCGCGGCATCGAGCGCGTAGTGGACCATCAGGCCGTAGCAGAAAACGGAAAGGTCCTCCCCCTCACGAACGATTCGGGCCTTCTGCAGCGGGATCAGGTAGTCCCCCTTCGGGACCGGCTCCTTGAACATGCGGTAGAGCCGCTTGTGCTCGAAGAACAGCACCGGGTCGGGATCCCGCATCGCGGCGATCAGCAAACCCTTGGCCTCGTACGGGCTGGACGGGATGACGATCTTCAGCCCGGGCGTGGCGAAGCGCGCCTCGATCGACTGGGAGTGATAGAGGGCGCCATGGGAATGGCCGCCCATGGGTGCCCGAACGACCATTGGCACCCCCCAGTCACCGTCGCTGCGGTATCGGAACTTGGCCATCTCGTTGGTGATCTGGTTGAAGGCCATGTGGGCAAAGTCGGTGAACTGCATCTCTGCCACCGGCCGTTTGCCCGCCAGCGCCAGCCCCAGCGCGACGCCGGCGATCGACGACTCCGCGATCGGGGTGTCGATCACCCGAGCCTCGCCGAAGCGGGCATAGAGGCCGTCCGTCACGAGGAACACACCGCCCTTGGGGCCGACGTCCTCCCCGAGCACCATCACCCGCTCGTCGCGCTCCATCTCACGCGTGAGCGCATCGCGGACGGCCTGGACCAGGTTCATGTCCTCGGTCTCGCCTCGTGGGTCGGGTTCGATCGCGGAGGGTGCGCCGGTGGCGTAGACGTTGGTCAGTGCGTCCTCAGGTTTGGCATCGGGTGAGTCGAGGCCATGTCGGGTGGCTTTCGTCACCTCGTCCTTGACGCGCTCTTCGTACTCGGCGAGGGTTCCCTGGTCCAGGATGCCCGCCTCGGTCAGGTTCTTCTTGAATCGCTCGAGGCCGTCGTTGGCCGCCAGCTGGTCAAGCTCCTCCTGGCTGCGATATCGGCGCTGGTCGTCCTCCGAGGAGTGGGCGCCCAGGCGGTCGACAAGGCACTCGATCAGCGTCGGCCCTCCGCCTGCCCTTGCTCGCGCCACCGCTTGCTTGGCGACGTGGTAGCAGGTGACGGGGTCGCGGCCGTCCAGGGTCACGCCGGGGAAGCCGTAGCCGGCGGCACGCTGAGCCGCGTACTTGATGGCGTATTCCTTGTCGAAGGGCACCGAGATCGCAAAGCCGTTGTTCTGGCAGACGAAGATTTCGGGCAGCTTGTAGATGGCCGCGAAGTTGAATGCCTCGTGTGCGTCGCCTTCCGAGCCGGCGCCCTCGCCGTAGCTGGTCATTACGACCTTGTCGGTGCCGTCCATCTTCAACGCGTAGGCGACGCCGGCTCCATGAACCATCTGCGTGGCGAGCGGCGATCCGCCGGAGATGATGTTGAGGCTGGAATCCGAGAAGTGGCCAGGGGTCTGCTTGCCACCGGACGCAGGATCGTCCGGCTTGGCCAGCACCGACAGCATCAGGTCGAGAGGGGTGAGGCCCATGCGGAAGCAGAGGACGACGTCTCGATAGTAGGGGGAGATCCAGTCATATTTCGGCTTCAGCGGCCACGCCACTCCGATCTGGGCGGCTTCGTGGCCTGCGCACGAAATGATGAACGGCGCCCGGCCCTGGCGGTTCAGCACCTGGCACCGATAGTCGATCTGCCGGCCCAACAGCATCAGGTAGAACCACTCGAGGAGCGTCTTCTCGTCGAGGTCGGTGTCGCGCCAGTCGACCGGCTCCTGGAAGCGCCAGTCCGGCGTGAACGTCTGCTTCTTCGCGACCTCTGCCTTCGTCTCTGCCATTCCTTTAGATGTTCAGGGCCACGCCGTCCACCGCGAGAGCGGCCTCGCCGATCACCTCGGTGAGCGTCGGGTGGGGGTGCATGTTGCGACCGATCTCCCAGGGGTCGCCCTCGAAGAGTCGGGCCAGCGCCGGCTCGGCGATCAGCTCGGTTGCCTGCACGCCGACGACGTGGGCGCCCAGGAGCTGGCCACTCCTGGCGTCGGCCACCACCTTGCCGAAGCCTTGCGTCTCGCCGTGTATGATGGCGCGCGCGTTGGCCAGGAGTGGGAACTTGCCGACCTTGACTTCGTAGCCGCGCCCCCGAGCTTCAGCCTCGGTCAGGCCGACAGAGGCGATCTCGGGAGTGGAGTAGGTACACCGGGTGACCAGCTCCTGCTCCATCGGACGCACCCGCCGCCCGGCGATGTCTTCCGCGGCGATGACGCCTTCGTGAGCCGCGACGTGGGCGAGCAGGAAGCCGCCCACGACGTCGCCGATCGCCCACACAGCGGGCGCCGACGTCCGCATCCACTCGTCCACCTTGACGAAGCCGCGCTGGTCGACCTCGACGCCGGCCTCCTCCAGGCCAATGCCCTGACTGTTCGGTCCCCGGCCAACGGCGATCAGCAGCTGGTCGGCGCGGAGCTCACCGTCTTCGAGCTGAAGAGTCACCTGGCCGCGGCCGAGCCGCGCACCTTTAACTCGCGCGCTCACGCGGCAGTCGATGGCGGCCTTCTGAAAGGCCTGCAGCAGTACCCTCGAGACTTCTTCGTCCTCCAGTGGGACCAGCCTGTCGAGGGCCTCGATCAGGGTTACCGTGCGGCCCATCTGGCGATAGAAGGTCGCGAACTCCACGCCCACGGCGCCCGCTCCCACGATCGCAATCGAGTCCGGCAGGCTGCCGGCCAGCGTGGCGTGGTCAGAGTTGATCACCCGCTCGCCGTCGAACTCGATGCCAGGCAGCGACTTTGGCGAGGAGCCGGTCGCCACGATGATCGCGCCGGCCTGGATCACGCGGTCGTCGATGCGGATGCGACCGTCGCCTTCGAGGACGCCGCAACCCTTGATCACATCGATCCGGTTCTTGCGCATCAGGCCCTGGACGCCCTTCCAGAGCTGGTTCACGACGCTGTCGCGCCTGGACGCGATGCGGTCGTAGTCGAACGTCACGTCCGGCGCGAGGATCCCGAACTCCTGGCCCCTGTCGTGGAGCTTCTGGTAGAGACCGGAAGACTCGAGCAGAGCCTTGGTGGGAATGCAGCCGATGTGGAGACAGGTGCCGCCGAGCTTCGCGACCTCGATGATGGCCGTCTTCTTACCGAGCTGGGCTGCGCGTATGGCGGCCGTGTAGCCGCCGGTCCCACTGCCGAGGACGGCGACCTCGAACTGATCGCTTTCGGGCACGGATCTCAGTGTAGGTGGGCGAAACAGCTAGCGCCGGACCTCACGCAGAGGCTGCCTCTTAGCCCGAATCCGCCGATCCACGACGGCGCCTTGGCGCCCAGCCACACCATCTCGCGGCGCGGCTTCTGCGGTCCTCGCTTACGCATTCTCTGAATGCGCGCGCTCCGGTCCTCGGCGCCGGGCCACGATCTGGCGCACCCGGTCACCAATTCGCTCGTCGCAGATCGGCGGATCCGGGCTTAGGCGGTTACGGCCGCTCGTTTGCTCGGGTCGGGCCCGGTCCATTCCGACGCTGGACGGATGATGCGCCCGTCCTTGGTCATGTATTCGAGCACGTGCGCGGTCCAGCCCGCCATCCGCGACGCGGCGAAGACGCAGGCGAAGAACTCGGTCGGGAAGCCGGCCGCAGCGAGGATGCCAGCCGAGTAGTAGTCGACGTTCGTGGCGTTGGGCCGCTCGGGGTGACGCGCGACGAGCTCACGCAGAGCAACCTCCTCCACCCTCGACGCCACGTCGTAGAAGTGACGGTTGGCCTCCTTGCAAAGGTCGCGCAGGATCCTGGCTCGGGGATCGTAGGTTCGGTAGACGCGGTGCCCGAAACCCATCAACCGCTCCTTCCTGTCGAGCGCATCGATGACGAACCGCTCGGCGCTCTCCGGGCCGCCGACCCGCTCGATCATGTTCATCGCAGCGGCGGCCGCGCCTCCATGCGCAGGGCCCTTGAGAGCGCCGATCGCAGCGACGACGGCCGACCACAGGTCCGTGCCGGTGGAGGCGACCACCCTCGCAGTGAATGTCGACGCGTTCAGGCCGTGGTCGGCAAGCAAGACCAGGTACGTCTGGAGGTAGCGGACACGATCGGCGTCCGGCTCGCGGCCATCCAGCATGTACAGGAAGTTGGCCGCATGGCCGAGCTCCGGCCGCGGCGCCACGGGCTCCTGGCCCCGCTGGTGGCGATAGAAGGCTGCGACCGCGGTCGGGGTGACAGCGGTTGCTGCGATCGCCGCCTGCAGGTCCGGCTTGGGGCAGTCAGGCGCAGCGCCCTGGGCAGAGATCATGGTCCGCAGTGCGTCCATCGGGTCGGCGTCCAAGGGGAGGCCTGACAGCGCCGCGCTGGACGCGGCGTTGAGGGCGCATGCGGCGGCGAGCTTTCCCTTGAAGTCGGCCAGCTGGACCGCATCCGCCGGCTCGCCGTGCAGAAGCAGGTAGGCGACTTCTTCGTACGAGCGCTCAGCCAGCTCCTGGATCAGGTAGCCGCCGCGATAGATGAGCCGTCCATTCTGGCCGTCCACTTCGCTGATCTCGGTTTGGGCTGCGACGACACCTTCGAGTCCGGGACTGTAGGGGACGGTCATCGGTAGCTAAGTGTACGAAGTCAGGGAGTCCCCATACGGGGTCCGCGTGAAGCCTGTTTCGGTGGGGGGTCAGAACGGTCTCACGATCCCTGACGCAACCTTGACCAGCTCGTCCGGTTCGATCTCGCCGCCGGTGGCACCGGATCGAACCTTCGCCTCCAGGGCCCGCCGGACCGTCTCGGCCACGTCAGCGCCGCTGAACCCTTCCGTGCCATCGAGGAGGGTGGCCCACCGCCCCTGGTCCAGCTCCGCGAACAGGCACCGGCCCGCCTTCCTTTCACAGAGCCGCATGTGAACACGGAAGATCGCCTGGCGCCCGTCCCGGTCGGGCATCGGCACCTCGACCAGACGGTCGAAGCGGCCCGGCCGGGTCAGCGCGTCGTCCACCGCCTCCGGCCGGTTGGTGGCGGCGAGCACGATCACGCCCTCGGTGTCGTGCAGGCCGTCCATGTTCTCCAGGAACGTGCTGACCATGCGGTGGGTCGCCTCGTGCGAGAAGTCACGGTCGCGCGCCACCGCGTCGATCTCGTCGAAGAAGATGACCGCCGGTGCCTGGCTTCGGGCGCGGTCGAAGGCCTGCTGGACCCGTCGCTCGGCCTCTCCATACCATTTGGAGACGACGTCCGTCGCCCGAACGTGCAGGAAGCGCGCGCCCGCTTCGTGGGCCAGGGCCCGGGCCAGCATCGTCTTGCCGGTGCCGGGCGGGCCGTACAGCAGCACCCCTCGGGGCGGGCGAGCACCCCACGCTTTGAAGGCGTCCGGCTGGCGGATCGCCAGGCAGATGGTCTCCAGCTCGGCCCTGGCCGCGTCCTGCCCGCCCACGTCGGCGAAGCTGGTGGGCTCCGCGCCCGGCTCGAGGTCAGCGGTTGGGTCGAACATCTCGCCCGGAGGGCTGCTGCCCGGCATGCGCGAGAAAAGCCCCGCCGTCCCCTGGCCCAGGCGTCGCAAGCCGCCAACCGCGGATTCAACACTGGCTGCGGTGGGCCGTAGCAGCATCTCCGCCTTGGGCCCAGGCAGCTCCTCGTGGGTATAGACGGCCTCGACGACGGATGCGACGAGGTCGCAGAAGCGGTCCAGGTCCGCCGCCACCTGCGCGGCGTCCGCGGTCGGTCGCGCCGGTGCTCGGGGTGCCACGAGCTGCATCAGGACCGGCCAGATGCCGCAGGTCACGGTGATCTGGCGCATCAGGCCGCGTGCGACCAGGAACTGATTGGCGCCGTTCTCGTCCATCACGAAGAATCCGCCGCGCCGCAGTGTCGCGCTGCGATAACGGCCGGCGACTTCGTCCGGGATCCGCGTGGCAGCGGCCTGTCCCAGCCCGAACGGGCTCAACGCGACGGCGGCGCCTCGCGTGGTGGGCACGAGCACCGCAGCCAGGGCCATGTGGCCATCCGGCGGTGTGTCGCTGCGGCCGAACACGAGCAGACGCGAGAGCGGCTCAGGGAGCGCCAGCTGGCCGAGAACGGTCAGAGAAAGGCCCCGGCGCAGCCGGTCGGCCAGCGTCGAGTCCCAGGTCAGGTGAGGTGACATCCTCCATCATCTTGGCGCGCCAGGCGATCGAGTGCGCGCGAGAGCTCAGGCGCTCCAGCGCTCGCTGATCTCGGTCCAGGTGGGTGGAGGGCCGGGCAGCGGCTCCGCCGGTCCCGGCCGCAGCCCGTCGAGGAGCAGTGCCAGGTAGCGGTGCCGAAGCTGGTGGGTGCGGTGCTGGTCGTGCACACGAATCGCCGCGAGCTGCTCCAGTATCAGCGCGATGTCGTTGACTTCGACGTCAGGTCGGATGGCGCCGGCTGCCCTCGTGCGGTCGAAGAGCCGGACGTTGAGTTCCTGGGCCCTGTTGGCTTCGCGATAGAGCTCCTCGGTGGGGGTGAAGGTGCCGGCGAGGCGCAGCGTCAGCGAATGCGTGTCCTCCTCGACGACGCGGCGCATGAATTCGGCGAACGCTGCCCAGGGGTCACCCTGATCGGCCAGCGCGGCATCTGCCGCGGCAATGTAGCGGTGCAGGCCGTCGAGCGACAGCAGCCGGAGCAGCTCCTCTTTGCTGGCATATCGGCGGTAGAGGGCGCTGATCCCGACTCTCGCACGCTCCGCTACAGCCGAGATCGGCGCGGTGGGTTCGGTGACGAACACCTCGCGTGCCGCGTCCAGGATCAGCTGGTCGTTGCGGACCGCCTGGGCCCGTCGCCCACTCAGCCGCGGGACCGTCTCCATGGCTTGGAGTGTACTCTAGAACGAAGCATTCCGTTCTGATGTCGGGGAACGGGGAGCGCGCGGTTCAATGCGTGATGGACGTCTTTCCCAGGCGCTCGTACACCTTGAGCATGGCCGAGTTGTCGAGCTCTCCGTCCCCGTCGGCGATGAGGGCGTTGAAATGCTGGGCCGCCAGGGCGGTCACCGGTGTGGAGACTGAGAGGCTGCGGGCCATCTCCAGCACGATGTAGAGGTCCTTGTTGTGCAGCCGGACGAAGAAGCCGGGGTCGAAGGCGTGCTGGATCATCCTCTCGCCGTGCACCTCCAGCAGCCGGCTGCCGGCGTAGCCCCCCATCAGCGCCTGGCGGATCAGCGCGGGGTCGACGCCCGCCTTGGCGCCCATGACCAGCGCCTCGGCAATGCCGGCCAGCGTGGCGGCGATCACAACCTGGTTGCAGGCCTTGGTGACCTGGCCCGCACCCAGGTCCCCGACGCGGACGATGGTCTTCCCCATGGTCTGGAGGAGCGGGAGGCAGGCGTCGAACACCTCCGGCTTGCCACCGACCATGATCGAGAGCGTGCCCGCCCCCGCGCCTGGAGGCCCGCCGCTGACGGGGGCGTCGAGGGCTTCGACGCCCTTGGCGTCGGCCGCGGCACCGAGCCTGCGCGTCACGTCCGGCGAGATGGTGCTCATGTCGATCCACGTCATGCCGGACGAGGCGCCCGCCAACAGCCCCTGCTCGCCCTCGACCACCGATTCGACGTCGGGGCTGTCGGTCACGATCGTCACCACGATGTCGGTCTGCCGGGCGACTTCAGCGGCCGTTGCAGCTTGGCGAGCGCCCTCGGCGACGAGCGGGTCCGCCTTGGCTGCCGTCCGGTTGTAGACGGTGAGCTGGTAGCCCGCCCTCAGCACGTTGCGCGCCATGGGTAGGCCCATCAACCCCAGCCCGACGAAGCCCACTCTCGTCCTTCCCGGCTCGGCAACCATCATGCGAACGACCTCCACCTGAGATTTCTGCGTGCGCAGACTAAACGGTGCAGACTCTCCCCCGCGACCGGGGTCCCCGCGAAGCCTGCTTGCGGGGTGGGGAGTCGGGGGAGGGGGTGCCGCGGCGAATCACGAAGTAGGACCGCCGAGCTCTGCCGGAGCCAGACCAGGACGTCGATCAGTTCATGTCGTTCGCCGGAAGTGTGGTCCTCCGAGCCCACCGCGCCCCCGCCGAGGTGTTACCGTCCCTGAGGCGATGAGCGATCTCGAGGAGCGGGTCGGCGAAGCGTTCGAGCTGGGCGAGCAGCTGACCGTGATCGGCCCCAAGCTGCAGCCGGGCCAGCCCGCGCCCGCCTTCACACTGGACTCCCTGGACAGCCCGGACGGCGCGCTGGCAGCGGTCAGCCTGGCCGACTCGCAAGGTGCCATCCGGCTGCTCAACGTCATCAACTCCATCGACACGCCGGTGTGTCAGGTCGAGTCGAGGAAGTGGGACCAGCAGCTGCCCGATCTGGGGCCGGGCGTCACTGTCTACACGATCAGCATGGACCTGCCCTTCGCACTGGCGCGGTGGCGGGCGGCCGAGGGCGTGGCGCACCAGCTCCTGTCGTCGCATCGCGACGACCGCTTCGGCCGCGACTACGGCGTGCTGATCAAGGAGTGGCGTCTGCTGCAGCGAGCGGTCTTCGTGATCGATCGCGAAGATCGCATCGCGTACGCCGAGTACGTAGCCGACCAGATGCTGGAGCCGGACTACGCCGCCGCGGCGGCGGCCATCCAGGCGCTGTAGGCCAGGTCGCCCGTTAGACCATGCCCAGTTCCCACCGGGCGTCCTCGGTCATGCGCTCGGGCGTCCACGGCGGGTCATAGACCAGCTCCACCCCCGCATCCTCGACGCCGGGCAGCTGGAGCAGGTGATCACGCACGTCGGTCATCACTTCGCCGGCCATCGGGCAGCCGATGGCGGTCAGCGTCATCTTCACGTCGACCCGCTTGGGCTGGATGTTCACCTCGTAGACGAGACCCAGGTCGACGATGTTGACCGGAATCTCTGGGTCGTAGCACTCGCGGAGCTCTTCGAACACCTGCTCTTCGGTAACCTGCGCAACCTGCTCAGCCATCGCTCACAACCCCTTTTCGAGTGGTAGGCCAGCTTCGCGCCAGGCCTTGTGCCCACCGCGAAAGTTCACCACGTCGTTGACGCCGAGCGCGACCGCCATCTCCGAAGCCACGGCCGACCGCTCACCGACCTCGCAGACGAAGATCGTCCTGTCATTGAACTGCAAGTTCGTCGGGTTGGCCAGGATGCGGCTCAGCACCACGTGCCGGGACCCGGGGATGTGGCCTCGCTCGCGCTCCCAGCCCTCGCGCACGTCAACCACGTCGTACTCGCCACTGTCGATGAGCGGCTTTATCTCGTCCAGCTTCAGGTCGCGAAAGGAAGTCTCCGTCTCGCTCACTCGTCGTCGTCCTCCTCACCGGCCAGGCCATAGGCGCCGACCTTCAACACCTTGAGTGACAGCAGGGCGCACTTCAACCGCGCCGGCGAGATCTCGATACCCAGCTCGTCGAGGACGTCGTCCTTGGAGAGCTCGCGCGCGTCCTCCAGCCTCATGCCCTTCAGCCGCTCGGTCATCAGCGACGCCGAGGCCTGTGAGATCGCGCAGCCGCGCCCGTGGAAGCGGACGTCCTCTATCACGCCGTCCTGGAGCCGGAAGTCCATCCCGACGAGGTCACCGCAGAGTGGGTTGTACTCCTCGTGGGAGACGTCGGCACCTTCGAGCCGCCCGAAGTTCCGGGGGTTCTTGTAGTGGTCGAGGATGTACTCGCGATAGAACTGGTCGTCGACTGCCGTCATCTGAAAATTCTCTTCGCGTCATGCAACCCCACGAGGAGGCGGTCGATTTCCTCCTTCGTGTTGTACAGGAAGAACGACGCTCGAGCGGTCGCGGCCACGCCCAGCCTGTGCATGAGCGGCATCGCGCAGTTGTGGCCGGCGCGTATGCACACATCGTGGCGGTCGAGGATCGTGGCTATGTCGTGGGGGTGGATGCCTTCGATGTCGAAGGCGACCACGCCGGAGCGCCGAGGCGCCGGCGGTCCGAACACACGCAGCCCGTCGATCTCGCTCAACGCCTCGAGCGTGTATTCGGTCAGCTCCAGCTCGTGGGCGCGGATCGCGTCCATCCCGACGTCCTGCAGATAGTCGAGGGCGGCGCCCAACCCGATCACTTCGGCGATCGCAGGGGTGCCCGCCTCGAACTTCTCTGGCAGGCCCGCGTACTCGGTGTGGTCGAGGAAGACCGCCCTGATCATGTCGCCGCCGGCCAGGAACGGAGGCATGGCCTCGAGGAGCTCCCGGCGAGCGTACAACACCCCGGATCCAGTCGGGCCGAGCACCTTGTGGCCGGTGAAGCCGTAGAAGTCGCAGCCGATCTCCTGCACGTCGACGCCCACGTGTTGGACACCCTGAGCGCCGTCGATCAGTACCACCGCGCCGGCGGCATGGGCGGCGGCGGTGAGCTCACGGCAGGGGGTGATCGTGCCCAGCGTGTTCGAGACGTGGGCGAATGCGACCAGCCTGGGTTCCTGCTCGAGGAGCTCGTGGAACTGGTCGAGGCGCAGCTCTCCCTGGTCGTCGATGTCGACATACGCCACCCTGGCCCCCTTCTCCTGCGCCAGGATCTGCCAGGGCACGATGTTGGAGTGATGCTCCATCACCGTGAGAACGATCAGGTCGCCTTCGCGGATGTTCTGCCGGCCCCACGAGTAGGCCACCAGGTTGATGGCTTCGGTGATGTTCTTCGTGAAGACGATCTCTTTGACCGACTTGGCGTTGATGAACTCGCGCACCTTGCGCCGGGTCGCGTCGTAGTGCTCGGTCGCCTGCATTGACGTGCGGTAGACGGCACGATGGATGTTGGAGTTGTACTGCGTGAAGTAGCCCTCCATCGCATCCAGCACCCGCCGAGGCCGCTGAGCTGTGTTGGCGGAGTCGAGATACGCGATGCCTGTTTCGAAGAACGGAAAGTCCTGGCGGATGGCCGCGAGGTCGAGTGCGCTAGACGCCGGACTAGATCTCAACGTAGACATCGTCGCCCTCCACCATGACCGGATACGTCTTCGCGGGAATCACAGCGGGCAGGCCAGTGACGGCGCCCGTCTGCAGGTTGAAGCGTGAGCCATGGGCCGGGCATTCGACGTCAAAGCCCCACAGCTCACCGTCGCTGAGCGAGTACTCCTCGTGGGTGCAGATGTCGGAGACTGCGTAGTAGTTGCCGTCCTCGGCGTGGGCGAGGCAGATCTCCTCGCCGTCCAGCACGACCTTCTTCATCTCATCCACGGCCAGGTCGTCGATTTTGGCCACTGCGTACTTCATCTATCCGATCCGGTCCTCCAGCTCCTGCTCCACCAGATCGCGTGCCTGCTGGAAAGGGATCCGATCCAGGACCTGGCCGAAAAAGCCGCGGACGATCATCCGCTCCGCCGTGGCCGCGGGAATCCCGCGGCTCTGCAGGTAGAAGACGTGCTCTGGATCAACAGGGGCGATGGTGGCGCCGTGGGTGCAGCGGACGTCGTTGTTCAGGATCTCCAGCATGGGAATCGAATGCGCCTTGGCCTTCTTCGAGAGCAGCAGGTTGCGGTTGGCCTGGTAGGCGTCGGAGCCGGCCGCCCAGGGCTCGATCCGGATCAGGCCGGCGTAGACGCTGCGCGCCTCGCCGCTGAGCGCTCCCTTGAACAGGAGGTCGCTGGTCGTGTGACCGACCTTGTGCTGCTGCAGGGTGTGGAAGTCGAAGAACTGGTGCTCGGACCCGAAGTAGAGCGCCTTGAGCTCCGCGCTGGCGCCGGGGCCGGCCAGCGAGGCCTCGATTCGGTTCTTGGCAAAGCGCCCACCGAGGCCGACGGCGACCATGTGCACGCTGGCGTCGCGTTCGGCTCGCACGCGCTGGTCGGCGAACTGCCAGGCGTGGCGGCCCCACCGTTGCAGCGCCAGGTAGCCGACCGATGCGCCCTCACCGGCGAAGATCTCTGCCGAGCCACTGGTGAGGGCCGGGCGGTCCAGGTCGGGCGAGAGGAACTCGTCCAGGTAGTTGAAGCTGCTGCCCCGGCCCGCCACGATCAGCGTGTGCGGCAGAACGGCTGCTCCGCCGCCCGACGACCAGAATTGGGAGACCAGTGGCTTGTCCACTGCTACGCCGTCCGGGACGTAGAGGAACGTGCCGCCGCTGAAGAGCGCCGCGTGCAGTGCCGCGAACTTGTCGCGGTCGGGCTGGACCTCGGTGAAGAGGTGCCGCTGAACGAGATCCGGGTGTTCTTTCGCGGCCTGCGTCAGCGGCATGAAGAGCACGCCCCTAGTCGCGAGCGACGGCTCCAGCTCGACCACGCCCGGCTCGGAGCCGCGCTGACGAAGTACGCCGGCGGCCTCGTCTATGGGTGTCGACGGGGCGGGGCCGTCAGCCCGCTCGAAGGGCTCGAAGGCGTCGAGGTTCAGGCCCCGGATGTCCGTGCGCCGCCATTCCTCGTCCGAACGTGAAGGGAGGGGCAGCCGCTCGTACGCCGCGAAAGCGTCGCGCCGGCGGGCGCGCAGCCAGTCGGGTTCCCCGTGGAGGTAGCCGAGCTCCTCCACGGAAGTCGTCGTGAATGCCATCTAGCCGACCGAGCCCTCCATTTCCAGCTGGATCAACTTGTTGAGCTCGACGGCGTACTCGATCGGCAGCTCCTTGGTGAAGGGCTCGATGAAGCCGTTGACGATCATCGTCTCGGCCTCGGCCTGCGGGATCCCGCGGCTCTGCAGGTAGAAGAGCTGCTCGTCTGACACCTTGCTGACGGTCGCCTCGTGGCCGAGGTTCACGTCGTTCTCGTCGCACTCGATGTACGGGTAGGTGTCGCTGACGGACTCGTCGTCTAGCAGCAGCGCGTCGCACTTCACGAACGACTTGACGTCGTGCGCCCCAGGGTGGACCTTGATCAGGCCGCGGTAGGAGGTCCGGCCGCCGGCCTTGGAGATCGACTTCGAGGTGATGGTAGAGGTGGTGTGCGGGGCGACGTGGACCATTTTGCCGCCGGCGTCCTGGTGCTGTCCCTTGCCGGCGAAGGCGACGCTGAGCACGTCACCCTTGGCACCCGGCTCCATCAGGAAGACGCTCGGATACTTCATCGTGATCTGCGAGCCCAGATTCCCGTCGACCCACTCCATGGTCGCGTCACCGTAGGCGACGGCGCGCTTGGTCACGAGGTTGTAGACGTTGGTCGACCAGTTCTGAATGGTTGTGTAGCGGCAGCGGGCGCCTCTCTTGACGACGATCTCGACCACCGCGGAGTGCAGGGAGTCGGTCGTGTAGATCGGTGCCGTGCAGCCCTCGATGTAGTGGACGAACGAGTCCTCGTCGCAGATGATCAGGGTCCGCTCGAACTGGCCCATGTTCTCCGCGTTGATGCGGAAATACGCCTGGAGCGGAATGTCCACCTTCACGCCCTTCGGCACGTAGATGAAGGAGCCGCCCGACCAGACCGCCGTGTTGAGCGCGGAGAACTTGTTGTCGGCCGGAGGGATGATCGTGCCGAAGTACTCCTTGAAGATCTCCGGGTGCTCGCGCAGGCCTGTGTCGGTGTCGAGGAAGAGGACGCCCTTCTTCTCCAGCTCCTTGTGGAGCGAGTGATAGACGACCTCCGACTCGTACTGGGCCGCGACCCCGGCCAGGAACTTGCGCTCGGCATCGGGCACGCCCAGACGGTCGAAGGTTCGCTTGATGTCGTCGGGCACCTCGTCCCACGACTTGCCCTGCTTCTCGCTCGCCCGCAAGTAATAGAAGATGTTTTCGAAGTCGATCACTGACAGGTCGGCGCCCCACGTGGGCATGGCCTTCTTCTCGAAGATCTTGAGAGAGCGCAGGCGCATCTGCGTCATCCAGTCCGGCTCGCTCTTCATCCAGGAGATCTCTTTCACGACCTCCTCGGAGAGCCCGCGCTTGGCCTTGAAGACGTACTTCTCCGCGTCGAAGAAGCCGTACTTCTCGCGATAGTCATCGCCGACGTTGATCTGCGGAACGACTGCCATTGCTAGGTCACCTCCTCGCCGACGCTAATCGCTGCTGTTTCGTCCACCCATTCCGAATAGCCTGTCCTTTCAAGCTGGTCCGCCACCTCGGGGCCGCCCGAGCGGACGACCTGGCCGTCCACCAGCACGTGCACGAAGTCGGGCTTGATGAACTGGAGGATGCGCGTGTAGTGGGTGATGATCAGGAACCCAATATCCGGCCCGCGCATGGAGTTGATGGACTCGCTCACGAACTTGATCGAGTCGATGTCGAGGCCGGAGTCCGTCTCGTCGAGAATCGCAATCTCAGGCCTGAGCACGGCCATCTGCAGGATCTCGGCCCGCTTCTTCTCCCCACCGGAGAAGCCGTCGTTGATGTACCTCGAGAGGAAGGTGTCGTCCATGCGGAGGACCTGCATCGGCTCCTTCAGGAGGGTGCGGAACTCGCGGGGGGCGATTGCCTTGGACTTGTCCTTGCCGTCGTAGCCGCGCTTCGCGTTGAGCGCAGTCCGGAGGAAGTTGGCCATCGTCACGCCGGGTACCACCGTCGGGTACTGGAACGCCAGGTAGACGCCCAGCCGCGCCCGCTCGTCGGCCGGCCGGTCCAGCAGGTTCTGGCCTTTGTAGAGCACCTCGCCGCTGAGGACCTCGTAGCCGGGGTGGCCCATCAGCGTATTGGACAGCGTGCTCTTGCCCGACCCGTTGGGACCCATGACGGCGTGCACCTCGCCCCGGCTCAAGCTGAGCGAGATCCCCTTGAGGATCTCGCGGCCCTCGACGGCGACGTGCAGGTCCTTGATCTCGAAATCAGTCAACGTCCTTCGTCCTTCCTCTCAGTGGTGATCTCGTACGTGCAGCTCGTATCGCCGGCGCCCAACCAGGTTGATCGGGCGACCATCCTCCCCAGGACTCGCTCGTAGACCTCCTGCTCGTGCCGGCAGGGGTGGCCGCTCCGTGCAGCGACGTCCTGGATCGGGCAGTTGCAGTGTCGGAGCTGGAGCCCGCCGTCGGGCCGCTCGACCACCTCGGTCATGTGACCCTGCTCGGTGGTCAGCTGCGCCAGCGCCCTGGCTCGCTCCTTGAAGTCTAGGCCCGCCAACTTGCGGCCGTACTCGGCCTCCAGCCTGCGCGCCCGGTTGGCAAAGAAACGCTCGAGCTCCTCGCCCTCCATGAAGTCCACGAGCTCGGCCGCGAGCTCGCGATGGCGGGTAGGGAAGTGGTCCCCCGCCGCCGGCGTCAGGCGATAGACGTGCCCGGGCCGGCCCCGCCCGTGGTGCTCCTCAGTGGAGACTTCCACCAGGCCCTTGGCCTGCAGTACCTCCAGATGACGGAGAGCGCCCTGCTTGCTCAGGCCCATGTGCTCGGCCACCTCTGCCAGGCCTGCCGAGCCTTTGGCCTTGAGCAGCGCGAGGACGTCTTGCTTGCGGTCCATCCGAAGCAATTGTACGGATTTGTCAACGGGCGCGTTGATAAACTCAGGGGGTCGGGGCTGACGTCCAGATCAGCCAGGACGATCCTGCTGAGGGATGTAATGATTCGGCGAAGCAATGGCTGCTGACCTGACCGGGCTCGCCGGCGCCGAGATCGAGGCGCGCCTGACGGACGTCCGCGCGCGCATGCGGCCCGTCGAGAGCAGGCTGGCTGAGCTGCGCGCCGAGCGCGACGTCTTGCTGACAGAGCTCCGGCGACGCGAGCGGTTGGCCCACCGCGAGCAGAGGGCCAACGTCAGGGAGGCGATGAAGGCGGGCGAGCTGCCGACATTCGGACAGCTGATCGCCGGTGCTGAGACCGGCTCTTTCGAGGACTACCACTACCACCTGAAGACCGCGGGAGAGGTTCGCCTGGGCTATCCGGGCTCCCGGCCGGCGGTGGCGTTCACCGACGGCAAACGGCTGGTGCAGGCCCGCGACCTGGCGCAGGCGGCCGAGCTGTACGCGGCTGGTTGGGAGCCTGGCAGCCCGGGCCGCCCCGGCGTCCGCGTGCACTTCCCGGGCACCCGCCAGGAAAAGCTCGTCGAGACGGACGAGTTGCACGTTCGACCCGCCGGCGGCGGCTGATCGTCGCTCTGCTCCGCTACCGGCGGGCGCCAGCCACCGTGACGTGCAGTTCGGCCGCTTGCGCAGTCGGGGGTCGGCTGAGTCGGTCTCGCGAGTGCCGACAGGTCACTGGCCCGTTTGAGCCCGCCCCCGAGCTGCAAGCAGCCTGTGCACAGTGAACAGGCAGTGAAAAAGAAGATGGCCGGTGCGGGCCTCGGCCTCGGTTGGTCGACCTCGATCTTGCTGCACGTTCGAGCCGCTGACGACCGCTGGCCGTCCCTGCTGCATTCTTAGACAAAAACCTGAACGACATGGACTGGCAATTTATGTCCTGCGCTGCGAACCCAAACTTGATAGCCTACGCGCATGGGCAAGGCATCTTTGAGGCGGGGCAACATAGCGTTCGACGGCCGAAAGAGTTTCGACCAGGCCCGAGAAATGCTCGCCCAACGCCTCGGCGACATCGACTTCGACGCCATGCAAAAGCGTGGCAGCAAGCTGGCCGGATCCATGCGATCCGATCTGCAGCGACGCATCCGGCCCCGGCGTCGGGGACCATCTCCCGGCGCGGTGATCGGCCTCGCGGGTCTCACGCTGGTGGGGCTGGCCGCTGCGGGCATTGGCTATCTGGCCTACGATCGGGAGCGCCGCGAGGCGGCCCGAAAGCGCCTGGGCGATGTTCGTTCGGGCGTTCGCGAGCGGTACGCCGAGTTGACCAGCGGCCGCACGAAAGCAGAGACAGACCTGAAGGAGCAGGTGAGCAAGGCCATCTCCGCGGCCGGCCACATGCCCGACGGCCTGGAGACGGTGGTCGAAGGACGCACCGTCTACCTGCGTGGTGCGGTTGCTGACCCGGCCTCTGTGGACGCGGCCGCGGAACGCGCGCATGGCGTGCCCGGCGTCGTGGCTGTAGTGAACCTGACGACCAGCCGCTCGAACGACGAGCGAGCGCCCGCTGGGGTCTCCAAGTCGTAATTCGTAGCGAGTCGTAGCGAAGCAGGGGCGGTCCTGGCACCGCCCCTGCCGAGGTGCGCGCGTACCCAACCCGACCCTGGGGCCGTTGAACCCGGCAGAACCTTGGCCGTGCGATTGCAATATCCTCGACCAGCCTGATGACTCCTCCTCGCATCCGCCTGCGGTCGGGCCGGACGCCGCGAGCGCGGTTTCACGCCAGCTGGTCGCCAGCGGGCCGCCTGAAGAACCGGACGCTCGGGCTCCGGCTGCTCGCAGTGCTAGGGGGGATGCTCGCAGTGCTCTTGACGGGTGGAACCGTCTACGCCACCTCGTTCTTGAGCAGCCTGCCCGACGTACGTGGCCTGGACGCGACCTTGCTGAAGGGCGACACGGTCATCCTGGCCAATGACGGCACGACTGTACTCGCCGACATCGGCGTTGGTCAGGGGACCATCGGCCAGGGCGGCGATCGACGCCACACCGTGACCCTGAACGACATCTCCCCGAAGATGCAGGACGCGACAGTGTCGATCGAGGACCGCACCTTCTGGACCAACTCCGGTTTCGACACGCAGGGGATCCTCCGTAGTGCCGCCAACAACTTCAAGGCCGGTGGCATCACCGGAGGCGGCTCTACCATCACCCAGCAGCTCGCCAAGCGGATGTTCCTCAGCCCCGCCCAGTCCCTCGATCGCAAGGCCAAAGAGCTGGTGCTCGCCTATCAGCTCAGCCAGACGTATTCGAAGAAGCAGATCCTCGAGCTGTACCTCAACGAGACCTACTACGGCGACGAGCAATACGGCGTCCAGGCCGCAGCCCAGAGCTACTTCCACAAGGACGCCAAGGCGATGGACCTAGCCCAGGCGGCAATGCTGGCCGGGCTGCCGCAGGCCCCGGACGCATACAACCCGGTGCTGCACCTCGACGCCACCAAGGTTCGCCAGAAGGAAGTCCTGGACGCAATGGTCCGAGACGGCAAGATCACTCCTCAGGAGGAAACCGCCGCCTACCACGAGCAGTTTCCGATCTTTGGGGCGTCGACGAACTACAAGGCTTCTCACTTCGTGAACTACGTGCTGGGCGAGCTCAGGAGCCTTGGGTTCAAGCCCGGTCAGGAGCAGCTGGTGGTCAAGACCACGCTCGACTACGGCAAGCAGCAGCTCGCCGAGCAGGTCGTGCGAGAGAACTGGCAGAAGAACCTGCCGAAGATGCCCAACGGCAAGCTGAGCTCGTCCATGGTGTCACTCGACCCCAGAACCGGCCAGATCGTCGACTACGTCGGGGGCCCTGATGCCGGTGCCGACTGCTTTACGGGGTGTGACTTCGTGTCCGGCTACGCCGTCAACCCAGGCTCGTCACTCAAGCCGTTTACGTATGCAGCCGCCATCCATGACAAGAAGATCACCATGGACACGCCCATTGCGGACGATCCAAGTCCATACGTGGTCAGCGTGCCTGGTTCCGGTCCCTGGAAGGTCTACAATTTCGACCGCGCCACTCACGGCAACCCACCCGCCCGAGTCGCGCTGGCCAGCTCGCTCAACATCCCCGCGGTAAAGGTCGAGCTGGCGGAGGGCGTTCCTCAGGTGGTCGATCTGCTGCGGAGCGCGGGCATGCTTCCGCGCAACCCTCAAAACAACAACTCCACCAACGATCCCGACACGGCATTCGGACCGAGCCTCACGCTCGGTGGTTATCCGGTGACGCTGCTCGAAGAGGCCAGCGCCTTCGCGACCCTTGCCGACTACGATCCCAAAACCGGGATCCAAAACGGCGTCTACCACCAACCGGAAGCCATCATGCAAGTGACTGACTTGAAAGACCGGTTGCTGTACCAGGCGGATCCCAGCCGTCACGCGCGAGCGAACGCGATAGACCCCAATGTGGCGTTCATCATCGCCTCGATCCTTGTCGACGACAACAACCGAGCCCCCATCTTCGGCCACAACAGTGCCCTGCATCTCCCCGATCGGCACTCGGCTGCAAAGACCGGAACGACAGAGTTCTATCACGACGGGTTGACGTTCGGGTTCACGCCAGACCTGGTCACCGGGGTCTGGATCGGTGACACAGGACCCCAGCCCCAGAGTGCTTCCGATCCCAACCACCACTTCGTTGGCGGTAACGTGGACGCTGTATTTGTCGCTGCTCCAGCCTGGAACAAGTTCATGGAGCAAGCGCTGAAGGGGGTGCGCGACCACTGGTATTCGAAGCCAGGAGGCGTCACCCCGCAAGGAGGCAGCTACTTCCTGGCCGACACCACAAAGGTCGAGCACTTCCCTGGCGACAAACCCAGCCCGTCGCCGTCGGCGGGCCCCGACTTCGGCATCCCGCCCGACCCGGGGAGAGGCCCCCAGCCCGTAGGCCAGCGGTGCCGGCTGCCGCTCCCGCTTCCCATCTGTCCTTCGCCTGGCCCGGGCGGTTAGCGCTCACTGCCCATTGCGCGGTGAGGTCGCAAAACGGCTGCGTAGAATCACTGGCCGATGACCGCAGCCGACGTATCAGTAGTCACCGAGACCCTTCCTGGTAGCCAGGTCGGTCTGACCATCGAGGTGCCCTCTGATCAGGTGGACAAGGCATACGAGCGCGTCCTCAACCGGCTGAGCCAGCGTGTCCGCATCGAGGGCTTCCGGCCGGGGAAGGCGCCCCGGCCACTCGTCGAGGCCCGCGTGGGACCGGCGACGCTCCGCGACGAGGTCGTCGATGTGCTCGTCCCGCCGGTGGTCACACAGGCGCTGCGCGACCGGCAGATCGACGCCATCGACAGGCCGCAGGTCGAGATCCAGGAGCTCGAACGCGGGCGCCCAGCCCGCTTCACCGCCCGCGTCAGCGTGATGCCGGAAGTTCGCCTGCCCGAATTGGGCACTCTCCACGTGGAGCGGCCTCGGACGTCGGTGGACGACGAGATGGTCGAAGCACGGCTGACGGAGCTGCGCGAGCGCTTGGCCGAAGTCGAGCCGGTCGATCGCGAACTTCGCCTCGGCGACATCGTCGTGGCGGACTTGAAGGTGTTGGTCGACGGGGTCGAGGTGCCCTCCGAGTCCCGCACCGCCAGCGAAGTCGAAGTCCGAGAGGGTACGGTCATCCCGGAGCTTCTCGCGGCCCTGCCGGGCCACAAAACGGGCGCGGTCGCGGTCGCCGAAGTGACGCTGCCTGACAACCACTCCACGCCGGACCTGAGGGGCAAGCAGGCGCGGGTCGAAATGACCATCCAGGGCGTGAAGGAGAAGCGTGTCCCAGAGCTCACGGACGAGGTTGCGGAGCAGCTGAGCGGCGGTGAGCACAAGACGGCCGACACTTTGCGCGGCGCGGTGCACGAGGACCTGGTCGCACAGGTCGCCCGACTGGACGACCTGGCGTTCGAGGAGAGGGCGTTGAAGGCCGTGGTCGAAGCCTCTCAGGTTGAAGTCCCCCGGTCCCTGGTGGACCGCGAGGTCGAGCGTCAAGTCGGAGAGACGGTTCGGTCACTTCAGCGGCGAGGTCTGCGTCTCGACCGGTACCTTGAGTACGTGGGCAAGACCGACACCGAGTACCGGACCGAGCTGGAGCCGGACGCTCAGGACCGCATCCGCGTGGACCTGGTCCTCGAGGAGCTCGGTAAGCGGATGGCGATCAGCCCGTCCGACGGCGACGTCAAGGAGTACATGATGTCGGAGGCCGAGCGGGACGAAGAGGTCAAGCGAGAGATCAACGCCCTGCTCGGCAGCTCGGTGGCGCTTGACTACTTTCGCCACCGCTTGACTCGTCTGAGGGTCCTGGACGGGTTGGTAGAACAGCTGTCGCCCGCAGACGGGACAAGCTCCGCCGCAGCCCGGGGAGAAAACATGACCAGTCCAGCAAAAGGCGGAGTAGACCTATGAACATGCAGACCTACAATGAGTTCGTGCACGGGGACCGGCGAGTCTCGGGGTCCCCACGAAGCCCGCTTCGTGGGGTGAGTCACAGCTACCTCGTCCCGATGGTGGTGGAGAGTACGAACCGCGGTGAGCGCGCGTTCGACATCTACTCCCGACTGCTGAAAGAGCGGATCATCTTCATCGGCACCCCGATCGACGACCAGGTGGCGAATCTTGTCATCGCGCAGCTCCTCTTCCTCCAGAGCGAGGATCCAGAGAAGGACATCTCCATCTACATCAACAGTCCAGGCGGTCAGGTGACGGCGGGACTGGCCATCTACGACACGATGCAGTACGTCAGGCCGTCCGTGTCGACCATCTGCATCGGCATGGCCTATTCGATGGGCGCGGTCCTGCTTGCGGGCGGCTCGGACGGCCGCCGGTACGCTCTGCCGCACGCGAACATCCTCATCCATCAGCCGTGGGGCGGGATGCAGGGCCAGGCGTCCGACATCCAGATCCACGCCAAGGAGATCCTGCGCACCCGCGAGCTCTTGAACGGCATCCTGGCCAGGCATACGCGTCAACCCATCGAGCGTGTCCAGCAGGACACCGAGCGTGACTACTTCCTCACCCCAGAGCAGGCCAAGTCATACGGCCTGATCGACGACATCATCATGGCGCCGGAGAGGGTGCCGGCCGCAGTAGCGGACGGTAAAGCTCCAGCGTCGAAGGCTTGACACCATGATCTTCCGCCGCAAGAGCAGCGTCCCGAAGGTGGTGAGACATCGCCCCAGGTGCAACTTTTGCGGTAAGGAGCGTGGTGAGGGAGGAGTACAACTTGTGGCCGGTGCGGGAGTCTACATCTGCAGTGAGTGCGTCCGGGTGGCGAGTGAGATCCTTCGCGGGCACAATCCGCCAGCGCCCGCTGGGACGTAAGGAGGTGCCCTGGTGAGCGACCGCGAAGACCGCCGCCGCTACACCCGATGCTCCTTCTGTGGCAAGGGCCAGGACCAGGTGCGCAAGCTGGTCGCCGGTCCTGGGGTGTACATCTGCGACCTCTGCATCGACCTCTGCCAGGAGGTGCTGGAGGAGGACAGCCGTTCAGGCGGCACCAAGAAGCCGAAGCAGGGCTTCATTCCCAACCCCAAGACCATCGCGTCGGCGCTGGACCAGTACGTGATCGGTCAGGAGCACGCGAAGAAAGTGCTCAGTGTCCAGGTCTACAACCACTACAAGCGCGTACAGGCGTCGAAGATGGTGGGCGACGTCGAGCTGACGAAGTCGAACGTGCTGCTGGTCGGGCCGACCGGCTGCGGCAAGACATACCTGGCTCAGACGCTTGCCAAGATCCTCGACGTGCCGTTCGCGATCGCCGACGCTACGTCGCTGACCGAGGCCGGTTACGTCGGTGAGGACGTCGAGAACATCTTGCTCCGCCTCATCCAGGCGGCCGACTTCGACATCAGCCGGGCTGAGCGCGGGATCATTTACATCGATGAGATCGACAAGATCGCCCGCAAGTCGGACAACCCGTCGATCACTCGAGACGTATCGGGTGAGGGCGTCCAGCAAGCCCTGCTGAAGATCCTGGAGGGAACGGTCGCGAACGTGCCGCCGCAAGGTGGGCGCAAGCACCCCCACCAGGACTTCATCCAGATCAACACGACCAACGTTCTGTTCATCTGCGGCGGGGCGTTCGACGGGCTGGAGCGAATCATCGAGCAGCGAGCGGGCCACAAGGCGATCGGCTTTGGGGCGCCGAGCGTGCCTCTTGGCAAGCACGAGAAGGCGGCCATCCTCTCGATGCTTCAGCCCGAGGACCTGCTCAAGTACGGCTTCATCCCGGAGTTCATCGGCCGGCTGCCGATCACAGTGACCTTGCATCCGCTCGACGAGACGGACATCGTCCGCATCCTGACCGAGCCGAAGAACGCGCTCGTCAAGCAGTATCAGAAGTTCTTCAACCTCGACAGCGTGGAGCTGGTGTTTGCAGACGGGTCGCTGGACGCGATTGCTGAGAAGGCGGTGGGCCGGGGCACCGGCGCGCGAGCTCTGAAGTCGATCATCGAGGAGGTGCTCCTCAACACGATGTTCGAGATCCCATCCCGACCTGACATCAAGCGCTGCATCATCAGGCCCGACGCGATTCGCGAAGAGGGTGAGCCCGAGTTCGAGTACGCGGAAGAGAGCGAGGGTCCTGCGATCGCTCGGGAGTCCGCCTGACCCGGCCTGCCGATCTGCTTCCCCGTCCTTGGGAACCACGCATAGGTACGAACGCGTAGCTCCCGGCTGCGAAGAACTGCGCACTCGCACGGATGCGGCGTTCCGACCGGGACCGAGGCCCACACTACGGGCAATGCGGCGGGAGACCTACACTCCGCTCTCATGCGTGAGCTGACCGGCACACGAGCCCTGGTCACCGGCGCTTCCTCCGGCATGGGGCCAGTCATCGCCAGGCGCCTGCATCGGGAGGGCGTCCGCCTGGTCCTCTCGGCTCGGCGAAGACCGGAGCTGGAGGAGCTGGCCCGTCAGCTGGTGGGCTCCGAGGTGATCACGGCGGACCTGTCGCAGGGCGGCGAGCCCGAGCGGCTGGCCCAGGAGGCCGGAGCCTCGGGCGGGATCGACATCCTGGTCGCGAACGCCGGGCTCCCCGCCAGCGGTGACCTGTTGAGCTTCGACGTGCCCGCCCTGGACCATGCCCTGGACGTCAACCTTCGCGCGCCGATCGTGCTGGCCCGCGGGCTCCTCCCCGGGATGATCGAGCGACGGCGTGGTCACATCGTGCTCATGGCCTCGCTGGCCGGGAAGGTGGCGGCGCCGAAGATCTCGATCTACGCCGCGACCAAGTTCGGTCTTCGCGGCTTCGGCCATGCCCTGCGAGACGAGCTCCGCGGCACGGGGGTCGGCGTATCGCTGATCAGCCCTACCTACGTGTCCGAGGCGGGCATGTGGGCGGAGACCGGGCAGCGCGGCCCGGTCGGAGAAGTCACGCCTGCCCAGGTGGCGGAAGCCATCGTGACGGCGATCCGTAAGGACCGGTCCGAGGTCACCGTCGCGTCGCTGGCGCTGCGCGTCGCTACGCGGATCCCGATGGCCTTCCCCGAGCTGATCCATACCCCGCTCGGCCGCGGAGCGGGCGCCCACCCTGACGCCGCAGTGGAGAGTCAGAAGGCAAAACGGTAGCCGCCGGCGCGGATCACGGGCCTAAACTCCCCAACCCATGAGGCTCAACACGCGACAGTGGGGAAGTGGCGATCGGACTGCGGTGCTCATCCACGGCATCACCTCCGACTCCGGCAGCTGGTGTCGCTTTGGCCCTGACCTTGCCGCTCGCGGCTACCACGTCGTGGCTGTCGACCTGCGTGGACACGGTCTGAGCCCAAGAGGTGCGGCCGAAAAGCCCACCCGGATCTTTGGGGCTCATGTGGCCCATCTCCCGCGTCGCCTTCTGCGCTCCTCCCTGCGCGTATGTCGAATACGCTCAGTCCGGTGCTCGGCGGCTCCTTGGATCTGGACCACCTGAGCCCCAAATCTCTCGGCCGGGTTTCCGGCCGCACCTCTCGGGGCGAGTATGGCCCAGAAGCCTGGGCGGACGACGTCCTCGAGTCGGTCCCGGCGAACCCTGAGCTGGCGCTCGGTCACTCGCTGGGCGGCCTCGAGTCGGTCCCGGCGAACCCTGAGCTGGCGCTCGGTCACTCGCTGGGCGGCCTGGTCCTTGCGGTTGCCGTCGAGCGGATGCGACCCGCTCGGGCCGTCTATGAAGACCCGGCCTGGCGCGCACGCCCCGAGCGCCAAGCTCAGGCCGCGCAGGACTTCATGGCCCAGAAGACCTGGGGGCGTGACCAGATAGCCGCGGCATACCCGCGCTGGTCGGCCGACGACATTGACGCCAAGCTCGCGGCGCTGCGGTGCTTCGATCCCGAAGCCGCCCCATCTCTCCCTACCGGCAGGGCCTGGGACTACACACCGGCGCGGCCGGTCGTACCGTCGCTCGTCCAGCTCGCCGATCCCAGCGACCTCGTGCCACCCGACGACGCGCAGCGCCTTCGCCATGCCGGCTTCGAGGTGCGCGTCGCGGCCGGAGCTGGACACTCGATCCACCGCGATGACTACGAGGGCTTCGTTGCCAGCCTGGACGGCTGGTTGTAGAATCACTGCCACCATGCGCCGCCAGGAGCTCGCTGTATACGTAGCCCTGCCGGCGCACGCGCGCTAGCTCCTCGCGCGCGCCGGCTTCTTCCAGCCTCAAGCGGAGGTTCACGCACGCCCCTATGAGCCACAGCCACCCAATCGATCCCATGCCACCCCGGATGCCGAAGTCCTACGACCCGAAGGACGTGGAGGCCGGCTGGTTCGCGCGCTGGGAGGAGGCCGACCTGTTCCGAGCCGACCCCGACAGCCGCAAGCCCAAGTTCTCGATGGCGCTGCCCCCACCCAACGTGACGGGCGAGCTGCACATGGGCCACGCCCTCCAGGGCGCGCTGTACGACATGTGGGCGCGCTATCGCCGCATGACCGGCTATGAGGTGCTCTGGCTGCCAGGCACCGACCATGCTGCGATCTCGACCCAGAACGTGATCGAGCGCCAGCTGGCGGCTGACGGCACCACCAAAGAAGAACTGGGCCGCGAGCGCTTCAACGAGCGGGTCGAGGCGTGGTACGCCAGCGTGGGTGCCACGATCATGGAGCAGTTCAAGGAGCTGGGCACCTCGCTCGACATGTCGCGGCTGCGTTTCACGATGGACCCGGACTACGTGCGAGCGGTGCGAACCGCGTTTACGCGCTTCTGGGAAAAGGGCTGGCTGTACCGAGGCCCGCGGATCGTCAACTGGTGCCCACGCTGCCTGTCCGCCATCTCCGACCTGGAAGTCGACTGGCAGGAGCACCAGGACACGCTCTACTACATCCGGTACCCGATCGAGGAGCTGCCCGGGGAGAGCGTGGTCGTCGCCACCGTGCGCCCGGAGACGATGCTGGCGGACACCGGTGTGGCGGTGCATCCCAACGATCCCCGCTATCGGCACCTGGTGGGCAAGCACGCCACCCTGCCGCTGGTCGACCGCCGGCTGCCGATTGTGGCCGACGACGCGGTGAACCGGGAGTTCGGCACAGGCGCCCTCAAGGTCACTCCAGGCCACGACGCCACGGACTGGGAGATCGGGCAGCGCCATGCCCTGGAGCTGATCAACGGAATGCACCTGGACGGGCGCATGAACTTGCCCAACCTCCCTGCGTATGACGGGCTGCCGGGAGTGGAGGCGCGGGAGCTGGTCGTGCGTGACCTGGCGGCTGGCGGCTTCCTGGTGAAGACTGAGCCCTACACCCACCAGGTGGGCCACTGCGACCGCTGCGACTCGATCATCGAACCGCTCATCTCGGAGCAGTGGTTCCTGACGATGGGGCCGATGGCCGAAAAGGCGATCGCGGCCAGCCGGCGAGGGGAGGTTCGCTGGCATCCTCAGCGCTACGAGCGGACGTACCTGGACTGGCTCCAGGGCATTCGCGACTGGAACGTGAGCCGCCAGCTCTGGTTGGGCCACCGCATTCCGATCTATACGTGCGACAACGGCCACCAGTTCGCCTCGATCGTTGAGCCCACCCGCTGCCCGGAGTGCGGCAGCGCCGCGCTGGAGCAGGATCCGGACGTCCTGGACACATGGTTCTCGTCTGCTCTCTGGCCGTTTGCCACGCTGGGTTGGCCGGACGACACCGAAGACCTGCGGACGTTCTACCCGACCGACCTGAATGCCACTGCTCGCGAGATCATCAACCTCTGGGTGAGCCGCATGATCATGACCGGCCTCGAGTTCATGGGCGCTGTCCCCTTCCACGACGTGGCCGTCCACAGCGTGGTGCAGACGGCCGACGGCAAGCGGATGAGCAAGTCGAAGGGCAACGCCATCGACCCGCGAGAGATCATCCGCCAGTACGGCGCCGACGCGCTCCGCGCGTGGGGCACCTCGGTGGCGATGTCCAGCCAGGACGTGCGCTTCGACGAGAGCCGCATCGAAGGCTTCAAACGCTTTGCAAACAAGCTCTGGAACGCGACCCGGCTGATTCTGGACTGGCTCGGTGAGGACTCGCTCGCCGTCCCCGCGCCGGACGCCGACCTGCATTTCATGGACCGCTGGGTCCTCTCCCGCCTCGAGCGAACCCTTGAGGCGGCCAGCCGTGGCATCGAAGAGTTCGCGCCCCAGATCGCCATCAACTCGATCTACGACTTTGCCTGGCATGACTTCTGCGACTGGTACCTGGAGGCGATCAAGCCGCGCCTGAAGGACGGTGACCCGGCCGCCAGAGCGGTGTCGGTGCACGTGCTCGACGTGCTGTTTCGTCTGCTGCACCCGTTCATGCCGTTCGTGACCGAGGAGCTGTGGCACCGCCTGCCCGGGCCACGCGATTTCATCGTGCGTCAGTCCTGGCCCGAAGCCGACGAGCGCTTCCGCGATGCGCCGGCCGAAGCCCGGGTGGAGAAGCTGATCGCCGTGGTGGAGGAGATCCGGAGAGCCAGGCAGTCGGCGGCGGCGCCGCGCCGGGGGGGTCGCCTGAAGCTGGACGAGCCATGGGCGCCCGAGACGGCGGACCTCGCGGCCGAGCTGGGGGCAGTGGAGCTGGTCGAGGAGCTGGCCGGGCAGGGCATCGCGCTGACCGAAGTGGCTGCGCGGGTCGAGTTCCCGGCCTCAGGGGTAGACCACCAGGCGCAGGCGGCGACCCGAGAGCGGATGCTCCGCGAGCTGCAGCGATCTCAGGCCAAGCTCGCCAACAAAGACTTCGTGGCCAGGGCCCCCGCGTCGGTGGTCGAGAAGGAGCGTCTGCACGCGGCTGAGCTGCAGGAGACGCTCGATCGCCTGAACGGCGCCCGGCCGATGTAGTGGCCGGGGACCACTAGGGCCGAGCGGCCTCGCTTGCCGCGGGGTCTTGGCCCCGCGGCGACCGCTGGCGTCGCCCCTACACTAGCCTGGCGATGGCCCTTGCCACTTTGCTTCTGCCGCCTGCCCTGCTCGTAGTCGCCGCGGCGCTGAGCTGGGCGGCGGGACTCGCTCGCCCGCCCGTGGGACGCCAGGTGGTGGCCGCCGCCGCCTGGTTGGCACTGGCGGCACTGGCGGGGGCCTGGCTGGCCGCCGCGCGCGGGTCGTCCGAATTCGCGCCCGGCCTGACGACGGGCGTGATCCCTGTACGCCTCCGGGTCGACGCCGTGACCGTCCTCTTCCAGGTGGCGGTGCTCCTACCGGCGGCCCTGCTGCTGACCTTCCAGCGACGCTCTTCCAGTGAGGCGACAAGAGCGGCTCTCGCGACCGCAGCCGCTCTCGGGTGCCTCGACGGAGGCAGCCTTCTCTGGACCGCGATCGGGCTGGGCGTATGCACCAGCCTCTTGCTGATCCACCTCTATCGAGAGGAGCCTCGAGTGAGCACGCAGTTCTGGGTGGTGCAGACGGTTGCCTGGCTGCTGCTGGTCTGGACGGCGGTGCTTCTGGAATCTGCGGGCGGAACCTCCGTCTACGGCGCGATCCCGGTCACCGCGCTGCGCCTCCCGGCATTCGCGGTCATGACGGTGGCGGCCTTGCTCTGCTCCGGCCTCCTGCCCTGGCGCAGCTGGGTGTCAGAGGCCTGGACGCGCCGCCGGCTCGAGGCCGGCACGCTGGCGATCGCCCTCATCGTCCCACTCGGCCTCTACCCACTGGTGCGCGCCTACGGCATGGGCGCCGGACAGTGGCCGAGCATCCAGACGAACGTCGTCGTAGCGGCGGTCGGTACCGCGGTCGCCCTCGGCGCGGCGGTGCGGGCGCAGGGTGCTGCGACCCGGCGCCGGTACCTGGCCGAGGCGGTGCCGCTGGCGAGCGGCCTGGCACTCCTCGCCCTGGGCCTGGGGACGCCGCTCGGGCTGGTCGCGGCACTGACGGCCATATTGGCCCTGTCCATTGTGGCCGGCCTCGCACCACTCGTACCCCCTGGTCGAGGGGCCGTGGCCGTCGTGGCCATCGCCGTAGCAGCGGGGGCTCCGCCTGCCGTTGTGTTCGCCGGCTGGCTGCTCGCCATACAGGCCGCGGTCGAAGCGGGCATCATCACTGCATTCTTCGGGCTGGTCGGAGCGGCCGCCTGGCTGCTCGGTCTCGCCGCAGCGGCCCGGGCGATCTGGCTGCCTGACACGTCATCTGGGGACGGTCCCGGTGCAGGCAGAGGGTATGTGGGTTCGTTGGTGGCCTCGGCGGCCGCCATAACCGCGGGCGTCGCCCTGACGGCGGTAGTCGGGTTGCTCGCCATCCCAGCCGCCGCCGAGGTGATGCCCACGTCCGCTGTCCACCCCCAGAGTGGCGGCGTCTCTCAGGCGGCGATTCTGGGAGCCGGTTCCATGGGGGTCAGCACCGCTTCCGGTGGCTGGTCCGCGGTTCTGCTGGCGGGCCCATTGGTGCTGATCGCGCTGATCACGGTCACGGCCGCTCATCTGGCCAGGAGGCGCGCGGCCCGCATCTCTGTTCTCGAGGAGGTGCCGGCTTCGAACGTTGCGCCTCCCCAGCCGCCACCGGAGCCGTTCTTTGCGCCGCCGCTGGCAACGATCCCCCATGACGCCGCTCGTCGGCTGAGGGCGCTTCGTCTGCCGGAGCAGTATCGAAGCCTCTTCCGACCTGCGTTGATGGAGCGGGCTGCCGTGTGGGGTGGGCCCTGGCTCTGGGCTGCGGCGACCGTCGCCCTGACGATCGCCGTGACGCGGTGACCGCCGCCGCCGCGGTCGCGGGCGCCTCGCTCGCCTGGCTGGGAGCCGCGCTGCTGGTGCTGTCGGACGAGCGGCGAGGGTTGGCCCTTGGCCTCGCCATACTCGCCGTTGGGCTGGCGGTCGCGACTACTGCAGCGGGTCAGGATCGGCTCGCAGACGCGGCCCTGGCCGTAGGTGGGGCGTGCGCCGCGGCCCTGCAATTCGCAAGGGGTGGGCGCGGCTGGGGGCTGATGCCTCCCGGTTCGACGCCCCGGCTGATCGGCAGCGTCGTCGTCCTGATCGTGACGGTGCTGGTCGCGGGCACTGGCCTCCAGGACGCTGCCGGCGTCTCGCGCCTTGGGGCGCTGGTCGTGGCGATCATGGCCACTGGCCGGCTCCTCACCGTCCGCCGTCGCTGGGCGGCCCTGGGTGCCGGCTCGGCGCTGGTCCTTGGCCTGGGTGCGCTCGGAAGCACTCCGACCCTTCTGCTGGCCGCGACGGTCGCGGTTGGCCTGAACCTGGTCGACGTGGCAGCGCCCGAGGAGGTTGCGGCCTGATCACTGCACAGTGGTCCATCCGCCGCCTGGCCCCGTCTTCCCAGCTGGGATTGGCTCTCGTCGGGGTGGCGCTCACCATCGCTGTCCTCACTGCCCCGGCGTTGTCTTCCCTCTTGCCGGTCCGCGACCTGGTGCGGCTACCGGCGCCCAGCCGCGTACTGCTGATCGCCTCGGCCGGCGCCGTGCTGCTGACGGTGGGCATGGTCCCGCGCCCGGTCGCTCGCTGGGACCTGTTTGCGGGTGGGCTCGGAGCAGTGGGGGCGATGGCTGTGCTGGTGGCGGTCACCGATCCTCTGGCCGTTGCCCTGCTGCTCATCCTGACCGGGTTCTGCTGCGCCGTCAGGCCGGGCAGCCGTCCGATGGCCGTGCGCGCGCGTGGACCGGCGTTCGCGGCGCTGCTGCTGGGCGTGGGCTGGGGCCTACACGGGATGTCGGGGTCGTTGGGTCGCGCCGCTGCCCTGAGCCTGGCCCTCAGCCTGGTGGCCGTCGGTGGGCTGATGCCCTATCTGCAGGACGTCGACGCCGATGAGCCGGCCAGCTCGTCCTATCTGCTGTGGACGGGCTTCTTCGCGCCTGCGCTGGCTCTGACGCTGTCCCTCCGCGTCCTGCCGGCACTGACGGCCGACCAGGCGACGATCTTCGGGGGGACCCTCGTCGGGCTTGGTCTGCTCAACCTGGGGTGGGGAGCGGTCGGCGCCTGGCGCACGAGTTGCGATGCCGATGCCTGGCGCCATTCCTTCCTGGCCGACTGGGGCCTTGTGCTGGTCGGACTCGGGCTCTTCCAGCCCGAAGGGTTCGCCGCTGCGTACCTGGCGCTGCTCTCGATCGTGATGGTCCGTCTGCCCCTCTACGTGTTGGCGCGGCCAGGCTCGCTTCGGGGCGAGCCGGCCGCGCGAGGAACGCTGAGCATCGTCGTCGCGGTGGTCCTGGCGGGTGCGGCACCCTTTGCGGGATTCCCCGTCCGGCTGCTGCTCCTGCAGGCGGCGACCCGCGTCGCATGGCCGCTGGCGGTGCTGCTGCTTGCGGGGATGGTGCTCTGGATAGCTCACTCGCTACGCCTGGCGCGCACGGTGGGCTCGCCCAGGGGTCGCGCAGCGCTCGGCTTGTGGCTGACAATCGGGATCAGCCTGGCGCTGGGCCTGTTCCCGGGCGCCCTCCGGGCAGCAGGGGGCCTCTAGACGTGTCCTGGTCAGCCATCGGGCTGCACTTGCTGGCTCTGCTCGTCTACCCGGGCGTGCTGCTGATCCTGATCGTCGGCTTTCTCGCCGAAGGGGCAGCAGGCCTGGCCCTCGGCCGCGACGGCATGCGTGCCGCGGTGTCCGGGCCGGCGGTGCAGATCCGGAACGCAACCGCCGGGTCGTGGCCTCTCCTCCTGGCTGCGGCGCTGTTGACCGCGCTGGCGGCGACTCAGCTGGCCGTGCCCGCCAACCCACTGGCTCCGCTCGAGCGCAACCTTCTGGTGGCCGCCTTTTCGCTGGCAGCGACGATCTGGCTTTGCTGGGCCAGGGCCTGGTCGGCCTCCGGAGCTCGCGCGTCGCTGGTGGTGCAGGCCTGCTGGCTGGTCGCCCTTCTGTCGCCGGCACTCCTGTCGGAGACGCTGCGACCGCAGGTTCTCGGTGCCGTGGCCGTCCCCGCGCAGCTGCCTCTGAAGGCCATGTCGGGCCTGCTCTACCTCGTCTGCCTGCCCGTGCTTCTGCTCCTGGCCGGCGACATCCCGGGACCTCACCTGGCGGCCCCGCGGATCCTGCTCTGGATGCCGTTCTGCGGCCTCGGCGTCTCGGTCTTTCTGCCCCCGGCCGCCGACGACGTCGGCGGCTCGCTCCGATTTGTCGGCGCCACCCTCTGCCTTGCGCTAGTCACGATCGCGGTGGCCGCCTTGCTGCGCCAGCCCCTGGCGGCTGGGCTGCGTCCGCTGTACCTGCGCCTGGCATCGGTGCTCGCTGGTCTCGTGCTCGTGGTGGCAGTGGTCACAGCGGCGCTGACATCGGCGATCTAGAGGTGTCGGCCAGGCTTCCGGCCGCACCTCTCGTAGCCTGCTGTTGTAAAATCCGCGACCGTGCCCACGTCCAGCGGGTCGCTGACGGCTGTCGTCGTCAGCGGCGGGAAGCAGTATCGCGTCGCTGCCGGCGACCGTATCCTCGTCGATCGGATTTCGGCAGAGGCGGGGGCCGAGCTGAAGCTCGACCGGGTTCTGATGATCGCCAACGAGTCGACGACCATCGTGGCCCCTCAAGAGCTGGTCGGTCGGTCGGTGATCGCCCGCGTTGTCGGCCATCCGCGTGGGCCCAAGGTGGACGTCCTCCGGTACAAGCCGAAAAAGCGCGTACGGGTCCACCGGGGAGCGCGCGCCGATCTCACCGCGCTGGAGATCTTGAGCATCGGCGCCGCGAAGGGCGATGAGAAGCCTGCGAGGCGCGCGCGCTCGACGAAGAAGTCTTCGGAGGCAGCGGAGCAACCCGCGGCCGAGGAGACGCAGTAATGGCACACAAGAAAGGCGGCGGCTCCTCCCGCAACGGCCGCGACTCCAATGCGCAGCGCCTGGGTGTCAAGGTCTTCGGCAGCACGACCGTGACCGCCGGGTCGATCATCGTGCGCCAGCGCGGCACGCACATCAAGGCCGGGCCAGGAGTCGGTGAGGGTCGCGACCACAGTCTCTTCGCCCTCGTCGACGGCCAGGTTGTGTACCAGCGCGTCGGCAAGGACCGCCGCCGCGTCTCCGTCACTGCTGCCGACGCTGCCGGCTGACCCGGTCGGTCCAGGCGCAGGACAGGCCACGTCGGGCGTCAACACAGCCGCATTCGTACGGGCGCCAGGTGATGCCATCCGGCCGTAGTTCGACCAAGGATCGCAGCACTTTTGTAGACACGGCGCGGATCCGCGTCCGCGCCGGGCGCGGTGGCGGCGGCGCTGTCTCGTTCCGGCGGGAGCCCTATGTGCCCCGAGGTGGCCCAGACGGCGGCGACGGGGGCCGTGGCGGCTCGGTCGTCATCGTCGCGGCTCCAGAGGTCACGTCGCTGAGCGTCTATACCAGCAGGCGTGAGTGGCGGGCTGAAGACGGCCAGCCTGGGGCCGGCGGCCGAAAGACCGGTCGCGCCGGGCTTGACCTGCGGCTGGCAGTCCCCACCGGCACGGTGGTAACCGACGACGAGACGGGCGTGGTGCTGGCTGATCTCGATGTCCCCGCGACCGAAGCCCTTGCGGCGGCAGGCGGGGAGGGTGGTCGGGGCAACCCGCACTTCAAGAGCTCGGTCAATCAAGCACCCCAGGTGGCGGAGCCAGGGCGGGCCGGGCAGGAGCGCTGGCTCCGCCTGGAGCTCAAGCTGATCGCGGATGTGGGCCTGGTGGGGCCGCCCAACGCGGGTAAGTCTTCGTTGCTGCGGGCCATCTCCGCCGCGACGCCGAAGGTCGCCGGCTACCCCTTCACGACGCTCAGCCCCGAGCTCGGGGTCGCTGAGGCCGATGGCGGGAGACGTCTGGTGGTGGCGGACATCCCAGGCCTGATCGAGGGTGCCGCGGGGGGTGCCGGACTCGGCCACCTCTTCCTCCGTCACGTCGAGCGCACGCGGGCGCTGGTCTACGTGATCGACGGGTCCGCCCCCCATCCCTGGGCGGACCTCGCAACGGTGCAGCAGGAGGTGACGACCTACTCACCGGAGCTGGCGCGTCGAGCTTCGCTGATCGCGATCAATAAGCTGGACCTGCCCGAGACGAAGGAATTGCGGGCGCGGGGCGGCGGACGGGACGCGCTGTGGTGCTCGGCTCTGACCGGGGAGGGCGTGCCCCAGCTCATGGCCGCGATCGGCGACATGGTGGCCGCAGCGCCGCCTCCTCCGCGGGCTGAGCTGCCGTCACCCGTACGCCAGCTGACGCCCCTGCGAGGGTCCGTCGCTCCGCCCGAGGTCGAGCGCCACCCCTGGGGATTCCTGGTCTCGGGTGAGGGGGTGGAGCGGCTGGTGGCTCGTACGCGGTTCGACTCGGAGGCCGCGCTGCAGCGATTCCAGGTGGCACTGGACCGCATGGGGGTGTCTGCGGCGCTGGAGGAAGCTGGGGCTGAAGCGGGAGACACAGTGCGAATCGCGGAGATGGAGTTCGAATACCAGCCGTGACGCGCGTCGGTTTCGTCGGAGGCACGTTTGACCCGATCCACGTCGGGCATATTGCCATGGCCGAGGCTGCCGCCGAATGTGCCAGCCTCGACAGCGTGCTGCTCGTCCCGTCCAACCTGCCACCTCACCGGCCGCCGGCCGCGGCGCCTGCGGCCGACCGGCTGGCCATGTGCCGTCTGGCGGCGGCCGGCCATCCGCGCCTCGAAGTCTCGGACATCGAACTTCGCCGCCCAGGCGCCTCGTACACGGTTGACACCCTGCGCGCCCTTTCCGAAGAGCGGCCGGGCGACGAGCTGCACCTCGTACTGGGCTGGGATGCCGCCCGAGCCATTCGCGAGTGGCGCTCGCCGGACGACGTGTTGCGACTGGCTCGGTTGGTGATCGTCACCCGGCCTCGGTACGCGCCGCCGTCGAAGGCGGACCTCACGGCCGCAGGCATCGACCCGACGCGGGCGGTGGTCTGCGACGATCAAACGCCAGACGTCGAGTCGACCGACGTTCGTCGCCTGATCGAGGAGGGCGGCAGCCTCGAAGGCGTTCTCGACCCTTCAGTCGAAGCGTATTTGCGGCAGCGGGGCCTGTATAGCGCCGTGTATCGACCTGATCGCAATTCCGGACGGCGGGCTTAAGCGGGATTCGCCGCAGATCGGTGGATTCGGGCTTAGAATCGAGCCATTGAGCACGCTTTCACCACAGGCTCTGGCTGAGATGCTGGTCAGCGCTGCCGAGGACAAGAAGGCGTGGGATCCGGTGATCGTCGACCTGCGGGGAAAGACGACCGTCGTGGACTACTTCGTCATCTGCGACGGCGAGACCGACCGGCAGCTGCGCTCCATTGCTGATGAGATGATGCAAAGGGCGCGTAGGGTCGGCATCCGCCCGCTTGCCGTCGATGGCTACCAAGAGGCCACCTGGATCCTGCTGGACTTCGACTCGGTGCTGGCCCACGTGTTTCTTCCCGGCGAGCGCGCCTACTACGACCTGGAGTCGCTGTGGGTCGCTACGGAGAAGAAACGAGTGATCAAAACCTCCACCTCAGCTCGCTGATTATCCCGTCGCTCGCCGCCTATTAGCTGATAGGATTGCCATCAGAAGTGGCTAACGGACGAGGTGACCATTCGAGTGACGAGATCAGGGTGCTCTTCGTCGAAGACGATCCCACAGTCGCTCAGATGTACAGACTCAAATTGGAGCTGGATGGCTATCAAGTCATCATGGCCAAGGACGGCGAAGAAGGTCTGCGGCTCGCCAATGAGATCAAGCCCGACCTCGTCTTCCTGGACATTCGTTTGCCCAAGGTAGACGGCTTTGCCGTCCTGGAAGGGCTTCGCAGTCGAGACGAGACGCGAAACGTCCCCGTGGTGATCCTTTCGAACTACGGCGAACAGGAGCTCGTCGAGCGGGGCCTCAAGCTCGGAGCGCTCGAGTACCTGATCAAGAGCCAGACCACGCCGGCGAACCTCTCCCGCGGCGTGGAGGGCTGGCTGCGAGAAGAATGACCCCCTGGCGGGTCTCGAGTTGAGCGCGCGCTCGATGGGGGCCCTCGATCCTGGATTCGACCTCGACAAGCCTCTGTACACGATTTCCGTGGCTTCTGAGATCCTGGAGACGCATCCCCGGACGCTGATGCTTTACGAGGACGTGGGATTGGTCCAGCCGTTCCGAACGGCCACCAATCGGCGCCGCTACTCACAGCGCGACATCCGCAAGCTTCAGGTGATCCAGCACCTCACGCGAGAGAAGGGAGTCAACCTGGCCGGAGTCCGGCACATTCTGTCTCTGTTCCAGGTACTGAAGAGGCGCGGTCTGGCGCCACCCCCCGATCTGAAGGAAGTCTTCGACCGGTACTCCGAAATCCTCTAGAAAGCCATGTGAGAGGCTGGACGAATGTGGTAGGGTACGTGTGGCTGCGGAGAATACCTGTGCCTTCAACCCTTTAGGTGGTTAAGGCTCGACATCGCGTCAGCGGGACGCGTAGAATTCAAGGCAGCTGGAATACAGCCCTCCAAAGCCCTCCCTCCTTTCTTAGGGTCCTCCGCCACGTTCTGGTGGAGGACCTTTCTTATGCTGGTACGCAACATCCTCGTGAACCTGGGCGTCGACCTCACTGCCTGCTGGCGACCTCGTGCCGGCATGCCTACCGTTGCGCTGGAGCTGACCAAACGGATGATCGCAACAGGCGGCCAAGGGCGTCGGTTCACGCTCTTCTGCAGTCGCGAACGGCCTGCCGGCCTGAACGGTGCACGATGTCGAGCTGTGCTCTCGCCGCATCGTCACGAGGTGGTGAACAAGCTGCGATGGCTGCCCGCGGTGGAGGCGGACGCATCCCTTGACGCCGTCTTCTACCCCTACTGGCCCTGTCCCCCTCGGCGACGCGCCAGTGCGCCCCCGGCCGTGATGGTGGTCCACGACCTGGCCTTCCGCATCCGGCCCCGCGAGGTGCCGTGGCAGCAGCGCCTCTACATGGGCAGCATTATGCCCGGAGCGCTGCGCAACTCGGTGGCCGTTCTGACGCCGTCGCACGCCACCCGCAGAGACGTCGTGGAGCACTACCCGATCGCCGGCCTGGTCGACCGCGTGCACGTGATTCCCGAGGGCTCGAGCCTGGGCCAGGTGGCCCCTGCGCCGCCGCCGACCCTCACCGACGGAGCGTCAGATTTGCAGCCGGGTTTCCTGCTTGCCGTTGGGACCATAGAGCCCCGAAAGAACTATCCCCGCCTGCTCGCCGCGTACAGGCTCCTCAAAACCCGCGGCATGGCACCGCCGCTGGTCGTCGTGGGTCGTGTCGGGTGGGCATACGGGAGCGCTCTGGACGAGCTTCGAGCCGAGCCTGGCGTCCACCTGCTCGGCCACGTCGACGACGCCACGCTGCGCGGCCTCTATCAAACGGCCGCCGCCCTGGCCTTCCCGAGCGTGTACGAAGGCTTCGGCCTCCCTCTGCTAGAGGCTATGGCCGAGGGCCTGCCCGCGGTCGCGGGAGACGCGGGTGCCCTGCCGGAGCTGGCTGGCGACGCAGCCCTGCTCGTCGACCCGCTGGACATCGAGTCGATCGCCACGGGCCTCGAGCGGGTCTTGACGGACTCCGAGCTCAGGGCCCGCCTGGCCGAGGCCGGGCGTCGCCGGGCGGCGGGATTCACGTGGGACGCCGCGGCCGCGGCCGCGCTTCGGGTCCTCGACGCCGCTACCATCAGCTGATCACTGTGAGGGAGTTGTGGGGCTCATCCGAATTCATCCCGCTGCGCGTCCTCCTCCATCGGAGTTCGCATCAGGGCTCGCGCCGAATCGGCGGGCCCGAGCTCGACTACGTCACGGCCGCCGAGCACCTGGTTCCGTTCCTGCGTGCGTGCGGCTGGATCGAGCTGACCGACTCCGGGTCTGAGCAGCTGCATCCTCAGGGACACCACGTGGTGCTCGCTGCCAGCGACCGTCCTCCCGCAGACACCGAGATCGAAACTCTCCACGCCCACCTGCGCGCCGGCGGCGGCCTGGTGCTCCTGGGCGGAACGCTGGCCGCCTGGTCGCGGAACGCCGCCTTTGCGGAACTGGCGGGATGGCGGCAGGGGCATCTGTCGCCGGCGGCCGGGCTGCGGCTGCGGCCAGCATCCGGTGGTCCGCTCTCCGCGCGACTGGACAGTGAGATCCCGATCCGCGACCGGATCTGGGTCGGCGCCGAGGTGGCGGACGACGCAGAGGTGCTGCTGACCGTGCCCTGGCACTTCAGGGACGAGGTCGCCGGCTTCCGGCGCCGGGTGGGCGCCGGGCGGCTGGTGTCCATGGACATCGGCTGGCTGCCATCCACACATTCAGAACCGGCGTATCAGCAGCTGGTCCACCGCTGCGTCCGGTCGGCGGCCGGGCTCGAACCCGCTCCGACCATGGGGGTGGGGCTGTACGGCTACGGTGCCATCGGCCGGGAGCACGCAAGCGCGGTCGGTGAGGTCGAGGGCCTGGAGCTGCGCGGAATCGCGGATAGGGCTCCCGAACGCCTTGCAGACGCTTCGGCGAGCTTTCGCGTCTCGAGCCACACGGACGCGCGGACATTGCTGGCAGACCCCTCGGTGGATCTGGTCGTCGTGGGCGTGCCGCCCGTCCTGCACACACCCGCCGTGCTGGAATGCCTTGCGGCCGGCAAACACGTCGTCTGTGAGAAGCCGTTCGCGCTGCGGGCCAGTGATACGGACCGAATGCTGTCGGCCGCCGCCGATGCCGGGCGGCTTCTCACCGTGTACCAGAGCCGCCGCTGGGACCCGGATTTCGTGGCGATGCGCGACGCCGTGCGCCGAGGGGAGCTCGGCGATGCGTTCTACCTGGAGGCCTTCATCGGCGGCTACGGGCATCCATGCAGCTTCTGGCACAGCCACGAGCCGGTCTCGGGCGGAACCATCTTCGACTGGGGCTCGCACTACCTCGATTGGACCCTTCAGCTGCTGCCCGGCGAGGTCGTGCGAGTGGCCGCATCGGCCCACAAGCGCGTATGGCATGACGTCACGAACGCCGACCAGGTCCGGGTCGACGTGACATTCGCCGGCGGCGAACAGGCCACCTTCCTACAGTCGGAGATCGCGGCCGCGCTGAAGCCGAAGTGGTATCTCCTCGGCACCTCGGGTGCCATCGTGGGGGATTGGAGGAGGGAGACGGTCAAGGGCAGGGCCTGGACCGGTGATCTGATCGAGGACCGCCTCGACCCTGCCGAGTCGCCGGCTGCGCTTCGGCTGCACCGGCCCGACGCCCACGGCGGCACGAGCGTTACCGAGCTGGCGCTGCCGCCCCGCGTCAGAAACGGCTTCTACCGGAACCTGGCCGACCACCTGCTGCTCGGCGAAAGCCTCGAGGTGCATGCAAGCGAGTCGAGGCGAAACGTGGCCGTGATGGAGGCGGCTGCTCGATCGAGCGCCGCGGACGGCCGGCCGATCGAGCTCCGGGCCTAGCTTTGGGCGGGCCGCCGCTCCGATGGGGGGTCCTCGGGGCGGCATGGATCGCGGAACGAGCCATGCTGGCCGCTCTCAGGCAGGCCAACGGCTCCCAGCTGCTGGCGATCGCCTCTCGCGATCCCCGGCGTGCAGAGGCCCAGGCCGCGAGGCATCGAATCCCCCGCGTCCACCGCGACTACGCGGAAGTGCTGGCCGATCCCGAGGTCGACGCCGTGTACCTGCCGCTGCCCAACTCGCTCCACCTGCCCTGGGCCCTGCGAAGTCTGGCAGCCGGCAAGCACGTGCTCTGTGAGAAGCCGCTGGCACTCAACGCGACCGAGGCCGAGGAGATGGCGGAGGCAGCCGGAGCGGCCGGACGGCTCCTCATGGAGGCCGTGATGTACCGCTTCCACCCCCGCATGGGCGAGCTGGTGGCCTCGCTGGCCAGTGCGGAGGTTCGGCACCTGTACGCTGCCTTCGGCTTTCCCATCAATGCTCCTGGCAACTACCGGCTGCGGCCGGAGCTGGGCGGGGGAGCGCTGCTGGACGTGGGCTGCTATTTAGCCGACGTGGTGCGGTGGGTGGCCGGCGAACCGGAGCGCGTCGAAGCGCTCATCCGGCGGGGCGTCGTCGACATGAGCTGCTCGGCGCTGCTGGAGTTCGCAGGCGGCGCCCATGCATCTCTGTACGCCAGCTTCGAGTCCCCCGAGTACCAGGAGCTGGTGGTCGTCTGCAGGAACCGGGTCCTGCGGGTACAGAAACCGTTCACCGCCTGGCGGGACCCTCACGATCCCTACCGGCTGATGGTCGAGGCCTTCGTCGAGGCGGCGCGTTCAGGCGGGCCCGCACCGCTGCCGATGGCGAGCTCGATCGCAAACCTGAGGCTCCTGGACCGGATTCGGGACGCCGCCGAGTAGTCTGCAAACCGCGTCAGTCGGTCACGGTCACTGTGGCGCCGATCTTGGCCCAGTCATAGAGCTGCTGGAGCGGCCCGTCCAGGACGTGGATGCAGCCATGGCTGGCATACGGCCCGTACTGGGAGCCGGGGCCGTACGTGCTGTCCGGCTGCCAGTTCGCACTGTGCAGGAACGTGCCGTTGCCGATGAACTCCATGGCGTCGGTGACCCAGGTCGGCGAGTAGTAGAAGGGGCTTCCCTGTGGCCAGGGCGACACCATCTGATAGTTGGGCGCCTTGTAGAAGATCTGGAAGGTGCCGCGACCCGTCGGCAGGGCCGGCCGTCCGGTGGTTATGGGCGTCCGCAGGAACGGGCAGCCCTTGTCATAGGCCATCAGCTGCTGGGTGGCGAGGTGGATGACGATGAGCTGATCCGGTGAGTCGTTCTGACAGGGCAAGTTCCCGACCGGCAGCCTGCCGCCGTAAGCGCCCTGGAGGTCGTCGGTCAGCTTCTGGAGGTCGGCCAGGGCGACGTCCAGGCGATCGTCGTCCTTCGCGGTCCGCGCGGTGTCGATGTTCGCCTTGACCTGGTTCGCTCGACCGTTGAAATCGTTCCCAGCGCCATACTGGTCGGCTTGCTGTAGGAGATCGGGTAGGCCTGCCAGCAGCTTGTCCGCCTTTACCCGCAGGTCGAGCTTGTGCTGCAGCACACCTGCGGTGCCCTGGAGCTCCGACATGACGGCCTGGTGCTCTGTGAGGAGAATCGCATAGCGGTTCGTGAGGTACAGCTGTGCCAGGGAGATCGCATCGCCGGCATCCTGCGTCGCGATCCCGGCCTGACCAGCCCGGTCGGCCAGCGCGGTGAGGCCGGCGACGGCGTTCGTCACGTCCGAAGGCAGTCCATCGCTCAATCCCCCCGACGCTATGGCGAGCCGTTGCCGAGCGTCGAGCTGGACCGACGCCTCTTCCTTCCAGCGTCTGGTCAGCGTGTCGAAGTCGACGGGGCGGCGGGCGCGGGCCAGCTCCGCTAGACGCGCTTCGTAGGCGACGCGGCCGTTGGGCCCTTCTGCGTCGCGCAACAAGGCCAGTGACGCCTCGGCACGCCCTCTGGCAGCCACGAGGGCCGCCCGGTAAGCGGCGTCTCCTGCAGCCTCAGGCTGTCGGAAGGGGTCGGAGATCGCAGCCCCGGACACGACCGGATAGGGGAGAGGGCCAACGCGCCGGCGGCGCTCTTCAGAGACCTGCCGCCGAGCCGGCGAGAGCTGATCGGCCGGCACGCCGGCGGCTTCGACAGCATGCCAGCGCTGGTCGAGGTCGTGGGCGCGAACCTCGAAGCCCACCGCGTTGGCGGTTGCGACCGTGGCGGCCAAGAGGAGGGCGGTCAGCAGAAGCGTCAGCGGCACGGCGGCAACGTGGAGTGGCTGCAGCCCCGCCGTCTAGTCAGTCACCATCACGGTGGTGCCTATCGTCGCCCAGGCGTAGAGCTTGGCCAGGGCGCCATCGGGGACGTGGACGCAACCATGGCTGGCGTATGGACCGTTTTGCGAGCCCGGACCATAGGTTCCCGGCGGCTGCCAGTCGGCGTTGTGGATGAAGGTGCCGTCGCTGACGAACTCCATGGCGTTGGTGACCCAGGCGTCGTGGTACCAGAAGGGGCTGCCCGGCGGCCAGGGCGAGACCATGTGATAAGTCGGGAACTTGGCGAAGATGTGGAAGGTGCCCCGGTCGGTAGGGAGCTCCGGCCGACCTGTGGTGACCGGCGTTGTCAGGAAGGGGCAGCTGTTGTCGTACGCCACGAGCTGCTGAGTCGCCAGGTGGATCACGATCAGCTGAGCCGGTGCACCGTCGATGCAGGCGGTCGTGCTCTGGAGCGCTGCTTGCTGAGCTTTCTGCCTCGCTGTGGCGACCGCCAAGCTCAGGCCGTCCACCGCCTGCTTGAGCTCGCCGGCGGCCCCATCCATCTTGCTGTCGTCGCCGGAGCTCTCAGCGGCCTGTGCGTCCGCCTTGCTCTGGGTGGCGTCGGCGACCACGCTGCCCGTGACGTTGTACTTGGCAGCCTGGCTGAGCAGGCCATTCAGCTGACCCAACAGGTCGTCTGTCCGGGCCCGGGTGTCGATACGGTGCTGCACGGTGTCCGCTGAGGACTTCACCTCCGAGGCCACACCACCGTGCTGGTCGAGCTCCTTGGGGTAGCCCAGCTTCAGATAGGCCTGAGCGTGCGTCAGCGCCTGGGCGGCCGGCTCGGTGGACAGTTGTGCCTGCGCGGCTGCCGAGATGACGGACTGGAGGCGCGCGACGCCGTCGACGACGTCCTTAGGCAGGCCGTCGCTCAGGCCGCCCGCTGCTTGCGTAAGCTGGTCGCGGGCGTCGCCGAGCTGTTTGGCATCGGCCTCCCAGGCGGTGGCCAACCGCAGGTAGTCAGGCAGCTTCTTCGCCGCCGACAGCTGGGCGGTACGGGCCTGGATGCCTTCGTAGTTGGGGCCGCCGACGTCCTTCAGCCGGGCGAGGTCGGTGGTCGCCCGCTGGCGCGCTGCGGCGAGGGCTTGCGCCTGCCCCTTGGCGGCCAACCCCTCCGCGGTGCCGAACGGGTCGTGGAGGAAGGCTCCCGAGAAGATCGAGAACGGCAGGAAGGCGAGCCTGCGGTTCTGTGCCGACTGCAGGCTGGCACGGGCGGGGGCGAGCTGCTGGTGGGTCACGCCGGAGGCCTCGTCGGCCTTCCACGTCTGCTCCAGCGCCGAGGCGCGCGAGTTGAAGGCGGCGACGTCTGCCGCACCCAAAGAGAGAGGCGCCAGGATACCAATCAGCAGCGCGGTTCGTACCCCGCGAAGAACAACCAGCACCATAGGCACTAACGTCCACTGAAAACGGGCGTTACGTCAAGTGTTAACCCCCATTTTCCGCACTTATCAGACGGGGCTAGCAGACGGCCGGTTGCTCGGGCCAGGGAAGGGGGATGCGGAGCCGGTTGAGGATCTGTCGCTGGGTGGCGGTAAGGCGATCGAGGCGGA
>Ga0070699_100000294_pt1 | contig 48037 bp, 36 predicted proteins | sample KBSK1503metaG_FD_65473 | JGI IMG/M metagenome (GOLD analysis project Ga0070699, IMG submission 65473) | Corn, switchgrass and miscanthus rhizosphere microbial communities from Kellogg Biological Station, Michigan, USA - KBS K1-50-3 metaG | ecosystem: Host-associated > Plants > Roots >... | reverse complement strand
AGTGGTCCCGCCCGTAAGTTCGTCGGGGGTCGGGTCCAGGCGGTGGGGTCGTTGAGATAGAGGCCGCAGGCGGTGTCGAGGGCGTCTTGGCAGGTGCCGACGGGCAGGCCGGTGAAGAAGACCGATTCGTCGTAGTCGTCGTGGCTGGCGCGGTAGATCGCGAACTGCCAGTCGTGGGCGGAGCCGACGTAGCGCAGCCGGCACAGCTTGAGCGTGGCGGCGTCGGTCAGCGTCGCGTCGACGTAGCTGAAGTTCCCGCGGTGGCGGATCTGCAGGCTGGCGATCTGCGGCCAGCGTTCGCGGGCCCGGGCGCGCAGCCGCTGTTCCAGCGACGCCTTGGTGGAGTCCGGGTACTTGGCCACCGCGGCCTCCTCTCGAGGGCCTTTGGCTGTCACGGGCGCGCCGGGCACTGGCGCGGGTACGGCATAAAGAACGCATGCCTATGTCAAGCCCATACCAGATTGCCTTGTCCGGCCAGGAACGGGCCGTGCTGGCGGCCCGGGCCCGGCCGGCGCGCGGGCCCTACCGGGACCGGTTGCGGGCCGCGATCGTGCTCGCCGCGGCGGTCGGCCAGGCCAACGCGGTGATCGCCGCCGAGCTAGGGATATGCGCCGACACGGTCCGCAAATGGCGGCGCCGGTTCGCGGAGGGCCGGCTGCCCGGCCTGGCCGATGCCCCGCGCAGCGGCCGGCCGCCGGCCTTCACCGCTACCGACCGGGCCGAGGCCGTCGCGCTGGCCTGCGCGCTGCCAGCCGAATCCGGGGTGCCGCTGTCCAAGTGGAGCGGCCCGGACCTGGCCCGGGAACTGGCCGCCCGCCGCGGCATCGCGGCCTCGGCGTCCACGGTCCGCCGGTGGCTGGCCAGCGACGCGCTCAAACCCTGGCAGCACCGGTCCTGGATCTCCGTCCGCGACCCGCAGTTCGCCGCGAAGGCCGCCCGGGTGCTGGACCTGTACGCCCGGATCTGGGACGGCCGGCCGCTCGGCGACAACGACTACGTGATCTGCGCCGATGAGAAGACCTCCATCCAGGCCCGGTGCCGCTGCCACCCCACCCTGCCACCCGGCAAAGCCCGGGCCATGCGGGTCGAGCACGACTACGACCGCGGCGGCGCGCTGGCCTACCTGGCCGCCTGGGACGTCCACCGCGGACAGGTCACCGGCCGGTGCGAGGACACCACCGGGATCGCGCCGTTCGCCCGGCTGGTGGCCCAGGTGATGACCACCGAGCCGTACGCCAGCGCCGACCGGGTGTTCTGGATCACAGACAACGGATCCTCCCACCGCGGCGCCACCGCGGCCGAACGGATGGCCAGCACCTGGCCGACCGCCCAGCTGATCCACCTACCCGCGCACGCCTCCTGGCTGGACCAGGCAGAAATCTACTTCTCCGTCGTCCAGCGCAAAGCCCTCACCCCCAACGACTTCACCGGCCTGGACCAGATCCGCGACCGCCTCGCCGCATTCGAGACCCGCTACAACGCCATCGCCCGGCCGTTCACCTGGAGGTTCACCCGCGCCGACCTCAGCGACCTGCTGCGCCGCGTCAACACCCACGCCAAGGCCGAAACCAGCTCCCTGGCAGCATGATCACTACCCCCGACGAACTTACGAACCAGGCCACTAAGCCAGCCCGTCGCCGGCCGGGTGCGGCACGCTGGAATGCGGCGGGACGGCGGGCTTTGCCCCTGGACGCCAGGAACCAGCACGGGTTGACTAGGGAAATGTTCGTCTCCGTGCTGCTGGTCAGGCTGCGGGGACGGCCGGCTGGAGGAACGCGGCGTAGCGGGCGTGGCCGGTGGCCTCGTTGAACTCGCCTTCCCACAGGGCCAGCGCGCCGTCGAGCCAGAAGTAGCGGCTGTCGCCGGTGGTGAGGTAGAGGGTCGCGGCGACCCGCCATCTCGGGTCGCTTTGACTGGAGCGGGTGCCGTAGCCGCGGCCGTCGAACCGGATCTGGGCGCCGTCATCAGTGATGATCCTGGCGACCGGTGCCATCGCGCACATGGTGCTGCCAGGCTGCTCGAACAGGGTCCATTCGAGCTTGCCGTTCAGCTTCGGCCCGTGGACCGCGCCGTCGCCGCTGCCTACGAGGGCGCCGTCGCCCTGGCTGGTCAGCGGTGCCATCGCGGGCTGGTAGTCGAGTTCTGCGTCGAAGAGGGGTTCTAGCATCGGGGATGCTCCTTGCTGGTCAGGCCGGGCCGGTGAGCAGGGTGGCGAAGTTGAGGCGGGCGCATTCGACGGCGGTGCCGGCGTCCAGGATCTGGGCGTCGAGGCCGGCATGGCTGGCCAGGTAGGCGCGCGCGGACTCGGGGCTGGCGTGGAAGGCGGTGTTCGGGCACATCACCTCGAACGAGCCGCACTCGGTGCCGCAGTCGGCGGCGCGCCCGGCGACCACGACGGTCCCGGCCGGGGTCCACGACCAGGTGCCGTTGCGGACGGTCACCTCGACAGGGGCGCCGTCGGCCGGGTCGGCCGAGGTGATCCGGCCGTCCCGGCCGGCCATGAGCGGCAGGCCCAGTGCGTCGATCGCGCACATCGCGTACACCGCGGGCAGGCCGTCCAGTTCGACCCGGTGCGCGGTGGGGATGCCGGAGAACGGGTAGGCGACCGTCACGACGCCATTCACCACGTGCACGGCGTCGGCGGCGGCCAGTTCGTTCACGGCCGAGGCGTCCAGCCCGGCCTCGGCGGCGGCTTGCAAGACCCACCGGGCGGCCGGCGGGGCGCCGGTGGCGAGGAAACGGCGCAGCACGGCCCGGTGCAAGCCGCGCAGCGGCCCTGGCAGGCGCTCCGCCCGGCCGGCGATGCTGCCGCTGGTGAACCGGGTCAGGTCGGTCTTAGCCGGGGGCTGGAGCTCGGTCATGAGATTCCCTTTCCGCCGCGGTCAGGCCGCGCAGCACGACAGGCGGGACACGTCGCGGGTGAGCGCCCGGGCGGCAGGTCACGAATGTGGTGAACACCGCCGGCGTTGCGGCAGGGCCGGGCCGTGACTCGTCCGCGTGATTTCGGCCTCGCGGTCATCGGCTTTGCCTCCTTGTCCGGGCCGGGCACGGTCGCCGGCCCGTGCCTTCCTCGCGGGCAGGTCCGCCTGCTACGCTAAACCTTCCAGCGTGCGGGAAGGTCAAGGGGAGCGCGATGCGGATCGGCGAGGTGGCGGGCCGGGCCGGGGTGCCGGCCAAGACGATCCGGTTCTGGGAAGACCAGCACCTGCTGCCGGTACCCGGCCGCACCCCGGCCGGGTACCGCGACTACGGCCCGGCCATCCTGGAGCGGCTGGCGTTCATCCGGCATTCCCAGGCCGCGGGGCTCACCTTGGAGCACATCCGCCAGGTGCTGGACATCCGTGACGGCGGCCAGCCGCCCTGCGTTCATGTCACGGGCCTGATCGCCCGGCGCCTGGGCGAGGTGGAGGCCCGGCTGGCCGAGCTCACCCGGGCCAGGGACCAGCTGGCGGCGCTGGCCGAGCGGGCCGCGGAGCAGGACCCGGCCGACTGCCGCGGGTACTGCTCGATCATCACCGGCTGAGGGCTGGGGCTGGCCCTGGGACTTGACCTTCCAGCAAAGGGGAAGGTCTACCGTGATGGTCAGGACCTGAGCGAGGGTGAGGAGGAGCCCCCTGATGACCGGGACGACTCGCCGCGCCACCCTGGAGGTGGCCGGCATGACATGCACGGACTGCGAGCATCACGTCGCCGCGGCGCTGGAGCGGGCCGGGGCCGGGCAGGCGTCGGCTGACTTCCGCCTCGGCGTGGCGCGCTTCGCCCTGCCATGGGGCGTGGATGAGGCGGGGCTGCGCGCCGCCGTCAGCCAGGCCGGGTACGCGCCCGGGACGCTGCGGACCGAGTCGCCGGGCGCCCCCGCCGCGCCCGGCACCGGGGACTATGATCTGCTGGTGCTGGGCGCGGGATCGGCCGCGTTCGCCGCGGCGATCCGCGGCCGGGACGCCGGGTACCGGGTGGCCCTGGCCGAGGCCGGCACGCTCGGCGGGACCTGCGTGAACGTGGGCTGCATCCCCTCCAAGGCACTGCTGGCGGCCGGGGCGGCGCACTGGGCGGCCGGGCACCCCCGGTTCGCCGGGATCACCACCTCGGCCGGCCCGGTCGACCTGTCCGCGCTGGCAGCGCAGAAGGACGACCTGGTCGCGGCGCTGCGGCAGGACAAGTACGCCGACCTGGTGGACGCCTACGGGTTCGACGTCATCGCCGGCCACGCCGCCTTCACCGGCCCGGACACCGTCGAGGTGGCGGGGCGGGTGATCCGGCCCGGCGCGGTGCTGATCGCCACCGGCGCTTCCCCGGCGGCGCCGCCCATCCCCGGGCTGGCCGGGGCCGGGTACCTGACCAGCACCACCGCCCTGGACCTCAAGCACGTTCCGGAACGGCTGGCGGTCATCGGCGCCAGCGCGGTCGGCCTGGAGCTCGGCCAGTTCTTCCTCCACGTGGGCTCGGCGGTCACCTTCCTGGACGTGGCCGGCCGGATCGCCCCCCTCGAGGAACCCGAGGTGTCCGCCGCCCTGGCGAACGTGCTGCGCGGCCAGGGCGCCACCATCCACGCCGGCGCCCGCATCCTCGCGGTGGAACGGGACGGGGACGTGCGCCGCATCCGCGCCACTGTAGACGGCCAGGACGTGGTCGTAGAGGCGGATGAGGTCCTGGTCGCTACCGGCCGCCGGCCCAGCACCGCCGGCCTGGGCCTGGAAGCCGCCGGGGTGGCTGTCGACGGCCGCGGCGCCGTGGTGACCGACGCTCAGCTGCGGACCGCGAACCCGAGGGTGTGGGCGGCCGGGGACGTGACCGGCGCCCCCCAGTTCGTCTACGTCTCTGCCTACCAGGGCGCCCTGGCGGCCGGGAACGCCCTGCTCGGCGAAGGGCAGGAGGCAGAGCTGGCCGGGCTGCCGCGGGTCATCTTCACCACCCCGCCGGCGGCTGGCGCCGGGCTGACCGAAGCGCAGGCCCGCGCCGGCGGCTACCAGGTCACCGCGTCGGTGCTGCCCGCCACGGCAGTGCCCCGGGCGCTGGTCAGCCACGACACGGCCGGGGTGACCAAGCTGGTCGCCGACGCCGGCACCGGCGAGCTGCTGGGCGCCTCAGTAGTGGGCGAGGGTGCCGGGGACGTGATCCAGTCCGCGGTGCTGGCGATCCGTCACCACCTCACCGCCGCCGAGCTGGCCGCCACCTTCCACCCCTACCTGACCACCGCCGAGTCCCTCAAGCTTGCCGCCCAGGCCTTCACCCGCGACGTGGCCCGCCTGTCCTGCTGCGCCGCCTGAGAGGGGACCGGCATGAGTCACCACGACCGGTACCCGGAAGCCTTCACCGGTCAGGCAGCCGCCGCAGACCCGCGGGCTTCGCTCACGGACCGGGGGGAGGGCCGGCTAGCCGCCTCGCGGACGGACGCCGGGACCGGGGAGCGGCCGGGGCTGGGCGGGCTGTGGCTGCTGCTGGTGCCGCTGGCCTGCTGCGGCGGCCCGCTGCTGATCGCGGCCCTGGCCGCGGCCGGGGCGCTGGCCTGGGGCGCGCTCGGCCTGGGGGCCGGGGTGCTGGCGGCGGTCACGGTCCTGGTCATCCGCCGTCGGCGCCGCCGCAGCCGGGCCTGCTGCAAGCCCGGCATGACAGGCTGGGCCTGGCGAAAGGCATAGATCATGACGGTTCAGGTTGATCTCATTGTCCTGGGCACCGGCGCGGCTGCGCAAAGTGTCGCCTTCCCCTGCCGGGAGGCGGGCTGGAGCGTCGTGGTCGTTGACTCCGATCCGTTCGGGGGCACCTGCCAGCTTCGGGGTTGTGACCCGAAGAAGGTCCTCGTCGGCGTCGCCGAGCTCATTGACTGGGGCCGCCGCATGCAAGGCAGGGGCTCGTCCGCTCCGGCTCCGGCGCTGGAATGGCCGGAGATGATCCGGTTCAAGCGGACCTTCACCAGTGGCGTGCCCGCGGCCATGGACCAGAGCTTCAAGGACGCGGGCATGCTCACGGTCCACGGGCGGGCGCGCTTCGCCGGCCCGGCCAGCCTGCGTGTCGGCGACGAGACCTACGCCGGCCAGCACGTGGTCATCGCCGCCGGGGCTCGCCACGCGCCCCTGGGGATCCCCGGCGAGGAGCACCTGACGACCAGTACCGGCTTCCTGGAGCTCGGCGAGCTGCCCCGCCGGGTGACCTTCGTCGGCGGAGGGTACATCGCCTTCGAGTTCGCCCACATCGCAGCGCGTGCCGGCGCGGAGGTGACGGTTCTCCACCGTGGCGGGCGTCCGCTGGAGGGATTCGACCCGGACCTCGTCGCTCAGCTCGTCCAGGCCACGCGAGACCTCGGGGTCGACGTGCACGTGCGCACGGCGGTCACCGCCGTCGAGAAGCGCGGCGACGGGCTGGTCGTCCATGCAAGCACCGGTGAGGGAAAGGTTGAGGTCGCGGCCGACCTTGTGGTGCATGCCGCGGGGCGCGTACCTGAGGTCGACGACCTGGACCTGGAGGCGGCGGGGGTCGCCCGCGGAGAGAACGGCGGCGTCGCCGTCAACGAGTACCTGCAGAGCGTGAGCAATCCCGCCGTGTACGCGGCGGGGGACGCCGCCGCCAGCGGCGGCCTTCCGCTCACGCCGGTAGCGGGAATGCAGGGCGGCATCGTGGCCGCCAACCTGCTGGGCGGCAACACGCGCACCCCGGACTACCTGGGTATCCCGACGGTCGTCTTCACCACGCCTCCGCTGGCCCGGGTGGGCCTGGACGAGGCCACAGCCCGAGCGCAAGGGCTCCGCTTCACCACCCGCCACGAGGACACCTCGGGGTGGTACTCCTCGCGGCGAACCGGGCTCGCGCACACCGGCTTCAAGACCCTCGTCGAGGACGGCACCGGGCGGATCCTGGGCGCGCATCTCCTCGGCCCTCACGCCGAGGAGATCATCAACATCTTCGGCCTGGCTATCCGGGCCGGGCTGAGCGCCCGCAGCCTCAAGGACATGGTGTTCGCCTATCCCACCAGCGCCTCAGACATCGGCTACATGCTCTGAGACGATCCGCCGGCCCCGGCGAACCCTGCCCACACGGGCAGGAACCAGCATAGGTGACGGGCTCCGGGCCGGTGCGGGACCGCGCCGCATCCGGCGACAAGTACCGCACGCTGGCGACTAAGTGCGGAGCTGAAGGCCTGCCGGCCGCCGCAGGGAGGCAGCCGGCCCAGCCGGCAGCGCCTCGGCCTGCAGGGCGGCCACAGTCACCCGGGGGATGGTTCCGGTGCCGGGGTAGACCAGGAACCTGGGCGCCCAGGCCGGGCGAAACCTGGCAAGGAATGTGTAGCGTGCTTCGATCTGGAACCAGCGCGACAGGAACAGCAGGGTCTTGCGGTATGCGCGCAGCACCGGCCCGGCTCCGATCCGCTGGCCCAGCTCCAGTGCCTCGCGGAACGCCGCGAAGTTCAGCGAGATCCGCTGGACGCCCAGTTCGGGTGCGCGCCGGATGACCTCGGCGATGAGGAGTTCCTCCAGGCCGGCGGGCGCGGTGCGGTCGCGGCTTGCCAGGTCGAGGGACAGCCCGTCGGTGCCCCAGGGCGCGAAGCGCAGCAGCGCGCTAAGCGTGCCGTCCTGTGTTGCCGTGGCGAGGACGCACCGTTCCTCCCTGCCGCCGAGGCGGCAGGGCGCCATCGGGAACCCCTGCCCGGCGGGGCGACCGCGCCAGGACCGAGCCTGCCTGGCCAGCTGGTCCACCTCCGCGCTGGACATGTCGCTCACCCGGCGTACCTCGACGGCGGTCCGCTCGCCGCGTACCCGCTCCGCGTCCTGCAGCACCTGGGCCGGCAGGGTGTAACCGCCTGCCACCTCTACGATGGCCTCGTCGCCGATCTGCAGGGCGGCCAGCCCGCCTTCGCGGCACCAGACCCCGGCCGCCAGTTCGCCGCAGCCCAGGACAGCGGGCACCCAGGCATGGCGCGCCGCCTCCGCAAGGAATGCGCGCATGGCACCCGGCCACGCTTCAGGGTCTCCGACCGGGTCGCCGCTGGCGAGCATGACGCCGCAGGCCACCTGGTAGGAGATGCAGGACTTCCCGGTGGGCGACCAGATCACGTTCCTGTCGCCGCGCAGCGCGAGGTAGCCGAGTGAGTCCCGTGCGCCGTGCCGGGCCAGCAGGTCCCTGATCCGGCCGGCGTCCGCCTCGGTGAGCCTGGCACCCGGCTGTGGCGGGCGCAGGAACAGGTACGCGGTCACCACGACGGTGAACAGGCCCAGGCCCCCGGTCGTGGCGGCGAACAGGTCCCCGCGATCCTGGGCGAGGAAACGCACCGGACCCGAGATCCCGGCCAGCCCGTAGACGACCGACTGGAGCCGCTGGCCGAACCCGTAGGGGCCGGCCAGGTCCCCGGAAAGGGCGATGAAGGCAAGGCCGATCGCCGCGTCCGCCGCCAGCAGCGCGGGCAGGACGCGCAGCGCCCGCCAGCGCGTCCGCGGATCCCCGGCCGCGTAGAACTCGCCGCGGAACCACCACAGGACGGCCATCAGCGCCGCCGGGACCACGGCCGGAATGACGCGCGGGCCGTGCAGCAGGTGCAGCAGCGCGCTGACGGCGAGCAGCGCCGTCACCGCCTGCCACGCCCGGTGCTTACGGCGCAGCAGCCCGTGCGACAGCATCAGCAGCAGCAGCCCGGTGATGACGTCGGCTACCCGCACGGCCGTGGCCAGCCCGGCCCCGGGCGCCACCGCGTTGACCTCGTGCACGCCCCGGGCCAGCTGCGGGTACCGGTCCGGCAGTTCCGCGGCCAGCTGCCCGGCGATGTCGGCGAGGCCGATCAGCATGCCCAGGCAGCCCGCAGCGACCGGAGCCAGGTGCCGGCGGCCCTTGCGGCGGGCAGGCTGGGAGGAATGCTGCTCGCCCGCCCGCCTGTCCCCGCCCGTCCCGCGTGCTGGCGGCTTGTCCTGGCGTTCAGTCACCACGGGCATACGACAGGTCCCTCCGCGTATCCAAGTCGCGGCCTGAAGCTGGCCGGAGCTGCATGGCAGGTCTGTTCTGTTGCGGCCAACTGGCCTGGCGCGGTGCTGAGCCTTATGGCGCCCGTGACTCACAGGACCGGCCTCGCCGTCCGCACAACACCGATACTACATCTACAACGCTGTAGAAGTTTGCTGGACTTGGCATTTGCCGCCACGGGCGGATGCCGCAGATTAGGCCGGCATGCCCGCAGCGGGGCCAGCCGCCCGGCGGCGTGGGAGCCCGGCCTGCTGGCGGGATGAACTCAGGTAGGGCGGCATGAGCATCCCGTGCCCTCGCAGGCCTGGCTCGCCGTGCCGGTGCACGGCGCCACGGCATGCGGCGGCCGGGCCTAGTCGGTCCTGGCGGTCTCAGGGTGGCGGGCCGGGCTGTCCAGCGGTCCCGGGTAGGCGCGCTCGGCGCGCTCGGCGAGCCGGCCGGCCTGGCGGCGGACCAGCAGCCATACCGCGATGACCGCGACGACGGCCGCGCCGCCCAGGACCCAGTCGATGGTGCCGGAGGCCCGCTGCAGCCAGTTCCCGGCCAGGTAGGAGACGAGCGTGTAGATCCCGGCCCAGGTGATGCCGCCGGCGGCGTTGGCGGGCAGGAACTTCCGCCAGCGCATCCGGCTGGTCCCGGCCAGGAACGCGGCGTAGGTGCGGAGCACGGACACGAAGCGGCCGAAGAACACCACCGGGACGCCGTGCCGGTCGAACAGGTAGCGGGCGGTCTTCAGCTTGCGCTCGTCCAGCCGCACCTTGTGCCCGTAGCGGCGGGCCAGCCGGTAGCCGCCCTTGTCCCCGATCCAGTACCCGATGTTGTCCCCGATGACGGCTGCGGCCGAGGCGACGGCGAAGACCGCCCACGGGTTGAGGTGATGCGTGGTGCCCGCGTAGGCGCCGGCGATGACCAGCGCGGTCTCGCCGGGCAGCGGCACACCCAGGCTTTCGAGGGCGACAAGGGCGAACAGCGCCCAGTAGCCGTAGCTTGTGATCAGGTGACCGGCGTTCACCGGATCACCGGCCGCCGCCGGCCAGGCCGGCGGCGGCGATCCCGGCAGCCAGCGCCTCCGCTTCGCGGTGCGCGTCCTCGGCAAGGCGCCGGGCACCGGGCCGTGCCACCGCGGCCGCGGCCGACGCGGCAGCGGCCTGGATCTGCCCCGCTGCCTCTGCCAGGTCGCGGATCTCGGCCGGATCGCGCCGGGACGCCCGCAGGCCCCGGTCGGCGGCTCCGGCGGCCTCGCGGAGCCGCCGGCACAGGCCGTCGAGGTCCCCGGTGGGGGCGCCCGCCTGCCGTGCTGCCGTCACCGCGCGCTCGGCCGCCCCCACGGCCAGCCATAGCCTGCGCCGTTCCCTGGCCGCGGCGAGCCAGCGGCGGTCGGGAACCGGCAGTGACCAGGCCCGGTACCGCCCGGCGGCCATCGCGCCCGCGGCTGCCGCGCCCGCCCGTACCGCCGCCGCCCGGCCGGGCAGCTTCAGGCGGCGCACCCGTTGCCGCAGCCACCATAGCCCCGCCGCCAGCGCGACCGTCCCGGCCGCCAGCAAGACGGCAAGCAGCTCAGCGGCCCGGATCATGGCAGTTTCCAGCATGACAGGCTCCCTCCCGAATGACGGTAACGCCTGTTACTTCTTGAATGGTAACCACAGGATCGGGGTATCAGAACGGCCGGCCCTTCTGATGCTTCTACAAGATTGTAGATGACAGGGGCGCGGGCCGTGCGCATCAGCCGGGCCGCGGCCCGTGCCTCACATCTGGTGCAGGACGCGGAATACCTGGTCGGTGTAGCCGGCCAGCTTCTCGGTGCAGTGCTTGAGCTGCTGGGCGGCCTCGGCGGCACCGGGCGCGCGGAACACGTCGCGGGCGGCCAGTTCCCGGTGCCAGCGGCGCAGCCGGTCCAGGCTCTGCTCTTCTTCTTCCAGCTCGGCCAGGGTGAACTTGCCCTTGGCGACCTCGGAGTCGATCTCGGCGCTGAACTTGCCGCAGTCGGCGGTGAACTCGGCCCACTCGGCCTGCCGGGCCTCGGTGAACAGCTGCTCCAGCCGGGCGGCGTCGGCGTCCTCGCGCCCGGCGGCGCGCAGCGCGATCACCTCGCCGTCGCCGCGCCGGGCCAGGTCTGTCGCCCGCGCGACCCCGTCGGCGACCGCCGGGACGTCCGGCACTGCCCAGCAGCCCTGCCCGAGCGGCACCGCACCGGTGCGGCGCAGCTCCCGCCAGACCGCGACCCGGTGCCGGGACGGCTCGGCCGGCACCCGCACCGCCAGCACCAGCCAGCGCCCGCCTTGCGCGTCATCTGCCACGCCAGTGAACGTATCACGCGTTACATTCCCGGCCTGGTTCCGGTGTCTTCTCTCGTCCCGCTCCCGGAGCCCTGGCGCGCAGGCCGGCGCATCCGCTTCCGCCCTCAGCCCCGACTCACTATCTGATGTAACATCTGCTACATTCACTGAAGTGACATGCAGATCGAGCCGGATGACAGCCGGCGGGCACGGTGCGGGCTGCGGCCGGGGACCCCAGGGCCGTCCCCGGGATGCGAGGCCGTAGGTGCCCGCAGCGCCAGACCCTTCCGCGCACGCCAGGCACTCGGCGGCCGTCTCGTTGTACGCCGCCGGGTTCACCACGGCCTTCGGGGCGCACTCGATCGCGGCGAACCTGGGCGGCTACGCCGGCGCCCGGCACGAGCCGCTGCTGGTGCTCGGCGTGCTGCTCGCGGTGTACGACGGGGCCGAGGTGGCGCTCAAGCCGGTCTTCGGCGCGCTGGCCGACCGGACCGGGCCGCGGCCGGTGCTGCTGGGCGGGCTGGCCGCGTTCGCTGTGTTCTCGGCCGCCTTCGCGCTGGCCGGCGACCCGGCGCTGGTCGGGGTGGCCCGCTTCGGGCAGGGCGCCGCGGCCGCGGCGTTCTCCCCGGCCGCGGGAGCGCTGGTGGCCCGGCTGAACCCGGCCGCCCGGCAGGGCCGGGCGTTCGGCGGCTACGGCCTGTACAAGAGCCTCGGCTACGCGGCCGGGCCGCTGCTCGGCGGCCTGCTGGTCGCCGGAGGCGGCCTGCGGCTGCTGTTCGCCGTCCTCGCGGTCCTGGCCGCCGCGGGGGCCGCGGGCGCGGCGATTACCGTGCCCGCCGTGCCGCCGCAGCCACGGCGGCGGCAGACCGTGCTGGACCTGGCCCGGAGGCTGGGCAGCCGGGGCTTCCTCGGCCCGGTCGCCTGCCTGGCCGCCGCCACCGCCGCCCTCGCGGCCGGCGTCGGGTTCCTGCCCGTGCGCGGCGCCGCCGCCGGGCTCGGCCCGGTCGCCACCGGCGCCACGGTCTCCCTGCTGGCGGTGGCCAGCGCCGTCGTCCAGCCGCTGGCCGGCCGTGCCCGCGACGCCGGGCACCTGCCCGATGCCAGCGGGATGGCCGCCGGGCTGGCCCTGGCCGCCGCCGGGCTCGCGTGCGCCGCGCTGCTGCCCGCCCTGGCCGGGCTGCTGCCCGCCGCGCTGCTGGCCGGAGCGGGCATCGGCGCCGTCACGCCGCTCGGCTTCGCCGCGCTGGCGGCCTCCGCCCCGGCCGGGCGGCTCGGCCAGACCATGGGAGCCGCCGAGGTCGGCCGCGAGCTCGGCGACGCCGGCGGCCCCCTCCTGGTCGCCGGGGTGGCCAGCGCCGCCGCCCTCCCCGCCGGCCTGCTCGCCCTCGCCGCCCTGCTCGCCGCAACTGGCATCGCGATCAGGCTTCCGGCACGGGCCGCCGCGCCGGAACGGGCCGGGTTAGCGATGCGAGCCGCCTCTCCCGGCAGCAGCGGAGGCGCGGGCCGGGCTGCGCCGCCTGCGCGGCACCCGGGAGCGCCCTGCGGGGCACCCGGATGAGGAGCCGGCGGAAGACCGCCCGGTCGCCCCTGCCGGACTTGAGTCTCTCGCTATGAGATGCGCGCCGCCGCCTCGCCGTGTAGCATCTACACACCTGTAGAACTTCTATGCCGCTGTAGAAGACGAGACTCGGGGACAGTATGCCATGCCTGTCCCGGGCACACGACGAAGGAGCTGGTGTGACCTATTTCCAGGCGGTGGTGATCGCGCTGATCCAGGGCGTCACCGAGTTGTTCCCGGTATCCAGCCTCGGTCATTCGGTGCTGGTCCCGGCGTGGTTCGGCGGCTCGTGGCAGTCGCTGGTGACGCAGTCCTCGACGGCGGACAGCGGAAGCTCGTTCTACCTGGCCTACATCGTGGCGCTGCATGTCGCGACGGCGCTGGCGCTGCTGTGGTTCTTCCGCGCGGACTGGATCAGGATCATCCGCGGCTTCCTGCGCAGCCTGCCCGCGAGCGTGCGGCTGAGCATGCAGGCGCGGCGGCTGAGGCTGTCGGTGCTGGACAAGGACGAGCGCCTCGCGTGGATGATCGTCTTCGCGACGATCCCGGTCGGCCTGACCGGCGCCGGACTCGAGCACGTCTTCCGTACCGTGTTCGCCAAGCCGGCCGCCGCGGCGGTCCTGCTGTTCGTCAACGGGCTGATCCTGCTCGGCGCCGAGGCGCTGCGCCGGTCCGCCGCCCTGCGGAAGCAGGCCAGCGCCCCGGCCGTCATGGCCGGCCCGGCTCAGGCGTACGCGCCTGCCGGCCAGCGGTGGGAGTCGCCGGCACCGGGCTACCCCGCGGCATCCGGCTACGGCCCGCCTGCCCCGCAGCAGCCCGGGTACCCCCGTCTCGGCTACCCGCAGGACCCCGGGTACCGCGCGAACCCTGGCCACCCGGGCGGTCCCGGTTACCCGGGCGCCCGGGAGAACCCCGCCGGAGCACCCGGCACGCCCGCCTACCCGCCGGCCCCGGCCGGCCGGGGAGAACACGGATCGCACCGCGCCCCGTCCGGCGGGCGGGCCGCCGCCGACGTCGCCGAGGCGGAGCGGTCCGACGAGCGGATCTCGAGGCTGTCTTACAAGGACGCGGTTTTGATCGGGTCCGCGCAGATCCTGGCGCTGCTCGCGGGGATCAGCCGGTCCGGCGTCACGATGGCGGGCGGGCTGTGGCGCGGCCTGGACAACGAGGACGCCGCCCGGTTCGCGTTCCTGCTGGCCACCCCGGTCATCCTGGCGGCCGGCGTGCTCAAGGTCCCCTCGCTGGCCGGCCCGGCCGGGGCGCACATCCACGCCCAGGTCGCGGTCGGCTTCATCGTCTGCGGGATCGCCGCCTACGTGTCGGTCCGGTTCCTCGTCCGCTGGTTCCAGACGAAGACCCTGACCCCGTTCGCCGTCTACTGCCTGGCCTTCGGCCTCCTCAGCGTCCTGCGGTTCATCTGAGCCGGCCGCGGGCTGGCGCCGCTGGCGGCGGGTGCCAGCCCTGCCGCCGGTTCGCCGGCCGGCGGCCCGCCGGGTGGGATACCGTCAGAGCTGAGCATCTACATCTGCGTAGAAGCTGTGCGGCGCGGGTGCCGTGTTACGAGAGGAAGGCGGGCGGCCATGCCGGGTAAGGCCGGGCCCTCCGGCGGGGAGGCCGGGCGGCGGGCGGCCGGGGAACTGGAGGCGGCGGTGCTGGCCGTGCTGCAGAACGCCGGGTCGCCGCTGTCCGCCGCCGAGGTCCTCGACCGCCTGGGCGGCGGGCTGGCCTACACAACGGTGGTGACCATCCTGGGGCGGCTGCACGGCAAGGCCGTGCTCCGCCGTCACAAGGACGGCCGGTCGTTTCGCTATGCCCCTGCCGACGACCCCGCCGGGCTGGCTGCCCGGCGGCTGGCGCAGATGCTGGACGCCGAGCCCGACCGCGAGCGGGTGCTGGCCCGCTTCGTGTCCGGCCTGTCCGGCGGCGACGAGGAACTGCTGCGCCGGGTGCTCGGCGATGGCGCCCCGGGGCGCGGGTAGCCGGGAAGCGACATGCGCCTGGTGGTCTACCTCCCGCTCGTGGTGCCGCTGCTCGCCGCGGCAGCAGCACGGCCGCTGGCCGACCGGCTGCCGCCCGTGGCGGCGACCTGGCTGCTGTCGGTCAGCGCCCTCCTGCTGTCCGCCGCCAGCAGCGCGGTGCTCGGCATCCTCGCGCTTTCCGCCGTCGTCCGCGTCCCGCTAGTCGACGTGCTCGGGAAGATGTCCGGGCAGGTGATCAGCAGCGACGACCCCGCCTCGGTGCCGGTCGCGCTCGCCGCCGGCGCGCTGCTGGCCGCCGCGGCCGCCTCCGCGGCGCGGGCGCTATGGCACCGCGCCGGCGCGCTGCTCGCCACCGACCGCCAGGCCCGCCGGCTGCCCGGCAGCGGCCAGGTTGTGGTGACCGATGACAATGCCGCCGATGCCTATACGCTGCCGGGGCTGCCGTGCCGGATCGTGATCACCGCCGGCATGCTGCGCGCCCTCAACGGCCCTGAGCAGCAGGTGCTGCTGGCCCACGAGCGCGCCCACGCCGCCGGCCTGCACTACCTGTTCGGCACCGCCGCCCGCCTCGCCGCCGCCGCCAACCCCCTGCTGCACCCCGTGGCCGCGGCCGTCGGCTACACCATGGAACGGTGGGCCGACGAGCACGCCGCCGCCGTCGCCGGCGACCGGCAGCTCGCCGCCCGCGCGATCGCCCGCGCCGCCCTCGCGGCCACCGCCGCCCCGCCCGGCCGCGCCCCGGGTCCCGGTGTCCTCGGTGGCGTCACCCGCCTGACCCGGTCCCGGCGGCCAGGGCCCGTGCCCCGCCGCGTCGCCGCCCTGCTCCGGCCGCCGCCGCAGCCGAGCCTGCTGCTGCTCGCCGCCGCCGTGCTGCTCGTCGCCGTGTCCGGTGTCTCGGTCCTGGAAGCAGCCCGCGACCTCCACTCCCTGCTCGCCCTCGCCCGCGACGCCGGCCCGTCCTGACCCGACCGCTTGCCGCAGGCCGGGGCTTGGTCCGCCCGCCCGCCGAGATCCTGCATCGCGTGCGCGCCGTCCAGGCGCTTGCCGCTGGTGACCTGCCGGGTCGCCTCGATTCTGCCGGGCACTGGCGCCTGGATGTCCGTCAGGGCAGCGCCGGGGCGGTCCCGGGAGGCTGCGGCCCGCTGGCCGGCCGTCCGCGCCGGGCCTGCTCCAGCGCCCGCCGCACGTCCTCGACCGAGGGTGCCCCTGCAAGCCGCCCGGCTGCATCCCGGTAGAAGCGGCAGAACAGGCCTGGTGCCTGACCCGGGACGGCGAAAGGGTCCGTGCCGTTGATCAGGAGGGTCGGCGAGCCGGCCATCCCCGTTTCCGCCGCCTCCCGCTCATCGGCGACCTGGCGGCGCAGGACCACGGCATCTGGGCAGCCGGCCAGCGCGGCTGCCAGCCGCTCCACGAGCACGGCGGCGTTCGGGCAGTCCGGGACGGCCAGCACGGTCAGCTCCATGACTCCAGCTCCTCAGCTCGCCTACGTCCCACGCTAAACCTCCCGTCCGGCGGAGAGGCTAAGGCGCCGTGCGCGAATCAGCTGCGCCGGGCTCTCCGGCGCGGAGGGCCCGGTCCCGCGCGGGCAGGCGCTCCGGAACCGCCTGAAGTCCGCCTGCACACGGGACCGATGGCAGGTACCGCCTCCAACGGCCGGCGCTGGCATTCGCCGGGGCCATGCTGAACTAGCGACGCGGTCCAGCTCACGGGTGCGGTCGGGGGTGGCAACGATCACCGGTCGCCGGCCTCGGTGCGCGTGGCTTGGGTCCCTGGTGACACTCCGGGCAGGGTGTGAAAGGGTTGAAGTGTGGAGGTCGGTCCAGCTGAGATTGGCGAAAGCCTGATCATGGCCCGGACGGAAGGAGGGCAGGCCATGACAGTCACGCCGCCGTTTCCGGCGCAACCGCCCGCTGAGCAAGTTGACACCCTTGAGGCACGCTGGATCGTCCCCGGTCCGCTAGAATCCTCGGTGCGGGACTGGTTCGCGCGATTCCCCGCGGCAGCCGAGGCACGGGAGGATGCCTACCTTCTGCGGCCGCGCCTGCCGGGGCTGGCCGTTAAGCTGAGGGACGGCCGCACGCTGGACGTGAAGTCGTATCTCGGCAGCCCCGGAATCCTTGACCTGCCCGGCGGCGGTCAGGGGCGGATGGAGTACTGGCGCAAGTCCTCTTTCCCCTACGATGCCTGTGGGATTCCAGAACTCGGTCACTGGTCCTGACCTGGGACTTCTATGCGGCTCGCTCGTACTCGTTGATGAGGCCGCCGAGTACAGGCCTGCGCCTTTCCGCTTCCAGGAGAGGTCCGTGGCAGGGTTATCGGGCTGGGGCGGGCGGAGCTGGCGGCTGCGATGGGGTCGCCGTCCGTTGTAATGGCCCTGGTACTCAGTCAGGATCGTCCGCAGGTGCCGTTCGCCGAAGATCAGCATCCGGTCGGTGATCTCCGTCCGGGCGGTGAGCACGAACCGTTCGGCATAAGCGTTCGCGCGCGGGCTCCGGGGCGGGATCTTCACGGCCTCGATGCCGGCGTCGGCCAGGACTGCGTCGAACGCCGCGGTGAACTGCCCGGCTCGGTCGCGGACCAGGAACCGGAAGCCTGTGGCGCGGTCTCCCAGGTCCATCAGCAGGTTGCGGATCTGCTGTGTGGCCCACGGACCGTCCGGGTTCGCGGTGATCCCGAGGATGTGCACGTAACGGACCCGACTTCCATGACGAACAGGCAGTACAGGCGCTGCAGGGTCACGGCGCAGTCCACGTGGAAGAAGTCGGTGGCGAGCATCGTGGCTGCCTGAGTGTGCAGGAACTGCCGCCAGGTCGTGTCGGTGCGCCGTTGCGGTGCTGGAGGGATCTTCAGGGCTTTGAGGACCCGGCGGATCGTGGACGCGCTGACCCGGTAGCCGAGCTTCAGCAGTTCGCCCTGAATTCTCTCGTATCCCCAGCTGTTGTTCTCGGTGGCGAGCCGCGCGATGAGCGCGGTGATCTCAGTACTGACCGGAGGCCGTCCTGTCCGGTTCGGGTAGGTCCAGTGGCGGGTGACCAGGCGGCGGTGCCACCGCAGGACGGTACCGGGCGTGACCAGCCGGTGCATCCGCAGCTTTGCTGGCAGCAGCCGGATCAGCGCGGCGAGGACCGCTCGGTCGGCCCAGTCGAGCCGGGGCCGCGGATTGGTACGGCGCAGCACCGCGACCTCGTGTCTCAGTACGAGCAACTCGGCGTTCTTGGAGGCCGATGACCGGCCGAGCAGGACCAGCCAACCGCAGAGCCGGACGAAGATGAGGTAAAGCAGGCGCAAGGACACGGATGATCATGATGCACTATCGCTCTCCCCGGTCATCGCCGCAGCTCACAGGGCTAGGCAGACTTCTGGCACCCAACAGGCAACAGTACAAGCTCGGGAACCTCGTCACCCCCACCAGGATCTCCCGGGAACCCGACCTCGCGACCCGCGCCCGCATCCGCAACGGCCCCCTCGGCCAGCACTTCCCGGCCGCCATCCAGGCCCTGACGGCGGCCGGATTCGGCCTGGCAGACCCCCCATCCCGATGCCCACCCGAGCACGCCATTCACCTAACCGCTGCCGACAGGCACCGCTGACCGGCACCTGAAAAGCCAGCCGGGCTGACCCCGGCCGAGAACGAGGCCGGCCAGCCTTGTCCGTCGAAGCGGGGCAGCCTTCAAGCGACGTAGGGCGTGCGGGTGCCAGCGGAGCGTCCGCCCGGCTGCCGGTTAGGACGTATAACCGCAAACTGCGGTCCGTACAGGCAGTGAGTGAGGCAGTCAGGTACCTGTCTCCGGGGCGGTGAGCCAGCCGCAGGGCATGCCGGGCGTGCGGCTGCGCCGAGGTCTCTAACTAGGTGTATTCTGTTCATGACAGACAGTTATGAAGAAACCGGGCATGTCTATGGATCGCGGCTGTACTCAGACGAAGAGGCGCACAACGCTTGCTGGACCTCGGGCGCCCGGGCTGCGCGCCCGTAACGGCGATGGGCCGGCCTAGGCCGGCGGACTGCTGAGGAACAGTGGGCCGCAGGTTGAGCATCCGCCGCAGGCTTCTGCTCGCCTTCACCGCATGCATAGGCTTGGTAGTCATAGCCTTGATGGTTTTCTGGCCTTTCGTGTTCGGAAGGCTTTCCCATGTAGAGCAGTACTATGGGACCATCTCAGCCCTGGCCAGCTCGCTTGCCCTGGCTGGGGTCGCTGTTTCTCTCCTTTATCAAGCGCGCGCTGGGCATACAGCAAGAGAACAGGCGATCCGGTCCTTGCAGCAGCAGCTGATAAAGATGGAGATGGATGATCCTGCCCTGATGACTGCTATCGGGGCTCCATGGGGCTTGCCCATTCCTGCCGAGAGCGCGAGGATCCGCGATCATCTATACGTTCATATGTGGGCCACTTTCTGGGCCGGCAATTACGTGGTGGGAGAGCTGAATGCGGCGGCCGTAAGAGGGTATGCGAGACTGGAGCTATTCAGCAGCACCGCGGGACGGGCATACTGGGCGGCCGTCAGGGAAAGGGCGCTAAGCACGAATGAGGGCAGGTACCTGCGCTTCGCCCGCATCGTCGACGAGGAGTACCAGAAAGTAATAGCGAGCAATGCTCCGGTGGCCGAGCCGGTCATGGTCACCGAAAGCACCGGCCATTCGGCTGCGCACCGGAAACCAGGGCTCCGGCACCCGGTGCTGGTAGGCGCGGCGCTGATTACTGGCTCACTCGCGGGATGGAAGCTGAGCCAAAAGCCCCGAAGAGGGCAGTGACGCCTTAAAGACCCGTTCCCTTCACGTAATTAACAAACGCCGTCCAGCGGCCCGGGCTGAAATGCATCACAGGACCCGGATCCTTCGAATCGCGAACGGCTATGCAAGAGCCTGCTGAGGCAACCTCTACGCAGTTTCCATTGAAGTTACTTCTCGAGCTTTTCCGCCAGTTTGTGTTTACCTGCCCGATGTCTAGCTTTGCCCTATTTGTAACATTGATATCATTCATATCCATAGACTAGTCCAGCACCGATAGTCACGGCAGGCTCTTCAGATTAATGGCGTGCCGCCAGCACGGCGACGGCACCTTGCGCCGGGCGCCGAATATAACCGGCCTGCCGTGCCGTCGGTGGACGGCAGTCTCCCTTCGGGCGGGCCCCCCGCCCGTCATCTGATTCGCTTGCTCGACGTTGACGCAGAACATGCAGCTCCGGTCGGATACCTGGCCAAGTTTCAGAACTGATAAAAATATACTAGAACGTGTGTTCAAACTTGTCCAGCTGACAGCCGCTATCCGCCCGGCCGACAGCCGCCCGAGCTGAAGCGGCCCGGCCGGCCGAGGATGCCGAGATCCTCATCCTGCGCCGTGCGGTCGTAGCGCTCCGATGTCAGGCACGGACACACCGAGTATGTCCCGGACAGACCAGGCGATCCTGACTGAGCTGGCAGCCATCACCCGGCGGGCAGCTCCGGCAGGTACGTCCTGCCTGTCGCGGGTACCTCAGCCGCGACCCGCATCAGGAAGCCTACTCGGGCCAGCACGGCATCTCCGGCATGTCGGCCGAGATCCAGCCTCGGGCGTCAGGTCTCCCAGCAGATCCTGCACCGCGGCCCTCCCCGTGAACTCTGAGCGGGAAGCGGATCGCACTGCCCGGCGCCCATGGCGCGTACTTGCGGCAGGGCGGCCGGGCCATTGCTGCTCCTGGTATCGCGGCGATCGCCGCGATGAGCGGAACCAGGGAACTCGGCTTGTACCGGCGTATTTTCCGGGAGTGCGTGAAAAAAGGCCCTGAAAACCGGATTTCTGTAGTAGCGGACAAAGCGGCACGCGGGCCAACCCGCCCATGGCAGATCCTTCTGGCAGCGCGGCGTGCTGGCGGCAGGCAGGCATGCTCTTGTCAGGCTGCCTGTGGGCACGGAGCGCTAGTGCGACGGTGGCGCGTGCCGCACGCGCACGCGCCACCGTGCCCCCTTGGCGGTGCCAGGCCCATGGCCGGCCCGTCCCCTTGTTCGTGCGGGGCGGGTACTGGGCCGTATCGACCCGTGGCTCGGGGCCGGGTGCCAGGCCCGTCTCCGTGCTAGGCGGTGCGGACTTGACCTGGCGGGGAGAGGTGCGGGTGGATGCCTGCGGTCCCGGTCGGGAGGCCAGCCCGCCCCGCCGGTCAGCGGCTGGCGGGAGTGTGCCGTCGGCCACCGTCCGGGATCCCGCGCCCGGTCCTGTCGGCCTTCCCCTCCGGGGGGACCAGGCCGCGCGCCCCCGCCCACGCGGCCCTTCCTCCTTTCTCGTTTCACCGCAGTCCCAGGCCGCCGTCCGCCGTGGCCGGCCGGGCGGGGGCCGGACTTGACGCGGCGGGCGGAGCGGAGCGTCCGTCGTCGCGGACCCACGGACGGGCCGCCCCCGGGAACGCCAACCGTTCCCGGCCGGCCCGCCGCCACCCCGGACGGAACGCCCGGAACTGCGGATGACCCGCTGCTGACGATCGATGAGGTGATCGCCGAGCTGCGGGTGTCCCGGGCGGCTTTCTACCGCTGGCGCCGGCAGGGAGCCGGGCCGCCGGTAGTGCGGCTTCCGGGCGGCGGGGTGCGGGTCCGGCGCAGCGCGCTGACCGCGTGGCTGCGCCGCCTGGAAGAACAGGACACGCAAGATAGGCAGGAGCAAGGAGCAGATGGACAGCTACGACGTCAGGTTCTGGGACATCAAGAAGCTCGGCAACGGCCCCGCAGCCCGCTACCGGGTCCGGTGGTCGGTCAACGGCAGTGAGCACTGCAAGTCGTTCAAGGCCCGCCCGCTGGCCGACGGGTTCCTCGCCGGCCTGAAAGACGCAGTCCGCGACCGGCGGCCCTTCAATCCCCGCACCGGCCTGCCCGACGCCGAGGTCACCGAAGGCGAGGCGGTCACCTGGTACGCCCATGCCCGCGCCTACACCGAGGCCAAGTGGGCGAACCTGGCCCCGGTCTCCCGCCGGTCGGTCGCCGAGGCCCTGGTCACCGTCACCATCGCCCTGGCTGCGAAGGAGCCGGGCGCCCCCGACCCGAAGGTGCTGCGGCAGGCGCTGTTTGCCTGGGCGTTCAACCCCGCCACCCGCGGCATCACCCCGCCGCCCCGCATCGCCGCCGCCCTCGACTGGGCCGGACGCGCCTCGCTCCCGGTCACCGGCCTGGAAGAGGCCGCGACCGTGCGGCTGGCGCTGGCCGCCTGCGCCACGACCCTGGCCGGCAAGCCGGCAGCCGGGTCGACCCAGCGGCGCAAGCGGTCGGTGTTCTACAACGCCCTCGGCTACGCCGTCGAACTCGGGCACCTCGGCTCCAACCCGGTCGACCGGATCCAGTGGACCGCCCCCGCCGTCGCGGCGAGCGTCGACCGGCGGGTCGTCGTCAGCCCCGCCCAGGCCGAGACGCTCCTGAACGCCGCCGGGCAACTCGGGCAGCGGGGAGAGCACCTCAAGACGTTCTTCGCCACCCTGTACTACGCCGCGCTGCGCCCGTCGGAGGCGGTCATGCTCCGCCACGCCGACCTGCACCTGCCCAAGACCGGGTGGGGGCGGATCGTCCTGTCGGCCTCGGCATCGCGGGCCGGGCGGGCCTGGACCGACGAGGGGACCGCCCGCCAGGAACGCGGCCTGAAGCACCGCGCCGCCAACGAGACCCGCACCATCCCCATCCCCCCGGTCCTGGTCCGGCAGCTCCGCGCCCACATCAAGCAGTACGGCACGACCCCCGACGGGCGGATCTTCCAGACCGCCCGGGGCGGCATCCTGCAAGATTCCGGTTACAACGAGGTCTGGGACCAGGCCCGCAGGGAAGTACTCACCCCCGCCCAGTACCGGTCACCGCTCGGCCGCCGCCCCTACGACCTGCGGCACGCGGCAGTGTCGCTGTGGCTGAACTCCGGAGTGCCCGCCACCGAGGTCGCCCGCCGCGCCGGGCACGGCGTCGCGGTCCTACTCAAGATCTACGCCCACTGCATCGACGGCCAGGCCACCGCCGCCAACCAGCGCATCGCCGACGCCCTCGGCACCGGCGACGCCGAGCAAGACCCCGGCGACGAGGATAGCGGCGACACCAAGCAGGCATCCTGAAATGGCAGGTCAGGGCGGGAATCCGGACGGGGACGGCCAACACGACCGCTCCCGCCGGCCCCGTCCGTGGCCTTTCCCGCCCCCGTCCGTGGGCCGGTCCGCGCCCGTCCGTGGCCCGGTCCGGCTCCGTCCGCGGCCAGCACGTCCCCCGGAACCCGGCACCCACGGACGCATAGCGGACGGCGACAGCCGGCAAACGCGCCTCGAAGCGCATAATCGCTGGTCAGCGGGGGGTGACTCGGCCAGGAGCGACGGGCTGTAAAACCGTCGGCTCAGCCTACGTTGGTTCGAACCCAACACCTGCCACCACCTGCGAAAACGGCCCCTGGGCTGCGGAAACGCGGCCCGGCGGGCCGTTTCCTTCTTGTCACGGCGTGTATCAGGGTGTGTCACTGCGGGTCGATGCATGGCAGTGTGCACGTACATATGGTGTACAGCGTCCGGGTGAAACTAGCGGTGCGTATAACCGCTCGCTTTCGTGATCTGCCGGCCGTCAGCCATGGGAAAGACGCCGATTGCCAGGTGGAAACCGTCGGCTTCAGGTCCGCGGGTCCGCCGCAGACGAAACGCGAACCGGTGCCAGCGGGACGCTCACCGGAGAGCAGGACCAGATCAGACGACCATGCACGGAGCCGACCGGGATGCGGCGTTGCCAGCGGGTCGGCTGCCTTTGGGACGCGCGGAGAGGCAGTCGCAGTGGTCCGCAGCGCAGTTATGTACCTCGCATGTACCTCCGGTACACCTTTCGAGTACCTCTGGTGGACCTTGATGGGTCCGCCTCACCCGGCAAGCGATTGCCCGTGACCCCGGCGAGCCCCTCGGCCACCGGGATGAGCAGGCGGCGCTGCGCTCGCAGCAGGTCCCCGAGATCAGCTCCGGCCCGGGGCAGCAGGGCCAGCTTGAGCAGCACCGCGGCGCGGCGGTTCCTCAGGCCTGCGGGGACAGATCGACCGGCACGTGTTCCGTAACCCCGGTGACTGGTCCGCCGAGGATCTGTTCGAGGCACTCGACGCGTTCGAGGCGGGCGATGCCCGGTTCGGGAAGTTCCTTGAAGGGCTGGCCAGCTCCGACGTCATCCCGGACGAGCCGGCGCAGCGCCGCGTCGCCGACGCCGTCAGCCGACACCTGCGGCCCCCGCCGGGGCAGAGCTGAGGGAAACTGGCACTGACGGCGGGTACCCGGTCTTCACTGTTGTCTCGACCCGGCCAGGGCGAACCCGGCAGCCGAAGAACCTTATCTTCGCCTCGCGGACCGGACGGCGCAAGACTGCCCTGCGGCCCTGCTGTCGGGCTGGGCCGCGGACGTGATCGCGTGCACTTCCCGGACGGGCACACGAGGACCGCTACGCCTGCACGGCACGGCGTTAGCTCGAGTGCACAATGGGATTAACTGACTGTAATGTCAGCGGAGTGAACGGGGAGACAAGGTCGCCCGGCGGGCTTCTCGTGCCGGCCCGGAGGCCGACGTCGGCCCCGGGGCGGACGCCGCGGTCCGGGCTTGTGCTGCCCGGGATCCCGTCGACGGCGTGGATGCTCGGCCTGACGCCGGTCCTGGAGGGGCATGCGTGGCTGGACAACCTGGTCAGGGTGTACCTGCCCGCGCGGGAGTACCTGGGGCCGTTCGAGGCGGCGCGCGGGCGGGATTTCGATCGTGATGCCTGGGTCCGCGTGCTGCTGGCCCGGTTCCCGGCTGAGGAGTACCTGTGCCAGCTGGCGATCCTCAACCATGCCGCTACCTCTGATGCGCTGACCGGGCCGTTCGCGGAGCGGTTTCTGGAGCGCATCGCCCCTGATGCTGCGGAGACTGTCCGCCGCGCGATGGCCGGGGGGATCGACGGGTTCCGCCGCTGGTTCCTGGCCCGCCAGCTCGTGCTGCGCGCGATGCGGCTGGTCCTGGTCCCGCCCCCGGCAGCCGCCGGAGCCGCCTCGGCCCCCGCGCTGGAGGCCAGCCTGGACGGCATCGACCCGGAGACCGCGGCGGTGCTGCTCGTTCACCTGGCCGGCGACGCGCTCTGCCAGGAACGCCAGCCCGGCGAGGCCCGATTCTGCGGCACGGCGCTGGCGATGGAGATGAACGCCAACAACCTGTTCAACGACCGCGATGACAACGGAGACCTGCTCGCCCGGTACCGCATGCTCTGGCTGGACTACGGGACCCGGCTGAAGCGGTACACCCCCCGGCTGCCGCCGGCCGGCATGCTGCGCGAGGCGACGGGCATCGGGCTCGATGAGATGATCACCCTCGCGTTCGCGTACTGGGGATACCTCCAGGGGCGCGGGCCGGGCGACCCGGTCCGGGTCAAGGCGATGGCCGCTCCGGCCATGACGATCCCGCTGGCCGACGTCGAGACGTTCCTGGGCCTGTTCTCCTGCACACCCGCCGCCCTGGCGCAGGAGCTGCGGCGGTGTCCCCGGCCGTGGCAGATGCGCCCGCTGCAGGCCAGGCCGCTGCTCCGCCTCGGCGACGACGTCGTGGTGCTCGATGAGCGGTACCTAGTCGAGCGGGTGACGCGGGGCCTGTACTGGCTGGTGCACGACCACGAGAAGGAAACCTACGGCGACAAGGCCCGGGGCGCGTGGACCCAGGTGTGGAGCGAGATGGTCGAGACCCGAGCCGAGGACCAGCTCCGCCAGATGGCGCCGGCGCTGTGCGGCGGCGGGCGGGCGTTCTTCACCGAAGAGGCCCTGCAGGCCGCGTTCCCGGGCACCAAGAACTGCGACGCCGGGATCGACTTCGGCGGCGACGTGGTGCTCGCCGAGGCCGTCTCCGGCACGGTGAAGGTCCAGACCCGGGAACTGGCCGACGTCGGCTCCTTCGTCCATGACACCGAACGGATCGTGCTGTGCAAGGCCCGCCAGCTTTACGTGACCGCAGGCAACCTGCTGCGCCGGCCCCAGCCGGGAAAGTCCCCGGTCAAGGTTCCGCCGTCCAGGATCTTCCCGGTCGTGGTCATCAGCGGCCAGTACCCGGTCAACCCGCTGACCATCCGCTACATCAGCGAGCAGCTCACCGCCGAAGGGCACCGGCCGGATGGCACCGTGCAGCCGCTCACAGTCATGGACCTGGAAGAGCTGGAAGGCTGCCAGGCTCTCCTCCAGCGCAAAGGCCGGACGCTGCCCCAGCTGCTGGACGCCTGGCGGGCCTCGCCCTACCGCGATGCCGCCTTCCGTAACTACCTGGCCTACGAGATCGGCGGCCAGGAACTCGGCAGGCCAGGCGACGTACAGGATGCCCTTGCGGAATCGTTCAAGGCCATCCAGCGGCTGCTGGGCGCCCCGGGCACCTGGACACCACCGGAGCGGACAGGGCAGTAGCCAGCCGGTCCGCGCGGGGCCGGCCCGGCGCCCTGCCGCGTACCCGTCCGGGGCACCACAGCCCGGCGGGGCGCACCACGACGGGCGCCGGCAAATCCGCCGGCCTAGGCCCTCAGCCGGCAATGGCAGGCCTCGTGCCAGCTTGCTTACGGGTCCCGCGGTCAGCTGGCAGTATGCGGAGGGGGCGACGTGTCGGAGGCTGTTTGCCCGGCCAGCTCAACGCAGAAAAGGCCTCTTCCGTACGGTAATCGCAGTTGCGGGATTACCGGCAGTCCGTCACACTTGCGATTCGTCACTATCTTGTGACTCTTGGTACTGGAGGTGTGTGGCGATAGTTTTAGCCAGGAGACGATGGCCGATCGTGAGGTGGGTCGTCGGCCAGGAGGCGCGACTAGGCGCGCGACGTGCTTTGGAAAGGGATAGGTGGGTCTCCGGCGGGGACCGGGGCGGGAAAGAGCGGACGGCGTTGGTAAGTGACAGTGGGGTGTCAGGTTCGGGCGGGGTGCTGTCTCCTCGCCAGGAACGAGTCGCGGAGCGGTTGTCTCGCCAGGTCGGCCCTGGGCCAGCGGCGTTTTTCCGGGACGCGTGCGTGCTGGCAGCTGAGGCTCCGCGCCATCCGACGGCGACTCACCTAGTCGCGCATCTCCTGCGCGAGGTCGAGAGTTCCGTGCGGTCGGTACTAAAGCCGGCAGGTACAGGCACCAAGGCTGAGGACGAGGGACACAAGGCGGGCATCCGTGCGGTGCTGGGGGCACTCGGAATCTCCGAGCAGGACTGGGTCGCGGAAGTGTGGCTCGGCCTGGCCGGGAAAGGCGGCCTCCGGGGGCTGGCACCACATGCCCATCGCCCTGGCCTGGAGGTCCCGCGTCCGCTCACTCCCGAGTTCCTGGAGTTCACAGACCGGGTAGAGCAGGTGCTAGATGAAGTACTGGAGCAGTTCGAAGTCAGTTACTACGAGATCTTCGAACGGCTGGATGCCCTGCTAGCGACGGCAACTCCTACGAAAGAACAGGCCCAGCTGCTTCTGCGGAACTTCCCCCGCAATCATGCCGTGTCTCATTATTTCTTCTCCCGGGCATCGGCGAGCTGGGCCGGGCCGCTGGCCAGCGCGGGTTTCTTCAGGACCCCGCCGGCTGCCGTCGTTGACGAAAAAGGCGGGACCGTGCAGTTCCCGGTGTGGCCGGAGTCTGAGTACCTGGTCAGGGCAGCGGCCCGGGAACCACATCGGGTCGCGCAGATAGCTACGGTAATCCCGGCCACGGACAACAGCCGGGTCGGCTATGACCTCATCCAAGTCGCTACAGCGCTTCCGGCTAACCTCGCCGCGCGACTAGTGCCGAGGATCGCCGCGGGGATAGGAGAGCGCTTTGGAACATTGGTGCCCCAGGCAGCGGGAGAGCTGCTAGTCCATTTGGCGGCCGCCGGTCAGGCCAACGCGGCCCTCGACCTCGCTGAGGCCCTCCTGCGCCAGATGCCGACGGACGATAATCCGCACCTCGGCGCGGATACCTACGGGTACGCGGTGGTCGTGCGCGAGCACCTTCCCCCGCTAGTCGATGCGGCCAGCGTGCCCGCCCTTCGGCTGCTGTGCAAGTCGCTGGCACAAGCCGTCCGCAGCAGTGCCGAACGATCTGGCCATCGGCCCGGCCAGGACGGGTCATCTTTCTGGCGTCCCACCATCGACAATAAGACGCCTCGGCCTGAGTCCGATCTACGGGACGCTCTGGTCGACGCGGTCCGTGACGCCGCAGCTTGCATCGCCCGGTCGCGGCCTGCCGGCACGGAAGAGGCCGTCGCCGAGCTTGAATCACATGAGTGGCTGATCTTCCGGCGGCTCGCCCTGAACCTGCTGTCCCACCACGCGGATGCCGCTAAAGGGCTGGCGGTGGAAAGACTTGCCGATCCTGCCGTCGCGGGCGAAATCGGCCTCGGCCGTGAATACCTGCTGCTGGCCCGCAGCGGTGCCAGATGCCTGGACACCCGGCGCCTGGCGCAGGTCCTCAGCCTCATCGACCGCGGCCCGGCCCTGACCACCACTGGCACGGTGACTTCCGCCGGCGCACAACCGCGTCAGCCGGATCCTGTGGATACGGCGCGGGCCGCGCGGTGGCGGCGAGACCGGCTCGCGGCTATTGAAGAGGTTCTGCCGCCGGCGTGGGAGGCCCGCTACCAGGCCCTTGTCGCCGAGTACGGGCCCGCGCCTGACCCGGCCGCCACGGTACCCGCGCCGTTCGCGGTCAGGGCAGTCGACAGCCCGGTCACGGCCGGTGAGCTGGCCGCCATGCGCACCAGCGGCCTGGTGGAGTTCCTGCGTACTTGGCAGCCTCCAGTCAACAGCGGCTGGCCGGTCCCTACCCCGGCCTCTTTGCGCGGTCCGGTCTGCACTGCGATCGGGCAGGACGCGGCCAGCAGGTCCGCAGATGCCCGGTCCTTTATCGGCCTGCCCGCCGTCTATCTCGGGCCAGTGATCAACGGACTGTGGCAGGGCGCCAAAGGAGCAGGCCTCGACTGGGATGCGGTTCTGCGGCTATCAGAGTGGATCAGCCGCCAGGCCGACGCCGAGCTTGCTCACGGGACAGCAGGCGAGGCACCACGCGAGTGGCGCGAACCGCGCACCGACATGCTCCGGCTCCTGATAGCCGGACTCAACCCCGGCCCGGCGCTCATGCCGCCTGAGCACGAGGCACAGGTCTGGCCCATCATCTGCGCCGGATGCGCCGATCCCGACCCCAGCCCGGAGCGGGAAGCGGACCGGGCAGGCGAACAGGCGGGATTCCTCGCCTTGGCCCAGACGGCGACCAGAGCCCAGGCCATCCGTACCGCCGTCACCTACGGCCTGTGGCTGCGCCGCCAGTCACCCGCCGCTGACCTCTCCCAGGTCCACGCGCTCCTCGAACGGCACCTTGACCCGGCCACCGACCCGTCCCTAGCCGTCCGGTCAATCTACGGAGAGCTGTTCCCCCAGCTCGCATGGATGGACCGCGACTGGGCACAACGCCACGCCGAAGTTATCTTCCCCGATCACCCCGGCCAGCGTGACCTGCGAGAAGCGGCATGGGACGCCTACCTCGCTGCTGCTCGGGTCGACGAGCACACATGGCTTCTGCTACGGCCGCTGTATGACCTCATGGCCGGGCAAGTGAACAAGGCTGGTGATGACCAGGCGGGCGACTTCCGGGCCAGACAGTTGGGCGGCCACCTCATCACGGGCCTGTGGAACGGCTGGGCCGGCGCAGAATGCGACGACACCCTCATGCGCCGGTTCTACGCCTCGGTATCACCCGAACAGGCAACCGGGCTGATGTGGCTCGTCAGTGGCACGTTCCGGAACGCACAGACGCCGAACCCGGCGCTGCTCGCCCGCCTGGCCTCGTTCTGGGAATTCCGTCTCAGCGCCGCCGGAGACGGCACTGCCCCCGGCGAACTGGCCGAGTTCGGCCGGTGGTTCGCAACAGGTCACTTCGACCCCGACTGGTCGCTCCGCCAGCTTCTAACCGCACTCCGCCTCGCAGGAGACATCAACGCCGAAAGGGCCGTCATATCAAGACTGGCTGAGCTGGCACCTACCCACTCCCAGCTCTGCCTGGCGGCGCTCGAGCGCATCATTATCACCGTCACAGATCCATGGCGAATAGCCAGCAGCCGCAACGATATCCAGGCCATCCTGACCACCGCCATCCGCACCGAACCCGCGGCAGACCGCCTGGCCAGGAAAATCGTCAGCATGCTCAGCCGCGATCATGGAATCGACCTGCGTAACATCCTCCGCAACAGCACTTCAGAAACCGCCTCGCAGGCCTAACGACCTCCCGCCGCCTCCTCATGGCAGCGAGGCCAGAGGCAGCGGCGTGACGGAGCCTGACCCCGAGCCGTTACCGCCGAGGCCGTCGACAACGTCGTGGCGGTCGAAAGTTCCCCGCCCTGTTCGACGCCGTGCTCAAGGACGCCGGGGTCGAAATCGTGTTCAGTGAGGTCCAGATGCCGGGGATGAACGCGGTCATGGAGCGGCGGGTGCATGCCTGCCGCCGCGAGTGGGCCGGCCGGACTCTGATCTGGTACCAGCGGCATCTGCTCCACGCGCTGCGCGAGTCCGGGCAGTTCTATAACGAGCACCGGCCGCACCAGGGGATCGCGAGCGCCCGGCCGCTGAACGCGCTGCCCGTACCGGTCCACGGGCCGGCTGCCGGTGACCGCCTCCATATCCGCAGACGCGACCGCCTCGGCGGCCTCCTCGCGAGTACCAGCATGCCGCATAACCTGCACGGACAGATCTTCGGCAAGCGCACCGCTACGAATGCCCGCGGCTGGGCAGGCGTGAGGCCGTGGGACTTCGCCGTGTAGTGTCAGGGGTCGGCACGGCCTGCGGACGCCCACAGGTAGGAGCTCCAGGCCTCGTCCAGGATCGGGTTCAGGCTGTGTTCGTGCCCGTGCAGCGCCGTGTCCAGGGACCAGGTGAAGCGGACGTTGTCGTCGGCGCGTTCCAGCAGGAGCTCGCCCGGCGGCGTGTCGGTGATCGTGACTAGGACTTCGATCTCGGCGGCGTCTGCGACGGTTACCGGCGTGCGCCCGGCGGGCAGCAGGCTGAACGCGTTCGCGATGTGGAACGGCTCCAGCGTGACCGCCAGGCCGAGGACCGGGCGGTCGGCGGGCACGGCGGCGAGCGCCGGGTGCCGGTCGGCGATGAGCTGCGCGGTGACGTCGATCTGGGTGACGGCCTTGCCGAGTTTGCCCACGATGGCGTCGGCCGCGTTCGGGGTGCCGAGCCGGACGGGCTCGGTGGGGATCGCGGACTTCACCTCCACCAGCAGCACGACCTCGGGCAGTACGACGATCCAGTCAACGGTCTTGGATCGCGCAGACTTGGGGCCGTAGGTGATCTCCGGCAGCACCTGCGCGCCGGGCAGCAGCCCCAGCTGCCGTCCGACGTACTGCTCGAACAGGTTCCCCAGGTCACTCGGGAACGCCGGCCCGAAGTGGTCCAGGAGGGTGAAGTACACGCCCCACGGCGTGGCCTTGGCCCAGGCCAGCTGCGGCATCGGGCACAGGTAGCCGGCCCCGAACCCGGTGAGCAGGGGACGGCCGCGCAGCGGGTTGTAAGTGTACCGGCGCAGCTGGTCGTCCCGTCCGGCCCGGCCTTCGGCAGTCTTGTTGGCCGCGCGGAACTGCGCGATGCTGGTGGCGAAGTGCGTGTCCAGCACGCGGATGACGGTGTCCCGGCTCAGGTGCCGGGCGATCAGCTGGCCGTCGGGAGTATCGAACAGCGCCAGGTCGAAGCGTCCCGCGCACTTAACCGCGCTCACCCAGACCAGCTGGGCGGTACCCACGTACTCCTGCAGCGTGCATCCGAACACCTCGGCGTCCCAGCCGGGGCGCAGGTATTTCGCCGGCTTGAGCAGGGGGGTCTGGGTGAAGATGGCCGCGGTCCTGGCAAGTGCCTGGGGTTCGGAGGCCTGCCAGGTCATCTGCTGGCCGGCCATCCGCAGCAGGCACGCCCGCCCGTCATGGTCCCGGACAACCGGGTCCTCAAACCGGCTGTAGGCGTTCAGGATCTGCAGCAGGTCCTGTTCCGAGGCCTCAGCCCGGTTGAACTCAGTGCCGTGTGCAAGGCAGACGCGGGCCGCGTCCGCCAGCGCCCACGGCGTGTACTTACGGAACGGGCTGTTCAGCCATTGCTCCTGCTCGTAGTACCGGGCGGCGGCCGCGGCGATCAGCGGCAGCAGGGAACTCGGCCTGTACCTGCGGACCCGCTGCCGGTACTCGTAATCGCTGGTCCCCGGGTCCCGCACGCTCGACGGCACTCGGCAATCCTCCCATAACCTGATATCGCAGCCCGCGCCCCTCGTCCCCGCCTCGCGAGCCCGTCAGCACCGGTTCCCGCGGGCTGCCGGGCCAGCGGCGCCGTTCCCGCCCGCCAGCGCGGGTGCCGGGCAAGCGCGGCCCTGCCCGCACGCGAGCCGTCCTCCCGGATTCCTCCGGCATATCTGCAACGGTCGCCATCGGGGCACCCGCCGCATCAGGCTGCCACCGCCGTTCCCCGCAACTCGGCGTCCAGGAGCTGGCGTGCGATCCACCGGAGCGCAGGCAGGGATTGCTCCGCCTTGTCCAGGTCGTCCCAGTGATCCTGGCTGAGCGGGCGGCTGTCGGGATCGAGGTGAGCGATGGCGTTCCGGAGGATGGGCCGCAGACCGTCCAGAACCGCGGTGAACTTGCGGCCCGCGTGGGGTCGCAGGGAATCGGCGAGCCCGAGGTCGTTGGCAGGCCTGAGCGAATCCACTGTGGCGGGTACGCGTTCGGCCGGCTCGGCGGGCACCTGCCCGGCGGCGATGGCGGCAGCACGGCGGGCGTTGCGCATCTGGAGAACGCCCTCCGCAACCCGGAAAAGGGACAGGACCTGCCACAAGGGCTCGGTGGAGCTGATGCCCTCGCGGTAAGCGGACAGCAGCGCCTGATGCTCGGGATTGCTGACGCCAAGAGTGTCGGAGAACTCCTTCACCGCGCCGATGATGAGCAGCCTCCACAGGCAGGTCCGGGTAGCGCCTCGACGATCTGCACGGCGGACGTGGTGATGGCGACGTCGTGGAGGAAGGCCCGCCGGCTGAGCACCTGGGAGACCAGGTCGTGCCCGCGGGAGGCCGCCTGCGTGAAGTTGTCCGCCTGGATCGCCAGCTCGATGTCGCGCAGGCGCCGGCTGGCGTTCATGTGCGCGACGGCCGACTGCTCGCATCCCGTATCGTCCCGCAGCGTTATGCGAAGCTCGCTGGTCCCGGGCGGGACCCCCAGCAGGCTGTCGCCGCCCTGAACGAGCTTCGCGAAGTCGACCTCGTCCTGAACGACAGCGCGGCCCGGGACGGCGAGGACAAAGGTGAGCTCGTACAGGCCCGGCGATCCCGCCGGGGCAGGAGGTGCAGGCGGCCGGGCGCCCTCCGGGGCGAAAACCGGCCCCACTATGAAGCTCATCCTGCTCGTGACGTACGGTCGCGCGGACTGGGCGGGCTGCCCGGGTGCCCGCGCGGCCGACCGGGGGAACGCCGCGAGCCTGGGCTGCTGCGCGGTGCGCTGCGGCCTGGGCTTCGATCTGCGGCGTCCTGACATCCGAGCCTGCCCTTCGTGTAATCGTTCTCCGGTATCCACAGCGGGACGGTCCGCTCTTATCCGGAAGTTTTAGCTGGCGGAGACACCCTATGACGTGCGGGGAAGCGGCGCTCGTGATTTTCCGCCGGCCACCGGCACTCGTCCGCGAGCCGCGAATCGCGGACCGTTCCGGGCAGTGGCGGACGCCGGTGCAGCGGCCATCGCGCCCACAGCGCCCCGGCGCGCCCTTGACCGCGCCGGCCGAGCCGTTGATGATGACCGAGCCGCCGGCAGTCATCAGCGGCACCGCGTGCTGGCCGGTGAGCAGGGTGCCGCGTACGTTCACGCCGAACACGTCCTCGAACGAGTCAACCGTGACCGCCTTCCGCGGCTCGGCCAGGGCGCCGATGCCGGCGGCGTAGACGACGTCGACGCGGCCGAGGCCGGCCTTGACGCCTCGAACAGGCGGGCGATGTCCCCCGGGCTGCCGGAGTCGGCCTGCACGCCGGTCACCGCGCCGGGCGCGTCCGCCTCGACGGCCGCGACGGCCTAGTCGAGCCGGTCCTTGCGGCGGCCGGTGATATAGACGTGGGAGGGCCAGTGTCCATTGCGAGCCGTCTCCGAGCGGCACGTGCTTCGAGGCCCAGCCTGGCCGGCCGTCCGGGGGCTTCGTGGAGTTCCGCCTGCCATTGCGCTGATTCGCCTGGCCGCATCGGAAGGGGATGCCGTCGGCGGCTGCCCACCGCGCGGTGTCGAATCCCTGGGCTGCCGTGACGCCGGCCTGGCCACGGACGAACCTGGCTCCTGGTCTGCCGCCTCCCAGGTACATCTCGCTGGCGGGATAGGAGTTGCCCTCGCCGTCGGTGAATTGGGGTGATGACGACGGTCACCTTCGCCAGGGGCCGCTTGGAGTGTCATGTTGCAGGAGCAGCTCAAGAACCTCAGGACTGCCCGGGTTCGGATGACTGGTACAGCCGCGCAGCGACCTTGGGAGTGCGCTCGCCGAGCCGCCTGTCCTGCTCGGTGCGGGCCTGCTGCCGGGCATACTAGACGCCGAACGCTGAGACGATCAGAGCGAGGATCGTGACGACCAGCGCTGCTGCAGCAATGGCAGCTATCGTCGCATTTGGGCGCGCGGACGGCATGAGGCCGGCCTGGTCGGCGGCGTGTTTCTACCGGCCGCCTCCGTCGCCTGCGGGCCTGGCGAGGCCGGCGTGTGCTTCTTCCCGTATCGCGTCCAGCGCGCCGGCGGCGAGCGTGGCGATGTGCGCCCATGCCTGGTCCCAGCTGGGCGGCGGGAATGCCAGGCCGATCTCGGCGAACGATGTGACCGCACGGTGCCGGGCGTCGGCGTGCTGGGTGCTGACGCGGATGCGGCGCAGCCGGATCAAGGTCTCGAACGCTGCGCTGGCGCGGTCGGCGGCCTCCGGGGCCAGCGCCCCCTCGAGGTATTCGCGGACGGCTTCCAGCGCGCCGCGCTGCGGCGGCACCGCCGTTCCCGGCGCGGTTACCTGTCCCAGTACGTCGGCGAGCGCGCTCATCAGCGAGTTGAACTCCTCCTCGCTGCCGCAGGCCAGGGTCAGTCGGGCCACGCTGGCCGGGTCGAGGCTGACGAACAAGTGCCTGCCGGTCCGGGCCTGCCACACCGCGTCCAGGTACCCGACCGCGTACGGGATGTCGAGTGCGCTGACGGACGGCGGTACCGAGGGCGGATCCGCCGGGGCCACGAGCGCGGTCACCGTATCGATGTACTCCTCGACGCCGGTCGCGTCCCGGTACCTGCGCAGCACCGCCGGGACCTGGACCGTCCACGGTTCGGAGGGGCCGGGCTGATGCGCGGCTCCGAACAGGAAAGGCTCGTGTTCCAGCAGTACGCGGATCCTGGCCAGCAGTTCCGCGTCCCCGTCGGTTCCCTCGGGCAGGCAGCCCGCCGCACGGAGCCGGTCAGCGATCTGGGTACTGGTCACGGTCGCGGTCACTACCTCATCGGGCGAGGGGACGAGCTGGGCCTGCTGGGCTGCCAGGTATCCGATCACGGTCGCGAACGCTTCGGTGATCGGGCTGGCCTGTGGCAGGTAGCGCAGTCCGGCGACGGTAAGCGTGACCCGGTCGTCCGCGTGCGGCTGCCGGTACGAGTCCGGCCGCCAGGTCAGCGCGTAGCCGGGCGAGGTCGGGCTCTTGTCCCCGGCCTCGGGCAAGGATGCGAGCACGGCCTCGGCGTTTAGGCCGTGCTGGTTTTCCAGCGTGAGATCGACGTACTGCCACACCGGCCACTTCCCCGTGGCGATGAACGGCTCGCCGATCACCTGTAGCAGGGCCTGCTGCTCTGGCCCTATTGGCTCGCGTAGCACCCTCGCCATCCGTCCGGTTCTCCGATCGCCCCGCGGTAATGTGCCTAGCTTTCCACCCCTGATCATCCTGACGGCTCGGCCACGCGGAAACTGCCAGGTGCCACCCGGCGCTTCTCGTTCTGGAGGCGGATCCCGCTCGGCGTATGCTCATGAACGATCTCAGGCTGGTTGACGGGAGGCGCGCTATGTCGGGTACGGCAGGAGGCAAGAGACCGGCCACGTCGAGAGGGCGCTCGCGGAGGTCCGTGACCGTGGTCGCCGCCGGCATCGCGGCCATAGGCGCGGTGTCTGCTGCCCTGATAACGACCCTAGGTCAGGGACCTGGAGTCACGGTTAATGTCGGGGCTGCGCAAACGGCTGGTGGATCAGCGTCGACGTTAAGCGCGCCAACCGCACCGTCGTCGCTGCGTGCGCCGGTATCCTCCTCACCGCCCGCCAGTACGCCAGCCCAGGTGGGGCCGGTCATGTACAAGGTGGATACTCGCCAGTGGCAGCCTGCGGCGGTGCGAGGGCTGACGGTCCAGAAGGGCGACACCGTCAGCATCACCGCGATCAGCGGACAATGGAAGTGCGCAGACGTCACCGGCTGGACGGGAATCCAGGGCAGTCCTGATTACCATGCCGTGTATCACGACTGGGCAGTGCCGTCAGCGCCCTTCTGCTCGCTCATCGGCAAGATAGCTGGCGGGCCCTGGCGGCAGCTGGCACCCAGCTTTCAGCTGGTGGCTGACCGTTCCGGACCACTGGCGCTAACCACCAACGAACTGATGCCGGATCAGTGCACGCAAGAGCCAGGCGGTCCTACTTCCTGTTATGCGGACAACAAGGGCGCGATCACGGTGCAGATTACGGTGAGCCGTGGACCCTGACCTTTCTACAGTCAACGCTCCAGCGCCGGACCGTTCGATGCCCTCGACGGGGCCGCCGCTAGACAGTTGGCCGACCTGCTAGCCGAACGCGAAGACCTCGACAAGGCCGTTGAAATCCTGCGTGCCCGGGCCGTCGCCGACGACGGGTCGGCCGAGAGGCTGGTCCACCTGCTGACCAAGTTGCTGACTATGCAGGGCAGAGGCGAAGAAGCAGAGCGGTTGCGCCAGTTCGGCTCCAACCGGAATCAGCGAACTCGGCGTGACCTCCCGGCACTGAGAGACCAATGGGTAAGGTCAGCTCGCGAATCGCCAGCTCCGGAATCTGGGGAACCGGCTTGCCTGCGAGTGCTGCCGTCCTTGCGGGGTGACTAGTAGTTCTCCTGTACGTATGCGTAGGTCTTCTCGAACAGAGGGCCGGTGACGGGTAGCCCGAAGGTCTTCAAAGCGGCGCGGAGTTCCCTGCGGACTTTCTTATCGCCGGAGTCGCTTTCCTTCCATCCGGTGTAGGCGACGTGGCTGACGATCGTGTCGATGCGATCGACGATGTCCGGGACGATTTTGTGCAGGCCGGGCGGGGTGTTCTCCGCCACGATCTGGGTCAGTGCCCCGCGCCGCGGGTCGAACAGGCGGGCCAGGTCTTCGAGGGTCCCGGATTCGGCCGCCCGGTCGGCGGCGACGACATCACGGGCGATCTGGAGGGCCTGTTCTAGGAACGCGAGCGAGTCCTGAACGTTGGTGATGGCCTGGTTCCGCAGCTTCTCGATACGCTCGGCCAGCGACCTGTAAACAGGGCTGTCTGTCGCTGCGAGGCGGCGCCGGAGGCGTGCTTCGATGCTGTCGAGCACGTCCCTGAACACATCCCCTGGCTGCTTGGCCTCCGGGGCGGGGTCGGGGAGCTGTAGTTGCTCAGCGATCCGCCTGACCAGCGCCAGGCCAGCAGGGTCAAGGGTGACGTTGCGGTGCGGATTCACCCTGACAGTCAGGTTGGTCATGTGGGAGTGGATGAGGGCCTGCGTTTTGGCGCCGAGCCGTTCCCACAGGAATGCCCGGGAGACGTCCTTGGGCTGGATGCTCTCGTAGACCTTCGCTAGCCATAGGTAGGACGTCCGGAACGGCAGCAGCATCGGGTGCGGGTCCAGGAACTCCCACACTGCCTGAAGGGCCACGAAGGCCCCGATGAATTCCTCGCGCGCCGTGCTGCCGTCCCTGATCCGCTCGTGGGCCTGCGCGAGCGACCCGAAGTCCGCGTCGGTCTTGTCAATGCCGGCGAACAAGGCATCGACCCGGGTCAGGTCCGTGACGAACTTCCCGACGAGCTGGCTGACGTCGATAACGTGGACCTCATCCGGCTCCCCGGCCTTGGGGTGCGGGCCGGCCAGCGCCTCGCCGATGGCTTTCGCCAGCCCCACGTAATCGACGACACGGCCGAAGTCCTTGCGCTGCCCGGTGAGCGGGTTCCTCCAGGGCCGGTTAGGGCGGGTGATCGTCTGGAAGAGGTTGGCGGCCTTCAGCGGCTTGTCGAGGTACAGGACGCCTTCGATGGGCGCGTTGAAGCCGGTCATCCACTTGGCGGTGACGACAACGAACGAGAGCGGGTCGTCGACCTTTTTGAACCGGCGCTTGAGGGCTTCCTCCTGCTCGTCGGTCAGGAGGTACTTCTGGAGTTCTTTCTTGCCGCTCTTGCCTTCGCTGACGTGCATGACGACGCCGACGGCGCGGATCGTGCCGCCGGGCATCCTCGCGGCGGGGCCGCGGCGGTTCAGTTCTTCTTCGATGGCTTTGGCGTAGGCGACGACGAGTGCCTGGTTGTAGGCGACGACCTGTGCCTTCTGCCCGAGGGGAGCGACGTGGGCGAGGTAGTGATCGATGATGTCGGCGCTGACGGCGGCGATACGTGCCGGGTTGCTCAGGACCGTCTCGACATGGGACGCCTTCCCCGACAGGTAGACCTTCTCGTCCTCGTCGAGGCCTTCATGTCCGGCCAGTTCGTCGAATGCCGCGTCGAGGTCGGCTTTGTCGAGGTCGAACCCGACGGAGCGGCCCTCGACGATGACGGGCTTGGTGAACCCGTCGGCGATGGAGTGGTCCATGGTGTAGCGGCTCATTACGAAGCCGGGATCGTCCGGGTCGCCGAAGAGCCGGAATGTGGACCTGTTCTTGTCCTCGATCGCGGTGCCGGTCATCCCGAAGAACCTGGCGTTGGGGACGGCGGCCCGCCAGGCTTTCCCGAGCTGCCCTTCCTGGGAGCGGTGGGCCTCGTCGACGAGCACGATGATGCTGTCACGGTCGCTGAGGTGCCCTGCCTCGGCGAACTTGTGGACGGTCGTGACGATGACGCCGTGATGACCGCGTCTCAGCAGCCGCCACAGCTCGCGCTTGTCCCTCGGCACCGCCATGCGCGGCATCCCCGCGGTCTCGAACATCTCGGCGGTCTGCCTGACGAGGTCTTTGCGGTCCGCGATCACGATCACCGTGGGCGACCCGGCTCTCGGGTCACGTAGAAGCTGCGCGGCGGTGAAAGCCATCAGCTCGGTCTTGCCTGATCCCTGGTGGTGCCAGATCAGGCCGCCGGGGCCGCCGGCCAGCACCTTGTCGTGGATGGCAGCCGCTGCCTCGACCTGCGGGTAGCGGGGCAGGATCTTGACGTCGTTCTCCGATGCGTCACGCGCGTGCCGGTACAGGGCGAAGTCGCGCAGGATCGCCAGGACCATCGCAGGGGCAAGCAGGAGCCGGGCGGCGCGCTCGACGCGGGCAGGGCCGGTGAGCTTTGGGTCGTCGGCGGTCGAGCCCCACCTGGCCCACAGTTCCGACTGCGGGTCGGGCTCGGCGCGGACGGGGGCCATGCGGAGGTCGAGGCCTTCCGTGGCGACGTTGAAGACATTGGTCGCGAAGAACTGGGGGTACTCGGGCTCGTACCAGTCGTAGATGTCCTTAGCGGCGTTGAGCCAGGAGACTTGCTTCTTGACCGGCGTCTTGGTCTCTGCGACGACGAGCGGGAAGCCGTTGGCGTAGTACACGACGTCGAACCGCCGGGGATGCGGTCCGCCCCGGATTGTCACCTCGTCAGCGACGACCAGCCGGTTGCTCGCCGGGTTGTCGAAGTCGATGAACCGGCGCGGGACGTGCTTGCCGTCGATCGTCACGAACGCGTGGTCACCGCGCATCATGACGGTCAGCGCCTCGTTTGCCGCTACCAGGCCGTTCTGGGCGTCGAGGATGGCGCGGTTGACTTCCGCCAGCACCATGTCGGCGCTCTCGGGGTCATCCGCGAGATCGGGGTTCAGCGCGAGCAGCGCCTCGCGGACCCACGGCTCGACGGTGACATCATGCTCATCGCGCGGGCCGCCGGCGCCCGGGAGGCCTGCGCCGGGAACGTGCTCCCACCCAGCGGCCTCAGCCCACTCCAGGAGCGAGGCCTGGATGGTGCTCGCCTCGCTGAAACTCAAGTCAGGACACCGCCTCAAGAAGGGCACCGTACGAATCCGGGATCTCGGTCTCCCGGTCGACCAAGGCGCTCAGGAGCGTCGAGCGGAACAAGCGGAGATCAGCCAGCTCACCGGAGAGCATCTCGTGTACTGCCACGACGGAATCGAGACGGTCAGCCCAGGCGCGCTGCACCTCGAGCGCGACCCGGGGAACCGGAAAGCGGCTCAGCGTCGCCTTGTTGATCGACGCGATGCCCGTCGTCTGCGTGCCGTACGTCTCGAACCACCATCGCCCGAACGTGTTGCCCCAGGCTGAGACAAACCGGGGCTCGAAGTCGGGGCTGGTGATCCGGGCGCGGAACACGTGGTTCTGGTGGATGCAGTTCTCGATCTGCCCCTTCCAGACGTCTCCGCGGCCCAGTTTGTCCTTGTCGCCGCCCTCGTTGAAGAGCACGTCGCCAGGCAGCAGGCGCAGCGCCTCTGCCTTCGCCCGGGTCGTCTTGATCGTCGCGACCTCCCGGAGATCGAGGTGCCGGCGAAGCACGTTGGCGACCCGCAGGTAGGGGACCTCGATGAGATCCGGCTGCTCGAAATCCTTCCTGTTCCTGGTCAGCCCTCCGGAGATGTCGGCAACCGAGTCGAGCCGGGCTGTCTCGGCACCGTCAAGGGCTTCGGTCATCTGGGCCGCGAGCGCCCACCAGACGGCATCAGCTTTGGATATCTCGTCTGCCAGCGCCTCGACGTGAGCATCGACGGCCGCCATGACGTGGACAATGCGCTGCTGCGCTCCGGGCGGCGGGAGGGACACCCTGACCGTCAGGAAATCCCTGGGCTTTACCCGCTCGCGCCGGCCCCCCATGCCCGTCGACAAGTTCTGCAGCGTGTCCCAGAAACGCGGCATGGTCGTCAGGAGGGCGAAGTACCCGGGAAGCAGCCGCTCGCTGCACGTGAACGTCGGGAACTCCTGCGAGGCGTACGCGCTGCCCAGCGTCGCCGGCGCCACGGTGATGGCGCCCTCGAAGGCCTTGAGCCTGCTGTAGACGACCTGACCAGGGGCAATCCGGTTCAGTGTCTTGTACGAGGTGCCAGTCCCGAGGATCGGATCCCGGTACAGCAGGCCGCGCCCCCGGTTAAGGACACCGACGATCTCGTAGGAGGCATCCGGCTCGACCTCGATGGCATTGATGTCAAGCGTCATCACCTTCCCCAGCGTGGTCTCGGCCCAGTCACTCACCGGGTACCTCGATCACGCTCAGGTCGATCCCCATCGCCTGCAGCCGCTCGAACATCGCCCTTTCGGCCGCAAGGCGCTTCTGCCGTGCGTCGGCGTACGCGACCAGTGCCGTGCCCAGGTCGGCGGACTTCCTGCCGGCGACATCGATGTAGCGCCCGATGCCGAGGTTGAAGCCGTTCGCCTTGATCTCGTCGAACGGCACGAGCCGGACGCACGCGCCGGCCTCGCCGGCCGGGGCCTCGCCGGTTGCGTAAGCCTCGGTGAGGATCGTGACGTCGTCGTCCGACATCCGGTTCTGGTTCTTGCCCTTGACGTACCTTGCCGAGCCGTCGACGAAGAGGACGTGGTTCTTGCGGTCGGCCTGCTTCTGGTCACGGAAGACGAGGATGCACGCCGGGATATCGGTCGAGTAGAAAAGTTTCGAGGGCAGGCCGATCACGGCGTCAAGAAGGTCCCGTTCGAGAAGGCACTGCCGGATCCGGGCCTCTTCGCCGCCGCGGAACAGCACGCCATGCGGCATGACCACCCCGACGCGGCCGGTCACCGGCTTCATTGACGAGATCATGTGCTGGACGAAGGCGTAGTCGCCGCTGTTCCTGGGCGGTACCCCGCAAAAGGCGCGCGGGTCGGCCGGCCAGCGGTCGGCACCCCAGTTCTTCAGCGAGAACGGCGGATTGGCGATGACCACGTCGAACTGCCGGATCGCCCCGGAGGTTTCCTTGAAGGCGGGGGCGCGGAGCGTGTCGCCGCGCTTGATGTCGAAGTCCTCGATCTCATGCAGGAAGAGGTTCATGCGGGCGATCGAGGCCGTCGTCAGGTTCACCTCCTGGCCGTACACCCGGAGAGTCCGGTGGTCCTTTCCGGCCCCGCGAACCTGGTTGATGGTCGCCACGAGCATCCCGCCGGAGCCGCACGTCGGGTCATAGACAGCCTCGCCCGGTTCCGGGTGCAGGATCCCGACGATCAGGCTGACGACCTCGCGAGGGGTGAAGAACTCTCCCGCTCTCTTGCCGGACTCATCGGCGAAGTCCTTCAGCAGGTACTCGTATCCCTGGCCGAGAAGGTCGTGTGACACCGTCGACGGGTCGAGGGTGATCTCGTTGAACGCCGCGATAAGCCCGGTCAGCGCGGACTCGGGGATGCGCTCCTTGTTGCCCCAGGCCGCATCGCCGAAGATACCGGCCAGCGACCGGGCGTTGGCCTGCTCGATGCGCTGGAACGCCTTACCGATCTCGGCACCCAGGTTGGAAGTCTTGGCCGTGACCTCGCCCCAGTGGGTGCCGGCCGGCAGGTCGAAACGGTGGTAGTCGGCCTCGATCTCGTCGGTGATCTCATCGGCGTACTCCCCGACGGCCTCCGAGCGCTCGTACTGCCAGGTATCAGAGATCCACTTCCAGAACAGCATCGGAAAGACGTAGGTCTTGAAGTCAGCCGGGTCGACCGGCCCGCGAAGCGCGTTAGCCGCCTGCAGCAGGCGTGCTTCCAGCTCCTGCTGGGTGATCGTCATGCGCGACCGTCCGAGTCTGTGGCGAGGAGCGTACGGCGGCTGACTGGACTTACCGGTCGGCTGGCCGAAGCGACCCATGGCGTGCTAGCACAGGCGTAACAGAGAGTCCCCGAATCGGTACTCATGGAAATTTTATCCCCTTGCGGTGCTAATGCAGCGAAACGGTTCGGGACCGACACGTGCCAGATTGCCGGGGCAGGGCCGGCCTGAAGGAGCAATACGCTAAACCCGCATGGCAGACACGCACGGGTTGTCGCCGACTCCTGCCGCCGTCCCTGCCCGCGGGACTTCGCACGGCAAGCCGGTCTTGGCTAGCTTAGGGCCAGCAACCGGCTGAACCTCGTCCACTGCACAAGTCGGGGAACGGCACCGACGCTGACCGGAACCTAGAAGCTCAGCCGGGCGAGCGGCGGACGCTACCAGGCTGGTGGCCAGGGCCTGCGGGCTGGCCGTAGCTGGGTTAGGGTCGAGGGTTTGCTGTCGGCCTCAGTCTGGCGATTTCAGAGCGGTGCGGACGGACCGGCGAATGTCATGCCCTAGCTTGTTTCGCAGGTCCTCGTACTGCGGCTTGTCTGGTAGGTGAGATGCCAGGCTGCGGCGCACGGTCCCGGATGGGTCGGCAGCGAGGCGGCGGCCGACTTGGGGTCGCGGGCCGTCCGCAGTACACCAGAGGACTGCGGCGAGGGCGCGGATCCAGCCGCTCTCATGTGCTGCCAGGGAACGCGGGTCAAGGAGCGCCCGCCCGGCTTCTGGCAGCAGGGATAGCGCGCTGGCCAGTCGGTTCGCCTGGTGCGGGCTTGCGGTCGGCATGAGCTCGTAGGCGATGTCGATGACTGACTCATAGTGGTCCGGCGCGTTCGCGAGCGCGGCGGCGGCGAGGAGCCCGTCGAAGCGGAAGGCCGGATCCCCGGTGATAATCCGAAACCGGTCGAGCTGCCCGCTAGGGAGGGAATCGTCGTCGGTGCTGCCCTCCAGGCCGCCGCGTGCGGCCTGGAGGGCGACCGGGAAGAAGCGGTCGCGGTCAGGGTCGCTGAGGTGCCGTCCGACGGTCGCGAGCGCCGCAAGGGCCAGCTGCCGGTTCCAGGCTGGTTCGTCCGTGTCGGTGAGGACAGCGGTCATGGCGTCGGCTAGCTGTGCCCGGTCGGCTGGCGGCAGGGCGCGGGTCAGGGTTGCCGCCTCTTGCCAGCCGCCCGCGAACTCGATGTATCCCGGAACGTGGGCGCGCGGCCTGGTCACTGCGTCGAGCATTTTCTGTGCTGCCCCGGCTGCGGGCGCAGGGTCCACCCCGGCAACGATGATCGCGAGGGCCGCGTACATATTGCCGTCGCTGGCCGACTTCGCGCATACCGCGCGGACGATGGCTGGTTCCGCGCGGAGCGACCTCGTGCCAGTGTTGAGCACGATCTCGGCCATGCGCTGGTCAGCGATCAGCGCGCGGCACATCTGGTTGACCGCATCCTGCCGCAGCGCCGGATGGGCGCCTGCTATCCGGACGAGGGCCTCGGCGTGGGCGGCATCGGTGTGCCGGTAGTGATTGGGTTCTCGTTCCACCCAGGGGTCGGCGTGGTCCAGGAACCGGCGTGCCTGCTCTTCGGTGATGGCGCCGGCCAGGTAGCCGAATGCCTTGATCGCTTCGAGCCCGGGGCTAACCGTGAGCGACGGTACTGGCGGGGTTGGCGTGAATTCGTCCAGAGTGGCGGCTGCCCAGGCCGCCGCTTCGGTGTCAGTCAGGAGGTCGGCCGCGCTCCCGGCGATGACATAGGAGGCGGCGCGTTCCCAGGGCGGCATGCCCGCCAGGTCTGTAGGCACGGGCAGCGGCAGCGGCTCTTCGGGGAGCTGCCCGGGCATTTTGGTCAAGTGCTCGTTCTCGCCGGACGCGATGTAGTGACTGATGGCGGTGACCGGCTCGCCCGCGGCCGCGTAGACGTCACCAAGCCGGGTCCCGGCCTCCCGCTCGGCCCGCCAGTCGGCCAGCGCCACAGCGCGCCGACAGTAGCGCCGCAGTGCGGCCAGAGCGTCAGGGAGACGGCTGTCAAGCAGGTCTGATAGGACCAGGTCAAGCGCAGGCATTGGTGACGGCATCACGCTGTCATCGCCGGCCGCCTGGGAGGCCTGGGCAAGCCGGTACGGCTCGTCAAGGTCTGCCAGCGTCCCGACGCTGTAAGAGATCCGGATCAGCCGGATCGCGTACTGCCAGTCAGCGGCGTCAGCGAACGTGCCGGCCTCGGTTGCCTTCTCGATCGCGTCGTTATACCGGTCGATCGCGGCTTGCGGGTCTTGCGTCATCGCCAGGTACCGGCCGTGACGTGCCAGCAGGAGCGCGGCGACTCGGGGCGGATAGTCTGTCTTCGCCGTGCGGGCGAGAAGTTCCCAATCCTGCGTGGCGTCGGCAATGCAGGCGCGCAGCCGGGCGTCTGCGAGCCGCCCTGCCTCCTCCCAGCCCAGCGTCCCGGCGATACCGCTCAGGGCATCGGCCCGTTCCCGGACGATGTCCGGCCGCCCGGCGGCGACGGCGTGCTCCGCCAGGAGGGTCGCGGCGAGTATCCGGTACGGGTCTCCTGGTTCAGCAGCGTCGAAAGCGCTCGCGGCCGAGTCCAGGGTGGCGTTTGGGTCGTGCTCGTAAGCGGCCAGGGCGGCCAGCATGCTGACGGCGCGTCCCAGGGGCCTGGGAACCTCTGGCCGCTGGAAACCCAGCTTTTGAGCGGCGATGAGAGCGCTTCCCGGGTCGCCGGATGACAGTGCTTCCGCCATGAGGGCCAGATCGGCGGTGACGGCCTTGGTGTTGTCTCCGGCTGCGCGGAAGGCGTCGGCCTGCCGGGCACGGATGCGCGGGGCATGTGATGCGTACGCCGAGCCCTGCAGCTTGTCAGCGATCACGCCGTAGATGCCGCCGGCTGCGGCCGGGTCGGTCTCGAATTTCCCGTCAGCATCATCTAGCTGCTGCGCCAGGCCGAGGTGGGCCACCGGGCCGCGCAGCATGGCGCCTGCGGAGACGGCGGGCCGCGAGCGCGGCTGTAGGTGGCCCAGGGGCGTCCCCAGGTCCGCGCGCAGCCGGTCCGCGGTGACCGCTGCTCCCGTGCTGGCATACTGTCCCGCCAGCCCGGCTATCCGCGCGAACAGGTCATCGCCGGCGGGGGCCGTCCCGTCGGCGGTCAGGAGCCGGAGCCTGCTGACCGCATGCGTCCGGTCGGTGAAGTCCCCGCCTTCAAGCCGTAGCACCCGCACCTTCAGGCAGTGGAGCACGCGCCACGTGAGGACCTTGGGCCCGATGCCGGCAGCGGCCTCCGCGTGCTCCGATGCGGATTCGACGAGCGCGTCAACTGCGGATTTGATGAGCGCGTCGACATGCACGAGGCGGGACCTCACACCCTGGTCGGAGCGTCCGGGCATCTCTACTTCAGTCCGGAATTCGGCCTCATCGGCGGCTGCGCTTGCAATGACCGTGAGTTCGCGCAGTTGAGTAACGGCAGGACTCGGAACGGCGACTGCGAGATACAGGCGCCACCGCCCATCCGTAATGTCTTCCCAGCGCCCGGCCGCCATCTGGACGTACGCGGCCAGCAGGCGGGCCGTCTTCTTATCGCTTTTCGTCAGCCCCGGATCCCGGCGAACGCCGATCGAGACCCGCCTCTCTTCACCTCGCCCGGAGCCGGACACCACCAGGTCGTCGACCGGGCTCAGCCGGCGTCCCTGGAACCGCACCGAGACGGGAGTGGCGTCGTCTCCCAGTTCCGTGATCGGGTCGTCGGCCAGCAGGCTCGACAGCAGGACGGCGCCGTACAGATGCTCTAGGACGGTTCCCCCGCCGCCCGATGCGTACGGTGATACACCTAGCTCAGCGTCCCCGTCGGTCATGCACCCAGATTATGAGGATCCGGGGCTGCACATACCCCGCACCTGCGTCTCCGCCAGGAAGCCGCAGGCGAGCAAGGCGCCTACTTCTACTACGGCGGGGACTGGCAAGACGTAGGGTTCCGGGCCCCTGTGACGGCCTGGTCCGCCCGGGAGGCCACGGGCGGACCAGGCCGTCGGTGCCGAGGACCCGCCGCTGCACGTACGTGTACGCGGAGGGGACTCCAGCTGCCGCACCGTGTCGGCCCGCACACTGACGACCTGGTGCCGCTGGCCGGCCGACGCGGCGAGAGGCTTCACCCTCCTGGAAACCCAGGCATACCAGGTCCCGTCTCGTTCGCGCCCTCCCAGCACAGCAGGTGGCCGATCCCGCCGCCGGTCATCTCCACGATGGGCGGTGACCATGGCGTATGGGCACACAGTCCACCCTCCTGTGCGGCCACAAGATCATGATACGAAACCACGTTCGAGTGACGGTCGACCATCCTGGCCTCAGTGAGATCGGCTTCCCTCCTGCTTGCCACGCTGGATTTTCGGAATGAACGGGGATGCTTCAGGACGCCAGGCCCTCATGTCAACCGGGCGACTACGCTGCGGCTTTGGCTGCTGTCTGCTTCATCTCACGTAGTAGCCGAGGCCAGGGATACGGGTCAGGAACCCTTCGTCTTCCAGCATGCGCAGCGCCTTGCCGCAGGTGGGCCGGGCGTGCCCGTACTCCTGGCTAAGGCGGGTGATAGACGGCGCGGGATGGCCGGGTTTCAGTGCCCCGCCAGCGATCTGCTGCCGCACAATCGCGGCCAGGCGCACGTATGCCCGTGGGTCAGCCAGGCCTGCGTGAGTCGGGGGCATGAAACTCTCCTTGTCCGGAATCAGAGTTAATCTCTAGAGTAGCCGCCCATGGTCGTCCGGTGTCTAGCAAGGCGTGCGTGCTGTTTGCGGCCGCACTACGTTCCCTAGACAGCAGGGAGGACCGGGACGGAAGCGCGGCGCGCGTACCCGCGCACGAGGGCGCGGGGTGTTTGTCCGGGCAGTGTGCGGTAGCTGGCCGGGGAGGTTGCACAGCAGGCCGGGCTCCGTCTGGCTATGACGGCTCCATTCGGCCCCACTATGACGGCCTGAAGTGGCTCCACTTGGAGGTTGCGTGACGGCCCGATGTGGCCCCGCTTGTCCCGTCTCTGCTAAGTCGGCCCTGTCTCACTTAACTCGGCCCATCTACAGCTGGCGGCTGGCACCTGACCAGGGCAGTCTCATCCAATCGGCCCAAGATTGCTGCCACCAAGTTGAACGGCCCCCTGCCGACCGACGGGGCTAGCCAGAACATCTCACCGTCCAGCGCGCGGGACCGGGTGAGTGCGGTACGCCAACCGATGCATATCCCCAGGCAGGAGCCCTCAAGAAATGATCATGGGCCGACTCTGCTGAGACACCGGGCCAAATGGGCCGGATTGAATGCGACAGGGCCGATTTACCGGCGACAGGACACCGCTTATGTCAACGGCAACCGAATCTTGACCCTCTTGCGGCAACTGAATTTTGACCCTCCTCCGGTTCATTGATCTTCGGCTGGCTGGGCCGGGACCCGGCCCAGGTCGCGGTTCTTGAGTCTGTA
>Ga0070699_100000293_pt1 | contig 48040 bp, 80 predicted proteins | sample KBSK1503metaG_FD_65473 | JGI IMG/M metagenome (GOLD analysis project Ga0070699, IMG submission 65473) | Corn, switchgrass and miscanthus rhizosphere microbial communities from Kellogg Biological Station, Michigan, USA - KBS K1-50-3 metaG | ecosystem: Host-associated > Plants > Roots >... | reverse complement strand
AACTGCGTTCAGCCGACAGCCGAGCGGTCCGTTCTCGGCATCCATTCCCATGTCGTGAGGGCAGCGCCACTCTTTCGGGTCGCGCTCGCGAAGATCGGCTGGGGTTACTGTTTCGGTCATCATAGCTATTCCCCATCAAAATCTATCTTGAGTTCGGTCGGGTCATCACTGTCCTCGCCAGCCAGGAACATCCACGGATGCTGCTTCACAGCGTTGAGCACGACCTGATCAACCACCCCGAAGGCATCCGCAGCCTCTCGCACCGTCGGTTGTCCACCAGGGCGCATCCAGCCCCACACGGCTATAGCGGTGACGAAATCCTCGAACTGGATTCCGGCATCGTCTTCAGGCCCCATGAAGAAATTCATGGTCTCTTTTGTCTCAGACATCATTCGCTCTTTCCTAGTGCCGGAGACTGGGCGTCATTCACATCCGACGCGATCCAGTTCATGTGGTCCTTCGCTTCGTCGGCGGTGCGCCAAGCATGGCAGCCGAGGCGGAGTCCTTTGGACTCAGACCAGGCGCAAACCCAAAGCTTGGTGCCGTCTTCAGCGGCCACCTTTTGAACCCGATAAAAGTATCCGAGCACGTCTTGCGCATGCCAAGAGTAATCGCCGGTATCCTGCGTCCAGTTCATGTTTCACCTCGCGGACTTCCCACAACTCTGGCCGCTTCCTCGGGCTTGCAGAACGACTTGTGGTAAGCGACCGAACTTTTCGTTCCGTCCTTCACCACATTCCACCAAAGCCCTTCGCGACCCTCGCCGACGATTACACCGCTGAATTTCCTATGCGGTGGAACGTCAACAATTACCCGGTCGCCCTTCTTGAGATCAGTCATTTGGGGTTTCCGATTCCTGGGGAGTAGCAAAGTGCTGGATGTTCGGGCAGGTGCACATGGCAATCAGCTTGGCGCATTGCCAGCACTTGCCTTCAGCCTTGCGCTTGGCCCGGGCTGCACGCCAGCGATCCTGCCTCTCGTCAAACGTCTCGCGGAACTGATCGTTGAAGCGATCCCAATCCATCTATTCCCCCTGTGGCCGGAGTTGCGAAGTATCCGAAAGCGCGATGTATCGTTCGAATTCACGGCGCAGAGAGCGGGCCTTCTTGCGATCCCCGCAGTTCGCAGCGCGTTCAATCAGGACCGCGTAAGCCGCGCTTGCGCATTCATGATCGTGGGCTTTGTGTAGTAGGGTATTCATGCTGCATTCCCGGCAATCGAGATCAGCAGGTCACGAAACAGTTCGGGCGTTGCGGCGCGTTCGGCTTTCGGAAGTTGCGGCAGCTTCTGGTCAAAGAAGCCGATCTGAAACTTGCCGGCGACCCTGCGCCAGTCCAGCAACGGTGGCAGCGTTGCGCCCCGGTAAAGCAGCCAGGTCCGCTTGCGGGCGCCGTGTCCGTAGCTGGACTGCCAGACCTCGGTGACCCAATCGCCGTCTATCGTGAACTGCCAGCTATCCGAAACCGGCTCCGGGATGCCGTGAAACTTGAAAGCTCGAGATTCCGCCGGATGCTCGAGAACGCCTCCATACTTGCGCACGGCGGCAATGGCTGCGGCGAAGCATCCACCATCCTCATTGATGGCGTACCCCCACCGCTTGTTGTTGACCGCTGAGAGCTGGTGCCATCGGTCGCAGGGCGGATGGGCGACAACTGGATATGGGCCGGCATATAGCCGCGCATCTCGAGGCTCGTCCCAGGGATCGACGTTCGGAAGCCCGAAGTAGCAACCACCTGTTTCGACGTATAGGGCGGCGACCATCATTTGCTCTCGTGGAGTGGGCGCGTGACGGAAACAGCCTTGGCCTTGATCCACTTCCACCAAATCTCCCATGGAGTGATCGGAGGCAGCTGTTTGCCGCGTGTAGTCTTGTTCGTGACACCGCCGCACATGGTCTCTCCTCCGTGTGTTTGAAGTGCATCTTCCGGCGACGCCAACTGCCATGGGATCTTGATGTCGCTTGTCATCATTGCGGCATTCCTATTTTGCGTCTCCGGCGCCATTCAAGGGCCTCCGGGCTTCGCTCTGCATCGAGGTTGCGATCGGAAACATTGATGCCCTGATCCCTAAGGTCTCTGATAAGGACTTGAGCCAGCTCCCGGAGGCGCTTGTAGCCGGTGGAATCGAGCCGACCCACGCGCGGGTGACCGTCGTACAGATCACCCAGGAAATCAGCGATGACGGTTTCGGCGTCGAACTGCGGCTGCTTGATCATTTGCTGTTTCCTGCTTTCAAAGCCGATACCACAGAGGTTCTGGCTGTGTTCGTGAGTCCGGCGGCGGTGGTCGGAACTGATTGGCGAGCGGGCTGGCGGGAAGCTTGCCGAGTTGGTCGCGTGTCACTGGCGCGGCATAGCCGGGGAGGATCATCTGAAGCCACAAATCAAACATGATCGTTGCCCTCGCAATCTATAGAGGAGTCTGAGGTGGCGCGCATGCAGCCGTGCTCCCTACATTCCGGCAAATAGCAGGATCCACCGCCGCCCTCGCACATGAGATATGGGTCCGAGGATTCAAGCAGTTTCCGGATGGTAGCCTTGGGCACGCCAGGGCTGCGAGCGGCGATTTCATCTACTAGCCGATCTGTCGATGTATCCGTAACAGTGACGCGAAATTCTTCCGCAAGGCGTTCTGCAGCGAAGGTCGGTTGATCGATGTCGATGCCATCCTTCCAGCGCTTGCATGTCAGCATCTCGCGCAACTCTCCGCTGGTTACCTTCCGGATAACCTGCATGATCTGATCGCCGGTTAGCTTGCCTGGCTGTTGCTGAGTTGGGGCAAGTCCATCACAGTTATCGCAGCTGTTGGGGAAGCCAGCCTTTGCGCAGGTGCAGTTACCCTTGGCGCGCTTGATCAGTTCTTCCAGATAGTCGGCTGTGGCCTTGGCGTACTCATATGGATAATCATCGCCGCCGCTCGCGTTCCGCCGCAGGTCAAGGGCGTATTGCTTGACCAGGATGGAGAGGCTTTGATCTGGGGCAAGATCGGCAGGTGTATATCGGACGATCTCGCAGCGATCGGGCGGGTATTGCCAAGATGCCTTCTCCATCCAATCCTCAAACACCTTTCGATCGGTGTGGATGTGGTGAAGCTGCCTGTCCCTGTAGAACAGGAACACTTCTGGCGCGCGGTGCGCTGTTTCGGACTCAGGAGATGATGGAAAGTCAGTCATGGCGTTGCCAGCATGGGTTCGAGGAAGAGGAAATAAAACGCTGCAAGCGCGGGGACGATGATGATCGAGGCCGTCAAGATCGCGCCGCCGCATCCGATCAGATCGTCGTTCATTTCGGCTCCTTGGGCTGGAGAGCGGCGTCAGCGTATTCCTTGACGCCCTTCCACGAACTCAGATGCCGATCGTTATCCGCCGGCCGTTGCTCGCAATTAAATATGACGTTGCCGCATTGCGTGGAAACGCTCCGCAGTGCCTCTTCCAGCTCCTTGATATGAGCAGCGGCCAGAAGGTCGAGGTCGGAAGGCGCCGGCCACATGCGCTCGGAATCAACCCGGTGCCGTTCCAGTAGTCGTTCGGCGATCGTGGTCATGCGACAGCTTTCCGTGCTCGCTTGAGAGCCTCGCCGAATGTCCAGGGGAACGTGGCGCAAATCTCGCCATACTGCGCCGGAGCCCTGAACAGATCGGGATAGGAGTAATGATCAGTGGGATATTTCCACCCCTTCGCTGATCGCAGATACAGGCAGACCGGGCACTTATGGATGTTGTGCCAGTCGTAAGACTGATCCGCCGGTTGCTGTTCCAGCCATGCTATAAAGCCTTCGAGAGAGGGGGCTTCCCGTTTCGGGTCGTAAAGCATCAGTACCTCCTTCGTTGAATTCGCTGCGCTCTCCTGTCCGCCATCCAGCCGCCTAAGATCCAGAGCTTCCAGACCGGGATCAGCGCGATCCCGACGGCGATCAGGAGATAGCGGGCGACGTGGATCATGCCGGCGCCTTTGCATCAGATTCCGTGGCCGACGGCTGGTGGCGATTGCGAAGCGCTGCCTCAAGTGTTTTCTTGAGCGGCTTCGGAACGGTGTTCCAGGTTTCGCGCAACGAATCCGTGCCCTGCAGGGCGGCGGTAGCGAGCTTGGAATCCCACGCCATCAGATCGTCCGTGGTCTCGTCCATTGGCTCGGTCGGTTTGAACTGCGCGACGGTGGGGGCTGGTGCACCGCCGCGCGCCCATTCAGCGAGAGCAATCCCGCTATCCTCGCCGATGGGTTTGGTGTCCGTGAACATGCCGCGGTGCTGGCGCTGCAGCTTGTGCGGCAAATCGAAATGCGGAATGCCTGGACGATCCGGCGTCAGCGTGAAGCTGGCGGTCATCTCGAACATGAACCGCTTCTCGCAGATCGGCATCCAGCCCAGCGGCTCGACGACCGTTTTGCCGTTCTCGCGCGCGATCCTGATCTTCTCGTCGGCGCGCAGGCAGAAGATGATTGAGGCGCGACACTGCAGCAGCGCGTTCATCAGCGTCTTGTGGGCTCGCTTCGGGATCTTCCAGTTGCCGGGAGATTTGGTGCCAGCCTGCTCGAGCTCGTCAGCCCATTCGGTGATTCCGCCTTGGCCGTCGTACTCGTGGCTAAAACTGTCGATGATCACAACCTCGGCGCCGGCGGCTTCCGCAGCATGGATACCTTCGATGAAAGCGGCGGGCCGGAATGGCGGCCGCATATCGGAATGGAGGAAATCGAACTCCTCGGCATAGTGCAGCCCGCGCCTGGCCTCGGTGTCGATGAAGGCAATCTTCCCGGCCGGCGCCATCCCCTTTGCAAGGCGGAGCGCGCTGTAAGTTTTGCCGCTACCTGATGCACCGGCCAGCGCGATCAGTAGCGAAACCTGTTCCCGCTTGGCGGGTGCGAACTGGAATGTCATATCAACCTCTCGCTCTCTTCAGCGGCGGAATAGTCCATTCGAATGGCTTCGAAGATCGCGATTTGTTCGTCCGCGAGCTGCTGCGACATCTTTTTCTGTTCGATAAACCGCGGGTAGACGCGCCTACGAAACGACAATTCGCGCTCAACGGCCTTGCGTTTTTGCTCTGAAGTAAACATCAGCCAGCCATGATCAGTTTGGTGTCGGGCTCAAACTCGCCGCTCTCTTCGCGATCCAGCCACTGCTTTTCCTTGAAGCCGGGATATTCAGGAATCACGGCCTTGGTGCCGTAATTGCGCCAGTAGTTGTGCTCAACCGCGGGTCGCCACAGCGCGATGCCGGCCTCAACCCGCTTCCGACCCATCGTCATCCAGTATTCGTTCATGTGCATGACGGTGAGCGCGTGCGGCTTGTAGGTCTCCTGACCGATAAAGCGGTAGCGGCGGCGACCGGCGCCAGCAGGATCGAGAACATCCAGCCCGCGCTCGATAAAGGCTGCTTGCGTTTCCCAACCGGCCGCTTGGGCACGCATTCCGATGACGTGCGGCGCCATCGACATGCCCGACGACTTGTAATCGTCGACCGTGCGCAGATCCTCGTGCAGCCAGTCGATCAACGATCTGAACCAGATGCCGTTCTCTTCCCAGGCAATCATCACCTCGGCATCGCCGCTCGTGAAGGCGTCGCGGTCCTCGTGCACGCGAAGCTGCATCCACGCCGCGCTCGCCATGTCTGACGCCTGATCGAATTGATGTTTCAGGACGGCAATCCGACCCTCGTCGGCGGCCTTCTCGCGAGCGTCCTTGGCGGCCTTGCTTCGCCAGTCGGCAAAATCGACGACCTCGATCTCCTTTCCTCGTCCCAAGATCAGGCGATGCGCGACATTGCCGATGTCGTATTTGGTGTCATCGTCATATTCATAGTGAGGATTGAGGCGCGGGCTCTCGGTCCACGCGTGAGCCGGCGAGCCCTCGATCAGCGTCTTGACTGTCGATTGCGTGAGGCTGGGCGACGGGCAGGGATCAGACCGATAGTCCGCATCGCTAACGCCGCGATAAATTCCTGGCTTGTCTATCTTCATTGGAACACTGGCTCCTGCCACGTCTCGTTGCGGGCCTCGTCCTCGGCGCGCAGCTTCCGGATCATCTCGCGACCGCGGAACACCCGGCTTTTGACGGTGCCGGCTGGGAGGTCGGTCTGCGTCGCGATCTCGCGGTAATTCATCTTCTCGAAGTGGATCAGCTTGAGCAGCGTGAGGAACGGCGCCGGGATCTGGCTGAAATACGCAGCGTCGGATTCGGCGAGCGTGAATGACGGGTGTGGGCACTTCATGCCCGCCCCCTCAGCTTTCGTATGGTCCAGTAGAGCAGCCGCTCGCGCTGATAACGGGTGAGCAGGAGGAGAACAGCGGCGTTGAGGCACAGGTACGCGATGAAAAAGTCTGTCATGCCGGCACCGGCGTGGCTGCGATGATTGCCAAAGCGATCCCGGCGCCGATGAACAGCACGATGGCTGCGAACTGGAGCAGGTTCGACGGCTCGGGCTTGATGATTTCGGGTTCCGGCTCCTGCATCGAGGTCGCAACGATATTGAGCAGGTGCTCGTACTCGTAATCCTTCGTGATCTCGTCGATGCGCTTGATCCGCTCCGCCGGCGGCAAGGGCCAAAGGTTCTGCCAATGATGCAAGAGCACGTCGGCGAGTTGCTGGCTGCTCTGGTTGTGCTGGGTTACCATCCGAAAATCCCCTCATGCTTGAGGTAGTCGCGGCGGGTGTCGTTCTGCATGTCGATCAGCATCTGTCGGAGCTCGGCATGGCTGCGGGGCTCGCGCGGCTGCTCAGCCTCGGCGATCAGATCCTCGGTGACGTCGAGCACCTGCCCGCGAGGAAAATCCTCGCAGGGCTCGATCACCTCGATGATGCGGATTGGCTTGATGCCGCCGGAGCGGATTTCGCGGATGATCTCGGCGCGCGAGTTCTTATCGCGATCGGTGGCCTGGAATTCGATCCCGAGGCGGCCGTAGCTGCACTCGGCGAAGTAAAGTGGGTGGGGGTTCGACGTCGGCGCGCAATGAGCTGACATGGGCGGTCTCCTTTGATGGAGACCGTTTTAGCCCAACTAAAGTTTCACGTCAACTAAAATTTCATTCAGGCTAAAATAGCCGATACCGTTACCCATATACCCTTCGGGTGGTCTTTAGGGTTGCAGACCAGCAGGTCGATGGGGTGGACGTTCAAGGCGCCCGCGATCGCCTCCAGGTTTGCTTGGGAGTAGCCGGTCTTGGCGTTCTCGATCTGCGATATTGTAGCCGTAGACAACTCTACGGCCTCACCTAATTCCGTCTGGCTGAGCCCGCGAACGACACGCCACTCGCGAATGAATGTTCGCTGCAGCAGCGGCGGCGGTAACTTCTCGGCCGGCTTACGCTTGGCAGATGATTTTTTACTCATGCTAAAGTGTGCGGCTGGAGTTCCTTCCTGTCCATGCAGTGGAACTAAAACTTTCACTTGCGCTAAATTTTTAGCTGGGCTAAAAGCCTCATCCATGAAACTAGCAGAATATCTTGAGGCCAAGGGCATCAAGCGCGGTGAATTCGCAGCCAGTATCGGCGTAACCGGTGGCTGGATCACATCGCTTTGCGACGGCAGCGGTTGGCCCTCCCGCGATGTTGCCGAAAAGATTGCGCGCGCCACGGATGGCGCCGTTACTGCTGATGACTTCTTGCTTTTGGATGATCGTACTGAGGCCCGCGTATGACGGCGCGGGAATTTCACGACGATTCCCATTCCTTAGCCCCCCGGCGATGTGTCCGCTGTTCTTGTTCTTGTTCGGACACCAATCGTTGCACAAAATTCCCGTGTGCGGAAGTGAACTTTTTGGACACCTGCACCGCAGGTTGTTCTGTATTGAAACAGACATATCAAAAACTGCTGTCAAATTCTCGCCATGCGGCAAGAACGCTGTCTTTGTCAGAAATACGATCGCGTTTCGCAGCACGGCTTCGAACTCTAAGGACATCTTCACTACCAGTTGCGTTTGCTTGGGGAGTTTCATGCTTGGGAACATACAGAGACGTGCGGAACCCGCACGCGAAACCGTCCGACCGAATGGTCGCGAGACCGACCCAATGGTCGAAACCGTTCTCGCCGACATCGCCTACACGCTTTGGCCTACGAACACTGCGCCTTCGCTCGCCGCGCTTTGTGGCTGCAGCGTTCGTGCCGCTGAGCGCTATCTCGGCGGACAACGAGAATGGTCGGGTGTCGCGATCGCGGTCATCGTTGCCGAGATCATGCGTCGTCACGCCATGCGAAACTTCAAGATCGTTCCCCGGCGGTAATCGTCGCCCGTTCTAATCTGTATCTGCGTCGCGATCGCCGAGCGGATCGGCGTCGGATCTTCACAATGGCTTCACTGCCTCCATCGCCTTTCAGCTTCGCCGACAAACCGTCGGCGGAGACGCTGGTCGTCGTACCGTGCTCCCAAGCCCCGGTTCCGGCGGCCAGCGGCCCTTTCGATTCCGGTGCACGCCCTTCGCCGCCGGATGAAGCCGCCGCGCCTCTCCGGCATGTTGCGGGCGTGGCGGCCGAAATTCCCGAACCTTCCTCAAGCATAGGAGGATGTCAGGAAGCGTCGACGCCAACCTCGACCGTGACAGTCGCAGCAGGTGACGTCGACGCGACCGACTGTATTGGCGAGATATTCGCCGGCGCCCGCAAGATGTTCGATCCTGATCCAGCCGCATACACCCGCGAGGACGAGCTGCTCTACGACGTGCTCAGGGCGATGGACGATCCATACGCCGCTGACCTGATCGAAATTCCCGCCGGCATGTGGCTGGAGTTCGATCCGCCGCCGCTGTTCCTGCAAGAGCAGATGCGAGCCTGATTTCACAAAGGAGAATGGGAATGGCGAAGAAGAAGAAGAAGGACGGAAACGGCATCGGGCACAATTCAGCGCTTACCGATGACGAGAAGCGCGCACTCACACTGCACCACAAGCGTTCATATGAAGCGGCCGATGCGCTGGTCGAGAAGGCCAAGGCCGACCGCACCGCAATCGCTGACCTCGCCAAGTCCGACCTCGGCAAAGGTGCGCTGGCCGACATCAAGGACATGATCCTCGCGGACAATCCGAAAAAGATGAAGGCCACCGTCGAGCGGATGCAGCGCCTGGCACGCTGGGCCGGACTGAAGATCGGATCGCAGCCGCAACTTTTCGAAGCTGTCGAGATCGACCGGTTCGAGGAGGGCAGGACCGCTGGCATGTCCGGCGCAACCTGCGAGCCGCCGAAAAACTTCGCCCAGGACGCCCAGCAGCTTTGGATCACCGGCTGGCACGATGGCCAGACCGTCCTGATGGCCGCATTCAAAAAGAAACGACCGATCGATGGCTCGCTGGCTGAGGTGGACGGCCAGATCGACCTCGATGATGCCATTGCCAAGTTCGGTGAGCAGGTGCCGATCACCGAGGACGAGCAGGCCAAGGGGTACACTGCGGCGTTCGCGCGTGATGGCAACCGCGTCGCCGTGCAGTTGCGGGTCTGATGGACGCCGTAGCGATTCCCTCAATGACCGATCCGCCGTTCGCGGTGCCTGCAGATATTGTTCTCGATCTGCCGGCGCCGCCGTCGGTCAACCGCACGCGCAAGGTTGACTGGAAGGGCAAGCGACAGGTGACAGCGTTCTGGAACGTCGCCGATGCTTATGTGCTCGCAGCGAAAGGGCGATCGATCAGCCCGCTTAAACTGATCAAAGTGCCGCGGTTCGAGCTCACAATCACGATGTCCGAGCACCACACCAAGATCGACCTCGATAACGGCCTGAAGGCGCTGATCGATTATCTGCGCCGCATCGGCCTGATCGAGGACGATTCCCCGAAACACATGCGGCGGCTGGTCGTGGAATGGGGTCTGGCCCCTCACGGCTGCCGCGTCAGGGTCAAGCCATGTCTTTAACCGTCGTCGAGCCTACCCCTGTCGCAGCGCATGCATGGGAGCGGGAGAAGCACGAGCATTACGTCGAGCCGCATTGGTGCAGCGAGCGGCTGTTTCAGGTCGAGCAGTTCAAGGATTCCATCTGGGATCCGTGCTGTGGGTTTGGTCGCATCCCCGAGGCTGCCAACCGGGCAGGGCTGATCGGACTCGGCAGCGACATCGTGCACCGCGGCTGGCATGGGCAGAAGACCACGCTCGATTTTATGCAGGCGTCCGCGCCGTGGTCCGAGAACATCGTGGCCAATCCGCCGTTCAACATCGCCGACCGGTTTGTGCGGCATGCGATTGATCTGCCCTACGTGGTCAAGGTTGCGATGATCTTCCCGACCGCGCGGCTTAACGCGGCGCATTGGATCAAGGGCATGCCGCTCTCGCGCGTCTGGCTGATGACGCCGCGGCCGTCCATGCCTCCCGGGCACGTCATCGCGGCCGGCGAGAAGCCCGGCGGCGGCAAGATGGATTTCTGCTGGCTGGTGTTCACCAAGGGCCGCATCGGGCCCGCCGATCTGTGCTGGCTCCGACGAGAGGCTGCCGAATAATGGCGCGTTACCGAACCATCAAGCCGGAATTCTGGAGCAGCGAGCAGGTCATGGAATGCTCGCCGATCGCTCGTCTGATGTTCATCGGCATGTGGAATTTTGCCGATGACGCAGGTCGGCTGTCGTATTCGGCAAAAACCATAAAAGCCCAGATTTTTCCGGGTGACGAGGTCAGTTTGGAAGCCATTCGTGGAATGGTCGACGAATTGTCGGCGAATGGTCTCGTCAGCTTCTACATCATTGATGACAAAGAATATTTGCTCATCACCGGATGGCATCATCAGAAGATCGACAAGCCGCAGAAGCCACGCCACCCAGCCCCACCCGCAGATCATTCTCCGAACGTTCGACGAATGGTCGCGACGGAGAGAGAGAAAGAGAGAGAGAGAGAAGAGAAGCCCGCTAGCGCGGGATCGACGAAGGCTTACGCGTTTGAGGACGGAATCATCAAGCTGAACCAGAAGGACCTCGAGACATGGTCGAAGGCCTTCAGCAATCTCGATCTGCCTGCCGAGCTGCTTTCCCTCAGCAAGTGGGCTGAGAGCGAGGGAAAGAACTGGTTCCATGCCGTGAAGGGCGCGCTCGCCAAACGGAATCGCGAGGTGAAGGCAGCCAAGGAAAAACCAGCAGCCAGCACGCAGAAGTGGCTGGACGGCATCGAGGGGGTGATCTGATGGCTGAGATTATCGAACTCAAATCTGGTGAGCCACATCCAGGGCTGTATCCGCTCGCTGATCTGCCACAGCGGGGTTCGGTGGCCAAGCAGGCATTCGGTGTCGGCTGGCCCGAGCTCGATCAGATTCTGAAATTCTACCTCGGGCAGTTCATCGTCGTGACCGGCATCGCAGGCCACGGCAAGTCCACATTCATGCTCAATGCGCTGCTGAAAATGGCCATGGAGCGCAGCCTGCGGTCGTTCCTTTACGTGCCGGAAAACGAGTCTCATCTGCGCGAGAAACTGCGAAAAATCTGGACCGGGACCGAGAAGCAATTCGAGCAGTTTTGCCGCCACCAATGCTTCGTGCAGACCGCCATTCCGCTGATGATGAAGGAGCCGCCGCACGATCTGCCATGGGTGCTGGATCGCGCCTACGAGGCCTGCACGCGCCACAGCGTCGAGATCGTGATGATCGATCCGTGGAACGAGCTCGACCGCGCCAAGCCCAAGGACATGCTGATGACCGACTACATCGGCGAATGCCTGATGCTGGTGAAGCAGTTTTGCCGCTCGGTGAATGCGATCGTGGTCATCGTCGCTCACCCCACCAAGGCCATCGTGCACACCGGCAATCGCGTGGTCAGCCTGGCCGACATCGAAGGCTCGATGAACTGGTACAACAAATGCGACAACGGCCTGATCGTGGTGCGTGAGGCCGGCAATACCGCCAAGGTGATCAGCGCCAAGGTGCGCGAGATCGGCGCCGGCAAGATCGGCAGCTGCTCATTTTTCGTTGACCCCAACAACGGACAATTCACCCCCCAATACGGGAGCGATTCCGATGTCCAGTAGAGCAAACGAGTACCGCGAACTGATCAGCGATGTGGTTGCAGGTGGTCTGCTCGAGGAGGACGAGCGCGTAGAGTTGCGAGATTTGCTGGCGCGCATCCAGCGCCGAATGCTGGCCCATATGCCAGATGAACGACCTACCGAGGAAGTGGAATGACCCATCTCACGGCGCGCGAACGCCAGGTGCTTGGATATCTTTGCAAAGGCTGGGAAAACAAGGAAATCGCCGTGAAACTCGGCATATCTTCTAGAACCGTCGAGGACCATCGCATTCACATCTTCCGGAAATACAGGGTGCGCAACGTCGTCGAGCTGATGATTTCCGTTTACGACATTCCGGATGAGGTGGTCGCATGACCATGCCCCCGCCATTCTCGCCCGGTGATCGGGTGAAGCTCACCGAGCGCTACGCCAACACGCTCTGTCGTTCCATCAAGACCAAGCACATCGACTGGCGCGGACGCAGGGGCATCGTGCGGATCTGCGGCGCAAGCCAGGTCGCTATCATGTGGCCCGGCCGCACATCCCCCGATCGCGTCGAGATCAACGGCGTGGAATTGGCCAGGGAGGCCGCGGAATGAACGCGCCGCTCGCCACCATCCGCACCCAGGACGACCTGATCGAGGCATTGCGGGTCGCAAAGACCATGCGGGGGCTGTCCAACGATTTCTGTGACCAGCGGGCAGGGCTCACCCGTGGTCATACGGACAAGGTGCTCGGTCCGACCCGCGCCAAATCGCTCTCGCCCATGGTGTTCGATCTGCTCATGGAGATCTTCGCCGTCGAGCTGATCCTGGTGCCGAATCCCGAGGCCGAAGCACGCATGAGGCCGCGATGGGAGGACAGGGACACAAGCAACGTTCGCACCGGCGAGCATCGCGTCTCCAAGCACGTCATCGAACGCGCAAAACCCCATGTTTTAAGGGAGCATTTGAAGAAAGCAAACGCTGCCCGGAACTCGCAGCTTTCATGTGAGCAGAGATCAGAAATCGCCCGAAAAGGCGGCCGCGCGAGGCAGCGAAACAGGCGCAAGAATATGAGGCAACGGCTGGCCGAGCGGAAGGCTGCGAAGGTCTTGGAGGCATCGTTATGACCGACGATCCCCTCGATCGGTTGCTGCCGTATCACGACTGGTGCAAGACCGTCGAGGCCGGTGAACTGCGCGACAGGCTCGAGCAACGGCCGGAGTATCGGTCCAACCGCGTGGTAAGTGCGCGGGTGTTCGAGCGGATTGTGGATGAGGTGCGTTGCCCGCGCTAACCCATTGGCCACTCTGGCTGGATGGTCAATCGCCGCCCAACTGCTGAACAAATTGCCGCCCGCAAATGGGAAATCAGGCGTCGCTATTCAACCAAGGCGAAGGTCGGCAAACGCACCCGCTCAATGGCCGCTATCCGCCTCGCAGACCTCACCAGATGGTACAACGATGTGCATGGCGCCGGCGCTGAGCTCGAGCCATCCGAACGCTCAATCGAGATCATCCGCATCTTCGCGCACCACATGGGCGCGCTGCCCGACGCACCACGCCGCATCATGTCATGGCTGCTGTCATATGCACCTTGGCTGGAACATATCGAACGCGAACGCCTGATCTCCCAGGTGGTGCAGTGCCCAATCAAATGGTCCGCCGACAAGCTGGCTTGGAAGATACGCCTCTCCGACGACCAGCGCACCAAGCTCAAGATCACCACCATCGGCGCCATTGACTGCTCAAAGGAACAGCGCGCCCAACGCCGCATACAGCGCCGTGCCGAGCTGATGCGGGAACTCCGGGCCAAGCGCCGCGTGAACACCATATAGCTATCTATATATGCTGTTCACGCAGTCGGGTGCGTTGCCGCCTCAGCAGCCGTCAAGCCTCATCCCCGCCATGAGCCTGCCAGCACTCACGCAAAACGAAACACAGCCAGGAACTCTCAAAGAGCCACGCATTTCCGCCCGAATGCGTCATGCTCTCACACTGCTCGCTACCCGCGGCATAACCCAGCGCGATGCAGCAAAACAGGCCGGAATGCATGAGAACCATCTCTCACGCCAGTTGAAGCAACCGCATATTCAGGTGTTTATCGCTCGCGCTGCACGTCAAAACATCCAGATCGGCGTGCTCCGCGCATCGAAACGAGTGATGGAATTGGTCGACGCTGATTCCGAACACGTCAGCCTGGATGCATCGAAGCACATTCTGGCGATCGAAGGCATCAAGCCACGTGCTGACGCGCAAGTGTCTGTGAACATTGACATAAAGGCGGGATACGTCATCGACCTCACGGATGAGACGAAACAGCCTCCGATGATCGATGTGACACGTGACTGACACGCAATGAGTAATATCGCAGCAATATCAATGCTTGGCGGTCCCCTGTCTAGGGATTGCGCGGACTCTCAACGAGACCGGGCCTGGGTGGCCCTCGCGTTCAGGACCCGCGCCAGGCGGGCACCCGGGGGGAAAATCGGAGGCCGGAATCGAACGCTGGCCTTCCCCCCTCCCGATTATCTTCCCGACCTTTCTGGTGGAATTTTTGTTTGTCTGAAACCTCGATGGAGAAATTGAGATGCCTGAAGTTTTGCGACCGATGCAGATCACGGTTGAGCGGGATTTGAGCGGCGGGGTTCGGATTGGATTTGGCGGGGTGCACGGGCTGATGACGCCGGATCAGGCGTTTGAGTATGCGATGGAGATATTGAAGGCGGCGGGGGTAGGGGTTGAGTTTGGGAAGCAGTTCCCGATGCCGGTGCGGAAGCATTTCAGGGGCGGGTGATGGGGGGCGAGGTCGTCAAGCTGGTCGCGCCGCAGCCGCCATCGCCGATTGACGAGAAGTGCGTGGCGCTTCTTGAGCGGTTGCTCGCAGAAGCGAAGGCCGGCGGGTTCAACGGCATCGCGTGCATCACGGTGACCAGCGATCATGCGGGATCGTATTCGGCCCTTGGTACGAGTTGGGACGGCGCGGGAATCGATCAGAACGCGCATACGGCCGTCGGCGGTTGCGAGGTTCTGAAAAAGCGGATGATGGACAAGCTGTTCGAGTGGGGCGAGTCCGAATGATCGAATACGACCAGCAAACCGGGTTTCCGATCTTCCGGCCGGATGGGGCGGTGCTGCGGGCGTTCATGCGGGACCAGGCGTCGCGGGTGAAGATCATTCAGGGGCCGGTGGGGAGCGGGACGTCGTCGGCGTGTTGCATGCATATTTTCCAGCGCGCGTTGGCGCAACAGCCGCAGCGGGATGGCCGGCAGCGGTTTCGGGTGCACATCCTGCGGGAGACGTACGCGAAGCTGGAGGAGACGACGATCCAGACCTGGAAGGACTGGTTCCGGCCTGGGACGGGCGCGGGGGAGTTCGGGGTTTTTTACGAGACGCGGCCGTACCGGCATGAGATCCGGGTAGGCCCCCTCGAGCTCGACGTGACGTTCGTGGCGATGGAGGACATCAGGGACGCGAAGTCGTTTTTCATGTCGCTCGAGACGTCGCTGATCTGGTTCAACGAGGTGCAGTTCGCGCAGTACGAGGTTTTTTCGGAGGCTGTCGGAAGAGTGTCGCCGCCGCGGTTTCCGGCGGTGAAGGATGGCGGGTGCGTGTGGGGCGGGCTGATCGCGGACACCAACGCGCCGCCGGCGGATCACTGGCTGCCGATCATGCGGGGCGACGTGCCGCCGCCGGACTGGATGAGCGAGGAGAAGCGCAACGCGCTGAAGAAGCCGGCGAACTGGGCGTTCTTCATGCAGCCGGCGGGACTATTGGAGGATTTCGACGAGAAGGGGCGGCTTAACGGTTACAAGGTCAACCCGGACGCGGAAAATCTGAAATATTTGCCGCCGGATTTCTACTGGGAAAAGATCGCGGGCAAGACCAAATCGTGGATCGACGCCAACATCATGAACCGTTCGTCGGTGGTGACGGACGGGCGGCCGGTGTATCCGATGTTCCGCCGGGACGTGCATGTGTCGGACAAGAAGCTCGAGGTGATTCCGGATTGCGTGGTGCAGGTGGGTCTGGATTTCGGGCGGCAGCCGGCGGCGCTGACCGGGCAGTGCCTGCGCTCGGACTGGTTCGTGCAGCACGAGTTCATCGGGCGGGACATGTCGGCGGTCGAGTTTGCCCCGCTCTTGAAGAGTTTCCTGGCGTCGAAATATCCGGGGATGAAGTTCGAGTTCTGGGGTGACCCGGCGGGCCAGCACCGGGGACAAGCGACCGACAAGACGCCGTTCGATATTTTCCGCGAGCACGGCATGATCGTGCGCCCGGCGCCGAACCCGCAGAACCAGTATAGCGTGCGGCACGAGGCTGTGAATTTCGTGATGATGAACCGCTCGCAGAGCGGGCGGCCGTCGCGGCTTCTGGTCGATCCGTCCTGCGTCACCTTCATCACCGGGATGAGCGGCGGCTATTTCATGCGGCGGATCCGGGTGTCGGGCGAGCGCTACGCGGACGAGCCGGAGAAAAACCAGTACAGCCATATCTGCGAAGCCGGCGAGAACATGCTGCTCGGCGGCGGCGAGGGAAAATCGGTGACAATGGGATCGCTCGGCGACCAAAAACCCGTGCAGGCCTGGAACCGGCGCAAGACGATGCGGCGGGTGTCGTGAGGGAGGTGCCGGCGTTCGGCATCGAGGCGCGGCGCTGGACGGTGGTGTTTCACAGGAAGGCCGAGAACCGGTTGTTCGGCGCGATCGCGCTTGGCCATTTCAAGCATGTGTCGGCGTTTGCGTTCATCCCCGAGCTGGGGGTCTGGATCATCTACGACGTCGGCTTTCGGCGCACGCGGATCGAGCTCCTTTCCGAAACCGACCACGCCAAGACGATCCTCGCCAACATCGTCAAGGGCAACGCCATCGTGACGCTGGAGGTGTCGGAGGATCGGCTTCCGCTGATGCGGTGGGGGCTGTTCTGCACGACGGCGGTGGCGCACCTGGTCGGGTTGCGGTGCGTTGCCCTGCGTCCGGACGCTCTCTACCGCCAGATGGTGAAAGCGGGCGGAGTGGTCGTTGACGATGGAAGCCAAGAAACCCGAGATAGTGGAAGACCCGAACTTTGCGGCGACGCAGGCGCAGGCGCAGCGCTCGCTGATCGCTAACCTGCAGACGCAGGCGCAGATGGATACCGCCAACATCATGGCGCGCTACGGCACCAAGCAGGCACTGGCCTCCGCCGGGATGGCAACGCCGGCGGCCACCCCAGCCGCGCCCACCGGCGACTACAGGGGCATGTTCTGATGGCCGCCGACAGCCCGCTGCAGATCGAGTCCCGCGACCGTCTCGCCGCGGCACGTGCCTGGAAGGCGCAGTGGGAGATGGATTTCCGGGAGTGCTATTTCTTTGCGTCCCCGCACCGGCAGCGTTTTTTGAATTCGACCTCGACGCCGACCTTGACCCGGATTCAGGATGCGCCGGAGCTGAACACCGACGAGGCCTTCATTCTGTGCGGCGATTTCGTCACCGAGATCGTCAACGCCTTCATGCCGGAGGCCAAGCCGTGGTGCGAGCTCGGCCCCGGCGAGGGCATCCCGGCCGACATCTGGAAGAAGATCGAGACCGACGTCCGCAAGATCGAGCAGGCGATCTTCAATGCGATGAAGACCTCGAACCTGTATCCCGAGGTGGCGAAGGCATTCTATCCGGATCTGTCGATCGGAACGGTTGGCTTGTGGATCGATCGCCCGCATCCGTCCTATCCGGTCAACACGATGGCGATCCCGTTGCGTGAACTCGACGTCAACATGGGACCGCGCGGCGAGATCGACGACCGCTTCGTGACCCGCTTCACCCGCAATGTCCACGTTCGCGAGCTGGTCGGGGAAGAGATCTGGAAAAAAATCACCGAGAGCCACGCCGACCTGTTGAAGGAAATCAACGACAAGCCGAAGGCGCACACGCAAGTGGTGTGGGGCTTCTGGCGGCGATGGGACGACAAGAGCGACGAATGCTGGCAGCACGTCGTCATGATCGGCAAGACCGGCTCGAACCTGGTGCACGATGTCGAGATCAAGGGCGAGGGTTGCTGTCCGCTGTGGGTCGGGCGCTTCAACCCGACCGCAGATTCGCCGTTCGGACTTGGCCCCTTGATCCAGGGCCTGCCCAGCCTGCGCCAGATCGACGAGATGGAAATGGCGCTCGATGAGCATTTCGATCTGTCGCTGCGGCCGCCGATCACCTATCCGTCCGACAGTTTTACGAACGTCGAGCAGGGGTTGGAATCCGGTTTCGCTTATCCAATCCAGCCCGGGCACGAGGGCGCGGTCAAGAAAATCTACGACGTTCCGCCGGCGCAGGAGGGCGCCTATAAATACGAGGACAAGCTGCACAAGCTGCGCAAGCTGTTCTATGTCGACATGCCAGAGCAGACCGGCGACACCCCGCCGACGCTGGGGCAGTGGCTCGACGAGATGGCGCGCGCCCAGCGGCGGATCGGCACGCCCGGCCTGCCGTTCTGGCGGGATCTGTCGCAGATTTTCATCCGCTTCAAATACCTGCTGGAGAAAGCCGGCACCATTCAACCGGTCAAGGTCGACGGCAAAATGGTGGCGACCCTGGCGCGCAATCCGGCGCAGGCCGCGGCCGAGCAGCAGGAACTGGCGGAGGCCGCCCGCACCGCACAGATCCTCGGCGCCATGTTCCCGGAAGAGTGGAAGATCAACATCGACGGGCGCAAGACGATCGAGAACTGGCTGGCGAAAGCCCGCGTCAGCATCATCGAGCAGCGGCCGATTGAAGAAGTCAAGAAGGCGGTCGACCAGATGGCGCAACTGGCCGGCGCCCGGCGCACCGGCGGCGTCGATGAAGCGGCGACACCCACCGCATGACCGAAATCCGCCCCACCCAGAAAGAGATCGTGGATTCGCTCGACCGCATCGCGATGACGCCGGACGGGCGAAATCTCTACATTTTTTTGCAGCGACGGCTGATGAAGGTCCCCCTCGAGACCTCAGACAGTGCGTTGCGAGCAAATCAAGGGGAACGCAGTTTCGCGCTCGAATTGATCGGCCTGATGGCCAAGGGGATCGCGGAAAGTGTCAACCGAACAAGCAGCAGCGCCGGCAGCGACGGAAGCCCCGAACAGCCCGTTGTCGCAGGCCACGCCCAGCCCGTCGCAACCGGCCGCGCCCGCGGCGCCGGCCGCCGCATCGGACCCGAAGACCGCGTCGCCGGCTGGGACCGAACCCCCGAAGAGTGAAGCCCCGGTCCGGCCCGAAGGCCTGCCGGATTCCTATTGGGATGCCGAGAAGAACGCGGTCAAGACCGACGATCTGGTCAAGCGCTTCAACGAGCTCTCCACCAAGGACGCCGCCGACGCGGTGCGCAAGAATTCGCTGCCGGCCTCCGCCGATGCCTACAAGGTCGAGCTGCCGAAAGAGTTTGTGATGCCGTCCGGCGTCGAATTCAAGTTCGACGAGAAGGCCCCCGAGCTCGCCCAGGCCCGCGCGATGGCGCATGCCAAGGGCTGGACCCAGCAGGACTTTTCCGAAGCGCTCGGCATCTTTGCCGCCGCCAAGATCGGCGAAGAGGCGCAGATCAATACCGCGCGCGCCGCCGAAGTCACCAAGCTTGGCGCCACGGGACCTGCACGCGTCGATGCCGTCACGCAATGGATGGACGCGCAGGGGCTCGGCGTTCTCAAGAGCACGATGGTCACGGCCGCGCAGGTGCAGGCCTGGGAAGCGCACATCACGCGGCTGACCTCGCAGGGGACGGCGCCGTTCTCGCAGCAGCACCGCACAGCGCCGGAGCAGAACAAGATCCCGGGCTACGAGAGCATGAGTTTCGAACAGCGCCGCCACGCGCAGGAACAACGCGCCGCCGCCCCGCGCCGCACAGCTTGAAGACGGAGGATACCTAGATGGCTGTCTCGCTTACGACCACGATCTCGACCCCGACCAACTTCGTCGAATACGCGAAGTCGATCGACGAGAACGATCCGACCCGGACCTTCGTCGAGAACATGATCGAGGAGTCCGACGTGATGCGGGCGATCCCGATCCTCCCCGCCGAACGTGGCAAGCGCGCCTATATGGACATCGCCTCGCTGCCGGCCGTCGGTTTCCGCGGCTTCAACGAAGCGGGCAACCAGGCTACCGGCTCGTTCAACCTGCGCGAGGAAGACACCTTCTTCATCGACGACTACATTTTCGCCGATCGCGCGATGATCGACCGGCTCGGGCCCGAGGGCAAATACAAGCAGGAGAAGCTCAAGAGCACCGCGCTCGGCCAGTTCTTCTCGCAGAACGCGATCAAGTCGGACAATTCGTCGAACGTCCGCACCCCGAACGGCATGCAGGTGCGCTGCAACGACGCCACCGCGATCACCGGCAACTTCATCGCCAACTCGGCAGCCTCCGGCGGCGGCCCGCTGTCGCTGGCGAACCTCGACGCGCTGTACTGGCGCGTCAACAAGCCGACGCACTGGATCGTGCCGCGCGGGCTGATGCCGCAATTCGACACCGCCGCGCGCAACAACACCCTGGTCAACCAGACCATCGGCTATTCCGAGGACGATTTCGGCCGCCGCATCATCCGCTTCAAGGGCCTGCCGATCCTGTTCGGCTACGAGCCGGACGACTCGCCGGACCTGCTGCCGTTCAACGAGGTTGCCTCCGGCGGCGGCGGCGCGGTGACGTCATCGATTTACTGCGTATCGTTCCGGCCCGGCGGCTTCTACGCCATCGAGCAGACGCCGCTCACCGTGATGCCGGAAGGTCCGACCGTGGGTCAGCCGTTCGATTCCACCCATATCAAGTGGGACTACGGCTTCGCCCGCGAGCATCCGAAGGCCATCGCGCGGCTGAGCTCCATCACCAACGCAACCATCGTGGGCTAACCGCGCCAGCCTAGACACGCAGGAGACTTCATATGGCCTTGACCGCAAATCTCATCCCCTCCCAGGTCACGACGTTTCCGTGCCCCTACGACGCGATGCTCGCCTTCTGCTCGGCGCAGACGCTGACCGCGACCGGCTATTTCAACAACCTCAACTCGGGTCAGTTGGATCTCGGCGGCGCCGCGCCGGTGTCGGCAGCCGGCCGTACCGACTTCATCTGGTGCATGGACATCACCGCGATCGACGTGTCCAGCAACGACGAAAGCTACAAGGTTCATCTGTTCGGCTCGAACGATGTCGCTTTCGGTAACGGCAACGTCGAACTGCTGGCGTTCCACGACTTTGCCGCGGTCACCGCCGGTCGTCAGGTCGCCACCATCCTCGGCGCCTCGCCGACCATCCCGCCCACCGGCCTTGGCGGCACCATCGTTCAATTGCCGGCGACCAACCTGATGCAGCGCATCTATTACCGCTATCTGCGCATGTACCTGGTGGCGGCCGGTACCACGCCCTCGATCACGCTGACGGCGTACATCAGCCGGGCCAACATCAACGTTTGAGGTGACACATGGCTGCCGCCGTCATTACGATCGCCGACATCTCCCCTGCGCTCCCCAAGCGCGCGCAGGAAGTGCAGCTTATCCAGCGCGCGCTGGACATCGCGGAGAACCAGATCAGGGCAGCCGGCGGCACAGTGGCGTCCGGCACCATGACGGATAACGGCGTGACGCTCGGAACGTGGACTTACACCGCCGTCGCTTCCTCGTGAACGGCTGCTGACAAGAGGACTGACCATGAAGATCGAAACCAACCTGCCGCTGACCGCCTACCACATCATCGACGGCGCGACCGAGTTCAAATACGCGATCGACGCCCGCACCGCGGTGGGCGCGCACCCGAATGAATGGAGCATGACGCCGTGGACCGCCGAGGAGGCGGCCGCCGCGCGCGACCGGCTGCAGCAGCAGGGTGTCGAACTGCCGCCGCCGCTCGAGCTGACGCCGGAGGATCAGGCCGCGCTGGATGAACACAACAAGGCCGTCGCGGAAGCCGCGGCCCGTCTCGCCGAGTATCAGGCAAAGAAGGCCGAAGAGAAGAAGATTGCCGACCAGATCGCCGCCGACGAGGCTTTGGTTGCATCCGCACCGCCCGTCCCTGACCCCACCGTGCGCCGTCCGTTCGGCCGCAAGGGCGAACCGACCGAGGCCGAGAAGGCGATGATGGAGAAGAAGGCCGCGAAAGAGGCCGACGACGCCCGCATTGCCAAGGAAAAGGCCGATGCCGACAAGGGCGCCGGCGTCAAAGTCTCCTCCTGACCCCACGCCAGGAGGCAAACCTGAAAGCCCTCTCGGGAAACCGGGAGGGTTTTTTTGAGTGCGTTGCCAGAGGATGACGCGCGCCGCACGGTCGAAAGTGCAGGAGACCGCGCATGCCAGCCTTCCAATGGCCAGTATCAAAACTCGAAACGGTAAATTCGGCGCTTGCGCAGACCGGTGACAACCTGGTGGCGGTTGCCGATGACGGATCGGTCGAGTGGAATGCCTGCTCGCCGGCCTATGAACGTGCGCTGGCCGTGGTCACCGAGGCGCATCCGTGGAATTGGGTCACCGATTTCCGCGCACTGCAGCCGTCGCCGACTCTGCCGACCGATGACCGCTACGATACCGCTTACGACATGCCGGATGATCTCGTTCACCTGATCCTGGTGCGGGTCAACGACCGGGCGTGCCAGTGGGATCTGCTGAACGGCCAGATCGTAGTGAATGCGCGCGGCGGGCCGCCGCCCCCAACCGTGCCCGGCGTCCCGTTCCCGGTGATCATCAAGGGCATCTTCTCGACCAATTCCGATCCGGTGAATGGTACGCCGACCGTCGTCCTGGCGCTCGAACGCTTCGTGATGAGCGGCATCTATCGCGGCATCCACAAGGACAACGCCGAGGCCGGCCGGATGTTTGCCGAGGCCAACGCGATTCTCGCCAACGCCAAGGCGCGCCACGACATGCAGAAGCCGAAGCGGGCGATGTTCATCTCGCGGCTGCGGAAAGCCCGCTCTACCAGGCGCCCGGACTGGCCGTTCCCGAGCGGTGGGGACAACGGGCCGTGGGGTTGATCCATGGCGCAGAAGATTGTCGGAGCCCAGCATGACTTCACCTATGGCGAGGTTGACGTCACCCTGAAGCGTCATGACGAGCACCCGGCGCGCAAGGCCGGGCTGCGTCAGTGCGCGAACATGCGCATCCTTAATTCCAAGGCGCTGCAGAACCGCCCCGGCCGCTCGGCAAAATTTCCCTCGCCGACATGCTCGCGTATCGAAGAAGTGACGATGTCGCCGGGCAATATCTTTCGCATCGCGTTTGGTGATCGCCAGGTGCTGATCTTCAATTCGAATGGCGTGCAGGTCGCCGCGTTTTTCAACCAGGGCAACGCCGCGATACTGCCGTGGTTTACCGCCACTCTAAACCAGATTGTTTTTGCCCAGATGGGTCTTGCAATCTACATCACCTTCCCTGGGATGCGGCCGCAGGTTTTGACGTGGAATGGCGCCGCGACGTGGACGATCGGCGATTATACCGAACTACTCGTTGGTGGACAGAAACGGACATGGTTCTATCGCATCAGCCCGCAGGGCATCACGCTATTGCCCGGGGCGCAGACGGGGAGCGGTGTCTCACTGGTTGCATCGGCGCCACTGTTCACGGCAAGTCACGTCGGCACCCGCATGCGGTTCGTCAATCGGCAGATGCTGATTACCGCCGTCGCGGACTCGACGCATGCGACCATTACGATCCTGGAGACGCTGCCCGGGCAGCAGATTCTCGGCTTTGCCAGTGACCCTCGAACCGTTTTTGCCCTCGGGGATGTCGTCACCGGATCTGTCACCGGGTCGAAGGGAATCGTGATTGCGACGGCGGCCGCCAACATCACCGTGCAGCTGCTGACGACATCGACCTCCACATTCACATCCGGCGATGGCAACGTTAACATCGTGGCATTTGGCTCGACGGACGTCGTGGTAGGCCCGGGCGGCAGCCTTGCCCTATCGGCCGCAAATTCGATCGGCCCGCCCGGCGCCGTTGCGATCTGGGACGAAGAGGTCATGAATGCGCTGCAGGGCTATCCTGCGTCGTGCTTTGTCGATCAATTCCGTCTCGGCTTCTGCGACTTCCCCAGCGTGCCAAACGGCATCGCCTGGTCGGCGATCAACGCGCCGACGGATCAGTACGTCGTCGGCGCCACCGTACCCACCGGGGCGATGTTCGAACTGGCGCCCGACAAGGTGCGCGTAAAATATGTCCAGTCTGGCCCGGAAAGCTCCGAGTTCGTTTTCTGCGACCACGTCGTATATTATATCAAGATCGACGCGCAGAACCCGCTGAAGCCCGGCAGCGTCAGTTTCCAGACGCTTTCGAACGACGGTGCGGCCAGCGTGCAGCCCCGCGTCGCGCAGGGGTTGGTGTTCTACGTCAATGCTGGCAGCAGCAGCGTCATGAGCATCAGCGCGCCCGGCGCCTATTACCGCCCGTTCGAAACCAACAGCCTCACCGAATTTCACAACCATCTGTTCGGAACAATCGTCGCGCTAGCGGCCCCGAATGCCGATACCACGTTCGAGGAGCGCTATATCTACGCGCTCAACGCCGACGGCACGATGGCTTGCGGGAAATATGAAAAGAGCCAGGGCGACGTCAAGGTCGGGTGGGTGCCCTGGTCTGGGGTCGGCACACTGTCATGGATTGCGGCGCTGAATGCGAACGTGACGTTCACCACCAGCTATTTCGGCTCGGTGATCTGCGAAACGCTGGACGACGCGCAGTACCTCGATGCAGCACTCTCGGTAAATGCGCTGCCGGCACCGTTCACCGCGCCCGTCGGCAAAGGCCCGCTGTGGTGGATCCCGGCGCAGACGGTGTCGCTGATGGACCAGGTCACGCGGTCGATGGGCACTTACCAGATCGATGTGAATGGCTTCATCGTGCCGCAGGGCATCGCCGGCGAAGACCTCACCGCCGTCTCGCTGGTTGCGGGACAGCCATGGACATCGACCGTCGAGCCGTTCTGTCCCAATGCACAGCCCGGCGCCGATGCCGGACAACGGATGAAGATGCGGCAGGTTACGAATTTTCTGGCCTACGTTGTCCACTCGACCGGGTTCTTGCTCGGTCACTTGTTCTCGGCGGCGCACACGCGCACCTCGCCAGCGCTGGGCACGCTGATGAATTTTCGCCGCTTCCCGGCATACAATCAGGACGACGACGCGACACGGCCGCCGCCGGAGCGGGAAACGGCGGATGGCTATCCCCCGCCGGGCAGTTCATACGACCCGCGCGTGGTTTTGATCAAGGACACGCCCGGCCCGCTGCAATTGCTCGAGCTGACGGTCGAGGTATCGATATGAAAAGGGATCACCATGGGCTCTAGCGGAGGCGGTGGCGGCAGCGCTGCAGGGGGGAACACGCTGGCCTCGATCGGGCTGTCAGCCTATTCGACGATGCTCAAGGCCGAGGGCGTCGCGACGGCGAACGAGTGGCAAGCCTCGAAACTGGAGAACGCCGCGAAGTATGGCGAGCTGAAAGCCGTGCAGACCGGCGCGCAGATGTCGCGCAGCCTCAACACCACGCTCGGCAATATCGAGGCCGTGCGCGCCGCGGCCCGCGCTGATCCGAACTCGCCGACGGGAGCTGCCATTCTTGACGAGCAGCAGCAGATCGGAACGGAGCAGCGCCTGACGACCGTCAACAGCATCCTTGCGCAAGCGAGCCAGGATCGCGCCGACGCGAAGTATTACAAATCGGCAGCAGACCGCGCGTTGTTTGCCGGAGCGATCGAGACTGGCGCGGGTATCGCGAAGGGTCTCTCAAGCCTAGGAGTACCTGGAGGTGGTTGATCTCCCGCTTCTGCCGGAAAAGCTTGTCACCTCTACCGCGCCGACGTCCTCGGTATCGCGGCAGGACGTCATGTCGTCGGCTGACCAGATGGCACGCGCGATGGGTGCCGTTGCCGATGCCACGATGGAGATCGCGACCAAGCAGGCCAAGGAACAGGCTGCTCAAGACCTGGCGCAGCAGAAGGTTGTCCGCAACGCCGACGGCTCGGTGTCCACCGTCAATCCGGCGAGTTCGCTGATCTTCGGCCGCGCCGGCGACGCCTATCACGAGGCGGTCAAGGCCGGCACGCTGGCGCAGACCAGCAACGTGATGTCGGAAGAGTTGAACAATCTGCACGCCAAGTATCCGACCGATCCGGCAGGATACAAGGCGGCGGCTGGCGCATGGATCGAGAAGTACCAGGCCGAAAACAAGGGCACCATCGGCGAGGCGGCAACCCTGCACGGCCAGCAGGTCGCGACGCAGCATCTCAACGCGATCACCAACCAGTCGGCCAACATCGACGTCACCAACCAGCAGAAGTCGATCAACGCGACGATCGCCGACCAGAAGAACACGCTGCAGGGCCTGGCGCGGCAGCCCGGCGGCACCGACACGCCGGAATTCAAACAGTCGCTGGAGCGGTTGCAGGCGTCGTATGAGGCGCTTGGATCCAATCCGCTGTTCCGGATGCCGAAGGACCAGATCGACCTCGAGGTGAAAAACTTCAAGGGCCTGCTGCAAGGCGAGGCGCTGGTCGCGCATGTCGACGAGACCTTCACCCGGAAGGGCAAGGCCGAGGCGCAGGCGATCCTGAACAAGGACATCCTGCAGAACCCGTACATTTCCGAGACCGACCGCAACCGGCTCTATTCGCACGGCATGGCGCGGCTGGCCTACCTGACCGGCGACGCCAAGGAGAAGATCGACGCCGGCCGCAAGGTGGTGGGCGAGCTCGAGACGAATATCGCCAACGGCACGATCAAGCCGACCGATCCGATCGTCGGCATGGAAATCCGGCAGGCGATCAGCCGCGGCGATCCGGAAGCGGCTAACCGCATCCTCGCCGCGACCACGGTGCGCATGAACCTGTCGGGCATCTCGACGCTGCCGCAGGCCATCCAGGCCGAGGTGCTTGGCATCAAGCGCACGCCGATTGCCAATGAAGCAATCCCCGCCGAGGGCCGCGCGCTGCTCGGCCGGATCGCCAGCGGCGAGGCCACCAGCTACGACATGCTCTATGGCGGCGGCAAGTTCCAGGGCTATGGCGACCACCCGCGGGTCTACGCGCCGATCACCTCCGGCCCCGACGTCGGCAAGAAAACCAGCGCGGCCGGGCTCTACCAGTTCCTCGGCTCGACCTGGGACCAGCAGGCCAAGAAGCTCGGCCTGAAGGACTTCTCGCCGGCGAACCAGGACGCCGCCGCGTGGGATCTGGCGCAGACGGAATACAAGGCCAGGACCGGCCGTGATCTGCTTGCGACCCTGCGCTCCGGCGATCAGGGCGCGATCGAGGACGTGCCGCGCCAGCTTTCGGGCCAATGGGCGTCGCTGCCCGGCGGTCGGCAGCCAGCGGCCGGCGCCGGTCCCGCGCTCGCGCCTGCGGCCGCCCCGGGCCGCCCGGGCTTCACTGCAGCCGACCTGCAGCGCAATCCGTTCCTCGGCTCGGCCTATGTGCGGACCATCGCGGCCGACGAGAGCCTGCGCGTGCAGTCGGCGACGCAGGCCGCAACCGCCGTGGGCAAGGCGAGCGACCTGGGGCTGTTGGCGCGCCCGGAGGACGTCGCGCTGGTCAACCAGACCGCAGCGCAATATCCGGAGAAATTCGGCCCGGTGGCGGAAGCCATGAACGGGCGGTTGCTCGGCGGCGCGCTGGCGCAGATGGAGAAGCCGCAGCGCGACGCTGTGATCGCGCAGTACCGCGAGGCGACGAACGGCCAAGACCAGCACCACATGAACGTGGCCGCGGCCGCGCTCGAGCAGTACCAGAAGTCGGAGAAGAACCTCGCCGAGCGGCCCTACCAGGAAGCCGCCACACGGGGCTGGATCGCGCCGGTGGCGCCGATCGACCCGGGCCAGCCCGGCACCATCGCCGGCGCGCTGGGCGAGCGCGTGGCGGCATCGCAGCGTATTGCCGCGATGAACCACACCCCGGCGCCGCCGGTGCTCGGCAAGGACGAGCTGCCGCAGCTGCAGGCCGCGCTCGAAGGCCCCGCCGGCGCCGATGTGCTGACCCAAATCGCGACTGTGTTGCGGCCCGAAGAGGTCAACAAGCTGGTCGGCGAGAAGGGCTTTGCCAATGCCCTGACCGGCATGATGTCGAGCAAGGATCCGGTGAAGATGTCCACGGCGATGTCGGTCGTCGACAAGCTGTGGCGCGACAACCCGGCCCAGGCCGAAAGCAACCTCGGCAACCCGGCGATCACCAAGCTGCAGGCGTGGCAGGGGCTGAAGGGCTCGTTCAATGCCGTGGAACTGGCGGAGCGGCTGAATGCGGCCGACGACCCGGCAACCGTCAAGTCGCGCGAGGTCGCCAAGGAGGCGGCGGAGAAGGAGACCAAGAGCCTGACGCCGCAGGACATGGCCTACAAGCTCGGCACCGGCTGGCCTGGCATCGGCCGACTGACCGGATCGACCCCGTCCGCTCCCTTCGACAGCATCAAGGGCGGCGAGATGGTGGCCGACTACCAGACCACATACACCGCGCTGCGAACCTATGGCGTGGACGCCGACAAGGCCTCGGACCTCGCCGTGCAGCGGCTGCAATCGACCTGGGGCGTCTCGCAGGCGGCCGGCAACCAGATCATGAAAAACCCGCCGGAACGGGCTTATCCACAGGTTGACGGCTCACATGAGTGGCTAAAACAGGATTTAACGGCCTGGGTTACCAAGCGCGCCGGTGAGCAATTCAGCGCCGGACCGCGGACGCTGGAGGTCGGTTTTGCCGGCGTGGTGCAGTCGCGGAACTGGGACGTCGCCGGCATGATCGCCGACGGGCAGACCCAGGCCGAGATCGCAGGCGGCCGGCGGCCATCCTACCAGGTCGCGATCAAGCGCAAGGACGGCACGCTGGACATCCTGCCGGGCCGGGTGGGCTTCGACCCAGCCGATCACATCAGCAAGTACGGCGCCAAACTGCAGGCCGCCCAGCAGGACGTTGAGCAGGCCCGCACCTTCAACACAGCGATGCCCCAGCCATGAGCGCCATCGACGTCGCCCCGGAAGCCGACTTCGGCCTGCGCGCCGAGCAGGGGGGGCCGCCCGCCCGCGCGCCCGAGACCACCGACGGCGGCGAGGCGCTGTGGGGTGCCGCGTTCCGCCAGTCAAACAGCGTCGTTTCTGCGCTGCAATATATGCGGAACTCCGGCCGATACGCGCCGGAGCCGGACTACAATCCGGTCAAGGAGATCAAGGGCTGGGGCGACGACAAATACTTCCTGACGCATGGGCAGTCGTTCGTCGGCTCGCAGTCGCCGGCGGAGACGCTCGCCATCAAGAGCCAGATCGACCAGGAAGAGACGGATCGAAAGACGCTATCTTCCGGCGGGGTGATCGGCTTCGTGGCGCAGATGGGCGCCGGGCTGCTCGATCCCACGCTGCTGCTGCCGGGCGGTGTCGGCGTGGATGCGGTGCGCGGTGGGCTGTCGTTCCAGAAGGCCGCGGTCGAGCTCGGCAAGGCCGGGTTCATGCAGACCGTGGCGCAGGAAGCGCTGCTGCACGCCACCCAGCAAACCCGCACCTTCGAGGAGTCAGCGATCAACGTAGCTTCCGGCACGATGCTGACCGCGCTGATCGGCGGGAGCGCGGCGGCCTATCTCGGCCGAGCGGAGCGGGCGGCGATGGAGGCCAAGCTGCGGGACGACCGCGCGGCGATCAACGCGCACGCGGGAAACCCTGGGACGGGCGAGGCACCCATAGCCATCCCCGCAGAACTTAACTTGCTGCATGGTCACGGTGGTGACTTTTCAGGCTTCAAGCCGCTCAGTCAGGTTGACGATAATCTCCGGTACGATGGAGGCAACGGAGTTTTTGGAAACGCCACATACCTCGACGCGACTGGCAAATGGGTGAAGGGCGATAACGGTGCGCTAGGCATCAACGCTGCCGTTCGAGTTAAGGCCAACTTCGACAACCTATTTGTCCTCACGCCAAACAACGCTGCTGCCCTCGAAAAGGCTATTGGCAAAGAAGCGCTGCAAAGCGGGACAGAAATCGCGGCTGCGCTCAAGGCAAAGGGCTACGACGGCATTCAAGTTAAAGGCTTTGACGGATTGCCGCAGGCAGAGATGGATCGTTTTCTTTCGCATTTCGGCACGAGAAAGATCGAAGGAGACGAATATTCGAACCTCGATGCGGCGATTTTGCAGGATCAGGTAGCCGCGTTTCGTCCAGAAAAATCGTTGCAGGTCGCTGGAAAGGTTGATTTGCCGGAGAAGCCTCCGATTGGAGCGAGCGAGGCGGACCGCGAAGCTTACTGGGCGAAGCACCGCTCCGCTGTTGACGCCCAATCCGAATTTTTGTCCGGCTCTACCCCTTCGCAGTTTTTTGGCACTGGACAGGCTATGGCCGCTGGTGCAGCCGGAAGCGATACCCGCAAGATCGAACTCGTCCCGTTTGGCCTCGACCAGATCCCCGGCGTGCGGACGGTGGTGGAGAAGACCTCGCCGATGCAGCGACTGTTCGGTGCCGACAGCGTCGCCGCGCGCCGGGCAGCCGCGGACCTTGCCGAGACGCCGCTGCTGACGAAGGAAAATCTCGAGGGCGGTGTGACCACAGCGGGCCCGGCGCTCGATCGTGAGGCCCGGCTGATGATCAATCAGGGGCAGGTCGAGGTCGGCGACAATCTGTCGAGCCTCTATTCGGAGTACCGGTTTGGCGAGGAGGTGACCGCGCCGCGCATCCAAGGTGCCGTCCGCGACATGCTCGGGCAGAACCCGGAAGGGAAGATGTCCTATTCCGAGTTCAAGGAGGCCGTGACCGACGCACTCCGCAGCGGCGACACGCACGCCATCCCGCAGGTTCAGATGGCGGCGCAGAACGTCCGCAACAAGATTTTCGAGCCGATGAAGAAGCGCGCGATCGACCTCGGCCTGCTGCCGGAAGGCGTCGACGTCAAGACGGCCGATAGCTACGTCCAGCGGCTCTATAACAAGCAGGCGATCGCGGCAAAGCGGCCGGAGTTCGTTGACCGGGTGACCGACTGGCTGGTTGGGGATCAGCAGACCAAGGCGCAGACCAAGCTCAAGATCGAAGGTTTGCAGCGCGATCTGAACGCCGCTACCAGCGAGATCGAGAGCGTCACCAAGAAACTGGCGAAGTCGAAAGATGATGACCTGTTCCGGCCCGGCCTCGAGGACGACCTGATCCGCGCCAATGCACAGCAGGACCGCGCCCGCAAGATGATCGAGGAGCAGATCGCGGCATGGGAAGGCAAGAGCGTCGCGGAGGCGAAATCCGCACTGAAGGCCCGCGCCAAGGCTGAAGAGGGCAGGGCACCGGAAGCTAAGCGTCTCGGCGCCGCCGACAAGGCGGTGGACAAGGCCGTGAAGCGCATCCTCGAATCCGACCGCGATCTGTCCCGCGACGAACTCCGCAGCCGCGCGCACGAGATCACCGACCGGATCATCGGCTCCCCCGACGGCCGGCTGCCCTATGACCTCGGCATGGAACATGGAACCGCGTTCGGCGGCAGCGGCGAGCAGCCCCGCGGCGCGCTAGCGGCCCGGGAGTTCAACATCCCCGATGCCACGATCCGCGATTTCCTCGACAATGACATCGAGCACATCGTCGCCACCCATCTGCGCACGATGGTGCCGGACGTGCTGCTGACCGAGAAGTTCGGCGACACCCGGATGACCGAAGCGTTCCGCAAGATCAATGACGACTACGCCGCGCTGAGCGACGCCGCCAAATCCGAGAAGGAGCGGACCCGGCTGGAGAAGGAACGGCAGGGGGTGATCGACGACCTCGCCGCCGTGCGCGACCGCATCCGCGGCATCTATGGCATCTCGGCCGACCAGCCGATGCGCAACGCCGCGCGCGCCGCCGCGGTGCTGAAGAATTACAACGTGCTGACCTCGATGGGCTCGGCCGCACTGTCGTCGCTGCCGGATATGGCCGGCGTGGTGATGCGGCACGGAATGGTCAACGCCTTCTCCGACGCCTGGGTGCCGTTCTTCAACATGCTGACGCGGCAGTCCGACGTCTGGAAGGAAGCCGGCCGGCAGTATCGCGCCATGGGCATCGCGGTGGAATCGGTGCTGGCCTCGCGTCACCACGCGCTGACCGACACGCTGGACACCTACCATCCGCAGTCGCGCGTCGAAAGGACCATGCAATGGGCTACCGGCAAGTTTCAGTTTGCGAACATGCTGGCGCCCTGGACCGACTTTGCCAAGGTCAATGCCTCTCTGGTGTCGGGCTCGGAAATCCTGCGCGCAACGAAGGCGGCGGCCGAAGGCACGATCTCCGCGCGACAACTGCGCACGCTCGGCGAATCCGGGATCGAGCCGCATATGGCGGAGCGGATCGCCAAGGCGTTCGAGGATGGCGGCGAGGTCCGCGACGGCGTGCACCTGCCGAACACCGCCGACTGGACCGACAAGGAAGCCCGCCGCGTGTTCGAGGGCGCGGTGGCGCGGGATGTGGATATCTCGGTGATCACGCCGGGGCAGGAGAAGCCGCTCTGGATGAGCCACCCGATCCTGTCGGTGATCGGCCAGTTCAAGAGCTTCACCGCGGCGGCGACCGAGCGCATCCTGATCTCCAACCTCCAGCGCCGCGACGCGCAGGTGCTGCAAGGCATGATGTTCTCGATGGGGCTCGGCATGCTGTCCTACAAGATCGGCAGCCTCACCGGCGGCCAGCCGACCAGCGACAAGCCGCAGGACTGGATCAAGGAAGCCATCAGCAAGGGCGGCATTCTCGGCTGGTTCGAGGAAGGCAACGCGCTGGCGTCCAAGGCCACCCGCGGCGGCGTCGACGTCTACCGCCTGATCGGTGCCGACAAGCCGCTCACCCGATATGCCTCGCGCTCGGCGATGGATCAGATCCTCGGGCCCACGGCCGGCAAGATTGGCGGCATCCTGTCGGTGGCGTCGGCGGCATCCAAGCCGTCGGAGTGGAGCGAGAGCGACAGCAAGGCTATCCGCAGGTTAGTTGCAGCGCAGAACATTTTCTATTTAAGGCGCGTGTTTGATCAGATAGAATCGTCCGGGAACGAAGCGTTTGGCATCCCCATGAAGGCAAAACCGCAATGAAGCGAAAGCTCCGCAGCCTGATCCTCGCCGTTGCCCTGTCCGCCGGGCTCGCGCCCGCCTTTGCCCAGGCGCCGCCTCCGGTGCCCGCGCTTCCCGATACCGAGCGCCGCACCTCCTATGTCATCTCCGCCTCGACCTGCGCCTGCAACGTTAACTTCCAGCTTTACGGCGACAGTACCGACGTCGCCAACTGGCTGAAAGTCTACATCAACGGCGTCGAGGTCCCGCAATCCGGCAACTGGAACATCACCTCGCCGTCGGGGTCGATTTCCACGCTGCCGCGCCCGATTACGGATGCGGTACTGACCTTCACCACGGCGCGCACCGGGACCGTGCAAATCGTCGGAGCTCAGCGCCCGCGGCGATTGTCCGAATATGCCGAGAACCGCGGCGTCGCGGCACGCGATCTCAACCAGGCCATTAACGCGATCGAGGCCCAGCTTCGCGAGATGTGGGACCGCCAGTTCCGCACCGTGCAGGCGCCTCCCGGCGAAACGCTGAGCTTGCTGGCGCCGCTGGCCAGTCGCGCCAGTATGGGGGCATGCTTCGACAGCGGCGGCAACCTGACGAGTTGCGTATCGGTGCCGAGTTCGACCTTCGCGGCTGGAAACGGCATTACGTTTACCGGCGTCAACCCCACCACCATTGCTGCAAATCTGTCGGCCGTTTCGCCGATCGTAATCTCGGGCACCAACCCGATCCAGTTTTCCTGCCCGACATGCGGCGGCGTTACGGGAACGGGCACGCCGACCGCGGGCGACCTGGCGATCTTTCCCACCGCGGCCACCACGCCGATCTCCAGCCCCGGCTACAATGTCACTCAGGTTCCCGGCCTTCTTCCAACGACCTCCACGGTTCTCATCAGCAATGGTTCACCGGGGATCATTACTTGGGCCGCTCATGGCCTAACCGCCATGACGCCTGTGTTCTTTTGCAACTCAGGCGGGGCGCTCCCGACCGGGCTAACTGCGTGTTTACCGGTCGCTGGCGCCGTTTCACCGAACACCTACAGCCAGAATCCAACCCTGTATTACGTCTGCTCAGGGGCTCAGCTTCTCACCAACAGCTTCGCTGTAGCAACCACCGTTGCCAATGCGAAGACCGGAACCTGCGTCAACACCTCGTCTGCCGGGTCCGGGACTCATACAGCGTTCGCCAATGCTATGGCCTGCGCCGGTTGCGTCGGTGAATTCATTTACAAGCGCGTGGGGACCACAACTACCGGTCTGACTACCGGGACCGATTTCAACTGGGGCAACATCAGCGTACCACAGGGCATCTGGGTAGTCGGCGGCTCCGCCGAAGTATTTGGCCAGATCGGTGCTACGACTTTCACTCATATGCACGCCTCGATCAACTACGGCATCGGAACGAGCATATCGAGTGCCCCCTATAACGGCACGACCGCCGCACACATAACCAGCAACAATTCGAATGGGTGGATATTCACTCACAATCCGGAGCAGGTGTTCTTCACTACGACCACGCAATTGAACGGCACCATGCAGGTGGACTTCACCGGCGGCACGGCTGGCGGAAACGGCACGATCTGGGCTCGCAGGATCAAATAACGCCGGATCCCGGCGCTACCGAAAGAAGTGAACTGCCCCGGTAACCTCACCGAGGACAATCAGAACGCCGGCGATCGCGACAAGGCAGCCCGTCGATATCAGCCAGCACCTGACCGACGCCCTTTGAGTGCGTTGCGACAATGCCACACCCTGCCAAGGTTCCTCCGAAACGGGAGCATTTGGCATGAGCATCACTACCGACACCAAAACCATGACGACGGTTGCGCAGGTTGACGTCCAGTCGGCGTGGCTGAGCAGGATCAACTGGACACAGGCCGTTGCCGTCACCGCATCGCTGCTCGTGTTCATGACCGGCGGCAAGATTGATATCCCCGTGGAAACCCAAGTCGCGCTCGTCACCGCGATCCAGGCGGTCTCGGGCGTCGTTACCTGGGTGCTGAAGACCTTCTTCACCAAGACGATCACGCCCTCGGTCGCAGCGGCCCCCGAAATTCCGACCCAGGATGTCATGAAATGAAACGGATCATCCTCGTCCTCGCGATATCGCTGTATGTCGGCGGGTGTGCGCAACTTCAAACGCTGCAAAGCCTCGCCCACTTTTCCACGGCGACCATCAACAATCCGGTGACGAAGGAAATGGAGGCGCAGATCGAGCTCGGGTTCGATGCCGCGATCCAGATCCTGCTTTCCTATCGGCGCGCGTGCATAGCCGGAAATGCCGACGTCAACTGCCGCCAGAACATCGAAATCATCCAGCCATACACAAGGCAGGCAAAGCCGCTGATCGCGCAGCTTCGATCGTTCGTCGACAACAATGACCAAGTGAATGCCGTGGTGGCCTACAACCAGTTGTTGGGGCTGTACGGGAACTTGAAAGCATCCGCTGCGGCGGTCGGTATGAACGTCGGGAGCCTGCCATGAAGATCAACGCTCAGGAAATTCTCGCCTTGCTCGCCAAGGGCCTGTCGGCGCTGCCCTCCTTGATAGAGGGCGGAACGAATGTGATCGACCGCATCAATCAGATGAAAAAGCTGGCCGAGGATGCCAAAGCCGGCACCGTCACCAAGGCTCAAATCGATGCTATCCGAGCGCAGACGGATCGTGATCTCGACGAGTTCAACGCACCACTTCCGCCGAAAACAGCATGACGACGTGTAGCGCGTAAAGAGCGGACCCATAGCCCTGCGCGAACAGAGCTACAGGCCCTGACCACGAACAACCCGGATGAGGGGTCGATCAATGGCTGCCAGATATTCAATCACAGGTTCTGGAACTTATGATGTTCAAAATTGCTCATACTGGGACGCAATATGACGTCTCGAGGAGAGCCCCCAGTGGACGAGGAAACCGCTGCTGCCGACCAGCACTGGCATGTCACGCGCGGCATCCCGGTAGCCTTTATCATAACCATGGCCGTGATGTTCATTACTCAGACGGCTACCGCAGCATGGTTCGCGAGTGCCATGTCCTTCCGGGTCGAGGCTATCGAGCGCGCGCAGATACAGGCCGCCCCGCAGGGCGAGCGCCTGACACGCGTCGAGGAGAAGCTGGTTGCGGTGAACACGGGCATCGCGGATATCAAGGCGCTGTTGCAGAGTCCGGGGAAGCCGCAGCGCTAGGGCCGCGCTGATGGCCGATCAAGAACGCAGGGTCGTCGTAACGGACCCAGACCCGACCGAGGCCGTCAAAGAGGCCCTGACGCTGGCGATTAAGAACCTCGACGACAAACAATCTCAGCGGCATGAGGCGAGCGACAAGGCGGTAGAGTTGGCCAGAGAAGAGGTCAAGACAGCTGCCCGCGATCTAGCCAAGGCTAACGCTGATGCTCTGGACGCCGCATTGAAAACGACGAGCGCGGCCGCGTCCAAGTTGGCCGAGAGCTTCGAGACCGCCAACAAGGCGACCAACGAGAAGATCGATCGGCTGACGGAGCGCATCAATATCTGGACCGGCCGCGACGTTGGCGTGGGAGCCAGCAAGCAAGAGCGCACGACCGACAAGGGCCAGTCGCTAACGATCATCACAATCCTTATTGCGGCAGCAGCACTCGCGATTGCTTTGATGGGACACTACAAACCCTAAAGGAGAGAGGCCATGAGCGCGAATATTTGGTTTTGGCTCATATATGTTTTGGTCTTGGTTTTCGGCACATGGGGAATGAATCCGTGGCGGCCCGCTCCCTATTCGTGGGGGCCGTTTGGGGGCTGGTTTATCACCTTCCTCCTCGTGGGCATCCTCGGCCTGCGCGTGTTCGGGAGCCCAATTCACTAGCGCGGATGAGGGGTCGGACGTTCCCTCGCTGCCCGCTGCTGAACCGTTTAACCCACGCGTCTGCAAAGGATGCTGACATGCCTATCCACATCCACCATCACCACTCCTTCGAGGCGCGTTGCGAGGTCATGCGACGCCTGGAAGTCCTAGACCGAAAAATTGACCTCGTTCTGCGCAAGGAAGACATCATCATGTCCATGGAAACCGACGCCCTCGACCAGGCCGAAGCTGCCGCTGCTGCAAACTCCGCCGCGGACGATTCCGCCGAAAAACTTCTGATCACGCTGTCTGAAATGGTGGCCGATCTGAAGACCCACACGACCGATCCGCAAGTTGCTGCGCGGATCACGGCACTTGCCACAGCGATCAGCGATCGGGCGGCAAAGCTCGGTGCGGCTGTCGTCGCCGGTACGCCGGCCGCCTGACAGGCTTAAACCGGAGTGCGTTGCGGCGGGTTCCCCGACCCGCCCCAATGCCGGTCAGATCACGAGGATCCCGCCATGACCCGCCTTATCGCTGCCTGCCTGCTGCTGATCCTTTCGACCGTGGCGGCTTCGGCTGCCACCTGCGTCGTCACTGAATTCTCGCTATTTGCGCCCGGCGGCGTGCAGGTAGCGAAGATGCCGCCGCTGGTGACGCCGCAGAACATCACGGTGACCGGCACCTCGGCGCAATCGGCGACCTTCAGCGGCGACACCAAGATGATCCGCGCCTGGTGCGACACGCAATCCGCGATCGAGATCGGCACTAACCCAACCGCATCGGCGACCGTGAGCACGCCGCTTTCCGCCGGCCTCGCCGAATACTTCAACGTCGATCCGGCGGGCCAGAAAGCGGCCTTCATCCTGCGGCCGTGACCATGGCCCGCAAACTCATCCCGATCCTGATCTTCCTGCTGATGTTGGCGAGCATCTACGCCGCGCACGCGATCGGCGTCGGCGGGGAGGGGCTACGGTTCGGCCGGGTGGGCGCGACCGCGGGCAAGGCTACGGCGGTCGCACCACAGCCGACCGGCGACATCCTGATGGTCGATGGAACATCTCTCATTCTTCAAACGGATGGCACGAGTTTTGTGTGTCGTGCGGGAGGCTGCTGAAATGAAACGACGTCTTCTTGGCTCGCTGATTGTAGCGGCACTCCTCTTCCTGGCTCCGGCGGCGCAGGCGGCCAATAGCACGGTCTCGGCGATGACCGCGGCCAGCGCCCTTGGCGGAACCGAACTCTACTACGTCGTGCAAGGCGGCGCGGATCGCAAGGCGACCCCGCTGCAGCAAGCGGCTTATGCCTACGGCCTGATGTCCGGGGACGCTACGGCGACCGGCGGCGGTGCCTTGACGCTTGCCACGGTGAACGCCAACGTCGGAAGCTTCGGCAGCGCCACGAACTGCGTCACCCTGACTGTCAACGCTAAGGGTTTGATCACAGCCGCCTCGCAGGCCGCCTGCGCTCCGCCATTCTCTGCTGTGACCGGCCGGGCCACGCTCGCGCAGGTACCGCAAGGCATCGCCAACTCGATCTGGATCAATCCGACCGGATCGACGGCGGACATGCAGAACTTGGCTGTGCCTGCTTGCGCCAATGACGGCTCGCATGCGCTGGTGTACGTGAATGCTTCCGGACTGGCATGCGCAACTATCACGGCGGGCAGCACTCCTAGCGCCGTTCCATCCGACCAGACTGGTACCAACTACGCATTCCAAGGCACCGATCTCACCAAAATCATCTATCTGTCGAATGCGGCCAACCAGGTCCCAACGATCGCGCAGGCCGGCACCGGCAGCTTCACGAACGGCTGGTACACGACTGCCTGCAACATTGGCGCGGGCACGCAGACGATCACGCCGACGACGTCGACCATCGGCGGCGCTGCCACCTACGTCCTGCCGGCGGGCTCCGCTGCGGCTCCGAAGTGCATCGGCATCGCATCGGATGGAACGAATTACAGGATCGTTCCCGACTACTTCCGGTTCGGGGCCAACGTCGAAACGGCTGCAGGGCTCGCACTGTCGGCGGCCGGCGGCCTGACGACCACAGTCGCCAGCGGGACATCGGCGCTCGGCACGGGCGCGATCACCTCCGCATCGTGCGCTACGGTAGTCACCACGGCCGCGACGAACACAGCGACCACCGACGTTATTTCGTGGGGTTTTAATGGTGATCCAACCGGCGTGACGGGCTACACCCCAGTGACGACCGGTGCGCTGACCATCTTCGCCTATCCGTCAGCCAACAACGTGAACTTCAAGGTTTGCAACCTCACAAGTGCTAGCATCACCCCCGGAGCGATTACCCTTAACTGGCGAGTGGCACGATAATGAAGCGCATCGGACTTGCTCTAGCGTTCATCGTAGCGCTTACCGGCGCTGCATTTGCACAAGGCGGGATGCAGCCAGGACCGGGGACGCCCGCTTCGGCAGGCGGGGGCGGAGGCGTAGCGTTCGATGCCGCGGCCAGCGCCCAGCGATCGGGAGGCGCCGGGAGCCTATCATGGACGCACACGCCTGTAGGAACGCCCACCGGCGTGGCAGTCGGGTTAACGAACTTCAACTCAAACTGCACGATTTCGACGGTAACGTATGGTGGGACCAGTATGGGAGCGGCTGCACAATCAGCCGTATTTGGTTCTGGGAACCAGAATGACGTCCGCTTGTATGTGTTAGCCGCCCCGTCTTCCGGCGCGCAGACAGTCTCCATCAACTTCTCTTCCGGCTCCTCATGTTTCGTTGCGGGAGGGTCCATCACGGTGACGGGCGGAAACACGACAACCGCTGCCCGCGCTTCCAACAAAGCAGCCGGCACCAGCACCACCCCGGCGGTATCGGTCACCAGCGTTTCTGGCGATCTGGTTATCGACATCGCGGCCACTGCGGATAATAACATCACGCTCACGGGGGCGGGCGGTGGACAGACCATCCAGGTAGCGAACAAGGCCGGAGGCGGCAATAGATTGTCAATGTCAACGATAACTGCAACCGGCGCGACCACCAATCTTTCATGGACCATTGCGTCGAGCAATGCGTGGGCAAATCAAGCGGCTTCATTCCAGCCATGAGAATTTGGAATTTCATAGCAGCCGTACTGGTACTGTTTGGACTGGCGGCGCCAGCACACGGGTATGCACTTCCCGTGCCGTTCGAAAAGATCGGAAACCTTGACAACGCCATCCATCAGGCGGCGCTCGGAACTGTAGGTGGTCGTTCGGTAACTGCGCTGCCTCAGATCACTTGCAACCTCGTTACTGGCGTCGCAAGCGTTGCCGGTCCTTGCACATCGACCACGACGTGCAACGGGAACAAGATCAGCGCGACGATAACGATCAGTACACCGCCGCCGTTTAGTCCTTTGGTGACGGTGTTCTCCAACCAATTTGGCAGCGGAGATATCGGAAAGGCAATTTCCATCCCGCTTGTTGCAAGCGGCGGCAGCACCTTCAACTCCACAATCAGCGCGGTCAGCGCGTTCAATGGAACTAGCCAAACCGTTACGCTGTCAAGCAACACTGGGACACAGGTAACGTCACAGTCGGTTACGGTCACCTATGGCAGCGACGATCGTCCAGCCTTTGACGCCTTCAACAACTGGGCGCGAGCAAATCAGGGGAGCAATCAGGTCGTACTGACCATTCCAAACGGGTCCAATTGCTGGTTTGGCACAGGCACATTCAACTATGTGAACACCTTCAATGCATGGACTGCAGGTATCAAGAACCTGATTGTTGAAGGGACCGGAGCGACCCTAGACACAGTCGGCGGCGTTGATATGACGCTCGGCTCTCCGGGCATTTGCACCTCCGGGCTGGCTACCGCAAATGGATGCTCCGCTCGCATCCAGACTGTGAATCCTGGAGACGGGACAGTCACACTGACCGCCGCTTCTCTGGCCGCCGGCTATGTAAGCCGGTTTCCTGTGGGCCAGTGGATCATGGTTGGCGGCTTGGATATTCAGGGCCTCTTTCTGTCGCCCTTCGGAGACCCGCCGAACAATAATTATTTTGAGTGGCGGCAAGTCACGGCCGTGAATGCTGGAACGGGCGTCGTCACCCTTGATCGCCCGCTGACTAAAACATTCCAGAGCAACTGGCCAAACTTTAACGCCGGCAACGTCTCCCAGCAAGACCAAGGTGGTGCAGCCACCATCTGGGCGCTAGGAAATTCCGGCGTCGGCGGCACGCAAAACGCATGGAATACCACGCAAGAATTCCGCGGCATGACGATCAATTCCAACGGCCAAATCTTGAGCCGTGGCCGCTCCATGACCTTCCGCAACATAACGTTCGGGAACAGTCAAAGCGCTATTCCAAGCCAGAACGAAAGCTGGAGCGCCTACAATTCAACATTTTTGTTCCAAGAGATAGAGGTAGATAAGCTCATCGGCACATTGCTTATGGACGGCATAACTATTCCCAAGATCACTTTCCAAAGTTCATCAACCGACCTGTTCATCCTTCGAAATTCCACAATCACGAATCGGCTCGACGGTGGCGCAAAACGCACCGAGATCAGCGACAGCACTCTGAATATTTGGGGGCCAGGACTTTTCGCCTATGGCAACACTGCTGGCGCATCGATCTGCACGCGCTGCATCATAACGACACAAATCGATCCATACTTCGCCTCCAACTACACGCTGGCTTATAATCCGCTGCCTTACACAATGAGCGGTGGCCTTCTCGTCGCGCCATTGTCCGTATCCGGAGCGCAAGGCCCGCTCGTCCCGGGAACTGGCTTTTTCTATGCGGTGACGGGCTACGCGACGATCGGCCGGGCTGAAATTACGACTGTAACCGGAGACAGCTGGCCCGCTGTGGACGATCAAACCGCTACGACTAACGTTACATCCACCAATGGTTCCAGCTCGATAACGGTTTCGACGGCGCCTTTTGTCTCGGGTGACGTCGGCAAGGTCATCATCATTCCTGGAGCGAGAAACTCGGGCGGCCCAGCTGACTTGCGAACGTATATCAGGAGCGTATCCGGGTCTGGTCCACAGACGATCGTCGTTGGCGATAACGCGACGCGATCACAAAGCGCGGTGTCGCAGACAGTTCAGTGGGGAACCGCAAATACCTATGCGCAGACGACTGCTGCCGGAGGTCTCCCCGATACAAGTTCTTTGTCTGCGAACCCGCTTTCGCTTTCCATGAAGGGTTCGCCCAACTTCACTTGTGACACATGTACAAGCTCTATTGATCCCAACGTGTTTGGAATGAGCGTGCAAGCTGGCGCGACGCCGGGTGCGCCATTAGCGTCTTACATCAAAAGAACTTTCACCCCCTCGTCAGTTGCGGCTATCGGATCGATGCCATCGCGTGGGAAGCTTGTCACTCTTACTATTGACGTCACGCAGCCGTTTGTCGGGACCGGCGCTCCGTTCCTTAATCCGACTGGTCAGTTCCACAACTTTACGATTAAACAATCCAACTACACTCAGTGGGACTGGTTTCCAACGATAAATCTGAAGCAGGCGGGAACGCGCGTCATTACGCCTAGCGGCGTAACTTGCAATGGCTCGCCGGGTGCTTGTGCTGGCGACACCATTAACAGCACTAACGGCTTCCCGCCGGAGGCGGTTTGGGTTACCGCCAATATCGATCCATGGACCGCTGGAAATTTTACCGGGCTAACGACAGCCCCGACCTTCACAATCACGATGCAGACGGATCAATCTCCTTGATCTCGTTGTAGATATCACTGTAGTTGACGTGATGCTCCCGACCGCACGAACACGTTATCAGGTCAATATTGTTACCAATCTTCTCACTCCTGATCTTGTGCCAGGGAGCGTTCAGGCACCACCAGAGCTGGATTGCTTGAATGACTGTCATCCCCCACCACTACCCCACGTAGACCCCTCCATCAAGCGTCTGTTGGGATCATTGGCCAACTGCGAAACAGTGAAACGGCCCGCCGGGACGGCTTACGTGAACCCCAAACCTCGTACCTAGACTGCGGGTCCGGCGCAGTCGTGAGGGGTCAACCGATTTCTGCTCAAGTCCGCGAGGGCGGCGGGGCGAGCCCATCGCGCACAAGAGGTTCATTCGAGTTCGTCAGAGCATTTTGTGCCCGGTCATAGTACCAGTTATGCCGTGGCGGCTTGAACGTCATAGCTTCTCGCTGGATGTCCTCTAGAGCCGCGCGTAGCCGTTCGATCTCGGCCTGCTGTTCCCTAGCAAAGTCTACATGAACGCACTGGAAATCGTCTCCAGTGCCGGAGACGGCCCACATAACCTCATCATCAAAATTGCTCATTTTGCCCTCGTGGTCATCGGTCAAGTCCGCTCATTAGGATCAGGTGGCGGCGCAGGGATCTGTTCCCGCAGGTCCCTGATCTCCTCAACTGCATCGCGCAATAAGCTGTTGAGATAGTCCCTGTATTCTGGGTGGTTGACGAACAGGCCGCGGATATCGTCCTTGATCGCCTTGGCGGCGCTCAAAAGGCGATCTTCCATATCTTGCTCATCCATTGTCACGCACTCCATTCGTGACTGGCAGATCAGGGAGGCTTGCGAAAGCCTTGATCACGTCTTCCCTGGACGGCTTGTCTTCCTCGCGGTGGGCGCCGACGACTATTTCCCGACCACCCTCTACCTCGTAGAGGTCCAGGTACATGCCTGCTCCAGTGCCGGAGCCATACCACTTTAGCTTCATTTGCAGTTTCCCTCCTACTGAAGCAGGAAATAGACAGCGACTGCCAGGCCTAGACCTAGACCTAGACCTAGCAGCCACCATCCAGCGAAATACTGGCGAACCAGCCATTCTGAAAAGTAAGGCTTAAACATTGGGTCGGTCTCCTTTTTGCCACTCCGTCACAGCACTTTGTCGAGCTGAGACAGGATCGATTCCCATTTCTCTCGATTGTCATATTCCGACGTCACGTCGCCCCCGGCCGTTGTGTATTGGATCGTGAACTTCGCCTGCCGCTCCTGCACCCACGACTGAACGCTGTAGACCGGGCGTTGCAGATGGAGATGCAAGACGCCGCCGAAGCGGATTTTGATGCTCTCATAGTTGACGATGACTTCCGGGGTCATTTGCTTTCTCGCGGATTCCTTGCCGCCACTACGAAACACCTAGCCGGTCTGGAAGGGGTTCAGGCTTCGCAGCGCGCGGTCTGCCTGCTCGGCGGCAACCCTCGCCAAAGCCAGCTCGACGAACGCCTTCTTGCGCTCCTCATAGTCGGTGGGGGTGTTCATCATTTCCAGCATCTTTACGCGCTCACGCTTCTCAAAAGCTTCTGCCGCCAAATCTGCAACTCCAGGCATTTTCGTCTCCTTGCCTGACCGTCAGAACGGTATGTGGTCGCACTGCTGCCCTGGGTGGATCATTTGGCCGCAATCAGGGCACTCCACGTCGTTGGGATAAAGCGCTCGGTATTCGAGGTCCGATCCCTTGCGTTGCATCCAAGTACCGAGGTGAAAGCGCAGCCAATCGAGGATGCTGGCAGTATCACCTTGCCTCGCCGGGTGGGGTATGTAGGGCATCGTTCTCTCCTGTTTCGGATAGCCGGCCTGATTGCTAGGCTGGCCCATCGGGCAGGCCTAGTTCACGAGCAATTTCGGCGGCTATCCGCAAATCTCGGATGGGCACATCTAGCGCGTCATCAGCGCGTCGCTCGGCGCAATCATTGACTTGGTAATACCAAGCGAGTTGCTGGATAAGCGCGTTGATTTTGCATTCAAGTGGGTGGCGCGGAGACGGTATGGGGTCCGGCGGCCACTTTGAGGTCATCGTCTTAATCATGAATTCTCTCCGTTTCGGTCTGTTTGAAACTCTGGGCTACTCGGCGGCGACCGAAGGGCCGGGCAGGGGCGAGTGTTTTGGCTTGGCTGCCTGCTTGGCGCGGATCAGGTCGATCTTCGCCCAGACCCTTGCGAGTTCGAGCTCGCCGGCATGGTCCAAGTTCATATCGTGGCAGCTTGCCAGCGCGGAGAGGGTGAGCATGGTGCCTCCGAGCTCCTGCATGGGCTCGCCTACGGGGTGCCCGAAGACGTAATCGACAAGCTGGTGCGCTTCTGACTGGGTGCAGCCGAGCGACTGGACGAGCTCCAGCGCTTCTTCCAGGAAGCGGTGATTGCGCTCGGTGCCATCCCGGCAAACCTCCATTGAGAAGCACTCCATAAGCCAAGCGAGAACGCGGCGTTGAAATGGTGGCGGGTCGTACATCTTCGCTCTCCATAAGACGCCTGATGCGTCGGTTGCTCTTTCGGATAGCGGACGGATCGGTAAGAAAACTGAATGTCTAGAATGGGTTAGAATTTCAGCCCAATTTCCTAGGCACTCCGGGCCTCGTCAATTCCGCCCTAAATTCAATAACTTACAAATCCGTCCGCGATCCGTCCGCTATTCACGTTTTAGGTTTGTTTCTGTGCTCGGCGCGGATGGCCATGACGTCCGCAGCAGCCTTCGCATCGCCCCGGGAATAGTTCTGGGTTTGCGAGATATTGCTGTGGGTGGCGGCCTTCCTGACCTTCTCCATATCGGCGCCAGCATCGGCCGCTTCCGTGATCGCGCCGCTCCTGGAGTCCATGTTTTTGACGTCCTTCGGCACGCCGGCTGCGGCCGCCACTTTGCGCCACTTCCTGCGGAACTCTCCACTATAATAGGGCCAAGCGTTGACCTCGCACAGAATGACCGGACCCGACGCGGGCATGGCGGCGCGGTCGGTAGATTTGAACATGATCTGAAACTCCTCCATGACCATCGGGGCTAGCTTCAGGTCGATCTCGATCTTCTTGTTCCGCTTGCTGGTGACGTGGCGCAAGATCAGGTTTTCGTCGATCCGCTCCCACCGCAGGCCGGTGATCCACTTCTTGGTCGTCTTCTTGTCCTTGAATTTCTTCGTCTGGATGACGTCCGACACGCCGGGTTCCTTGACGGGAACCCACTCGCCGATGACGTCCTTTTGCCGCAGGGTGCACTCGAACTGGATGGCTTGGGCGAGGGCAATGAACGGCCAGCCGCGCTCATGGGCATGGTGCCGAACAGCTATCGCCTGCTCGGCCGATAGGGCGACCTCCCGCGGCTTCGTCCCCTTGTAGCTTTGGCTTGATAGGGTGGAGGCGAGGCGGGCGCATTCCCTATCGTCCAGCAGGCCGGCACCAAATCGAAACAGGGTGCGTAGGGTCGCCACAAAGGCGCCGCCAGCGGATGCCTTCTGGCCGTTGTCGCTCCACTCATTATACCAGGAGAGGATCATCCGACCCGTGATGTCGGAAATCATGACGTCGCCGAACCGCTTGTCGATCCGCCTCAACAGCGCCGCCTTGCCCTGCCGTGCCCCATAGCGCTTCTTATGAAACGCTGAATCCGGGTCGGTCTGGTACTTGCTGATCAGGTTGTGCAGGGTGACGAGCGGGGCCGGGCCGCCTTCCCCGTGCTCATGCCCCCAAATGAGCATTACCGACTGAAGTTCTCGACACTGAGCCGCGATTTCCAGCCCGTCAATTTCGTCGAGTTCGGCACCCTCCCAAAGCTGCTTGGCGCCTGGGGCGTAGCCCTTCTTCACTAGATCGCTGCGGGCCTGCCAATAGGCAACCCAAATCTTTTTGCGCGTTCGTTCTCGCCAGACCAGTCCGGGCGCGTCTTCGACCTTCGGAGGGTTGCTCATGCTGTCCTCAATTCGGCCAATGCAGCCTTTGCCTTTTGCTTTCCCACCGCGGTCAGTCGATACAGCCGCTTGCGCGGCCTGCCGGCTTCGCTCGGGTCGATCTCCTCCCACTCACTCTCTAGCCATCCGGCAGCTTCTAGCCGGTACAAAATCGGGTACATTGTTCCCGACATAATTTTCAGTTCCTTATAGATTTCCGCTCCCGATTTCTGCTTGCGAAGATCGCGCAGGAAGAGGGTTAGAATTCTCAGGCTCGGCTGTGTCAATCGCATCTCTTTCATGAACCCTATATAGGGCTATGTAGAGATAGAGTCAATCATCCCGAGGTCTGTCAACAGGAATAAGTCCGTTGCGCTTGTCGAGCCATGCCTTGACCGCAGGCCAATACCGCCTGTCTGCGAAAAGCGGCTGTTTCCGTGGAAAACCGTACTTGGATTCCAGCCCCGGCAGGATCTTGCGCATGTGCTTCTCCGGCACACCGAGGCGACGGATCAGCTCGGCATCACTCAGGTAGAGTTTGCCCTGTTCGCGCTCGATCGTCTCGGGGGCCGGGGAGGTCACGTCTCGCCCCCAGGAGGGCGGAAAGATTCGATAAATGCCAATGCCTTCTCGCCGGAGCCGGGCTCTAGCCCCAGCAACGAGTAGAGAAGGTCTATTGCCTGATCCCGCTCGGCAATTGCCACGCTAATCTCTTGGCAGGCGTGCTGGTGCTCAAGTCGCAATCCCTCGATTTCATCGGCCGCCTCCTCGCGGCAAAAGAACCCGGCCCGCAACCTTTCCACAATGTCACCCATATTCGCCCTCGCTGCGTTATGTTTTCGACGCTGCCATGATCGCTTGGCGGCGCCAGATCGCCTCATATGCGCTCGCATAGCCGCGCTCTTGTTCATTTGCTCTTTCGATCTTTCGTCATATCCGAGGCTGCAATTCAGTCGGAATGTCTGGGATCAGGAACGTGGGATCTTTCCGGCCCGACTCCATAGCGGAAAGTTCGGCGGCCCCGATTCCAAGACGCTTGGAACACTCAGCGATGCTCTCCCACTGAGCTACGCGCCAAGTTCTATGGGCGCCGCCGATCTTCATCCACCGTTCCATGTCTGCATCCACATGGCCGCTTCCCATGCAGCGAGGGCACCGGAGTTCGGCCGGCCCGGAATAATTGGGGCCATCGACCAACGCGAAAATCTTCCCCTTAGTTTTGCAATCCGGGCAGGCACTCATGTTCGGTCTCCAGAAGAGTTCGCAATTTCGTAAAGCGTGTTTTCTGCCAGATCCAACCCCTCTTGAGCTTGAATGCGACCTTCGATATCGCGCGGTTCGGGCCTGATTTCGGGGTATCGAGCAGCGCTCCAAAATACAATTGCGGCCCGTAGGCGCTTGATCTCTGCAACCGCATCATCCGCGACATTGGCTGCAATCCCGGCGCCTGCCGCGTCGAAAGACAGGCGGGCTAGGCGCAAGCTCTCTTCTTCCAGGCGCTCAATGATGTCGGTCATGTTTCCAGACTTTCGGTTTCCGTCGCAATTGTCGCAACTATCGGGGAACCCGGCCTTGGCGCAGGTGCAATCGCCCTTGGCCCGCCTGATCAGGATATCCAGGTAGCCGGCGACACCCCTCGCAAACTCATATGGATAGTCATCGCCGCCGCTGGCGTTGCGGCGCAAATCAAGAGCGTACTGTTTGATGAGGACGGAGAGGTCTTCACTCATGTTTCGCTCTTATGGTTTCCGGAAGACACCGCGTATGAGTGCCGATCAAGGCAGACGCATTCGAGGTTAACTGCGTT
>Ga0070699_100000292_pt1 | contig 48049 bp, 35 predicted proteins | sample KBSK1503metaG_FD_65473 | JGI IMG/M metagenome (GOLD analysis project Ga0070699, IMG submission 65473) | Corn, switchgrass and miscanthus rhizosphere microbial communities from Kellogg Biological Station, Michigan, USA - KBS K1-50-3 metaG | ecosystem: Host-associated > Plants > Roots >... | reverse complement strand
ATCCATATTCGTATTGATTGACAGGCCTCGGGGCCAGCCCTATACTCGCGACACATACACTCCTAAAGTACCGCCGCCGCATTCGTCGACCTTTCGTTCATCCTCAACACAAACAAAGCGCAGCAACACAGGTTTTCCAGTTATGCCGACCACCTCGAAACGTCCCGCGCCCGGGCGAGCGCCAGATCCAGAGTCCCCTGAACCAGCACCGGTAGCCACCGAGGCTGAGGCCACGCCCCCCGGGTCCGCGCCAGCCGAGCAGCAGCGGCCGTCGCCCGCGCGCGCCAGCCTGAACATCAACGATCTGAAAGACATGAGCATTCAGAAGCTCACGCAGATCGGCAAGGACTTGAACGTGGCCGGCGCGACCGGTATGCGTAAACAGGACCTGATCTTCCAGATCCTGAAGGCGCAGACCGAGCGCAGCGGCAACATCTTCTCGGAGGGAGTGCTCGAGACGCTGCCTGACGGCTTCGGCTTCCTGCGCGCGCCCGACTACAACTATCTGCCGGGCCCGGACGACATCTACGTGTCGCCGTCGCAGATTCGCAAGTTCGACCTGCACACCGGGGATACCGTGTCGGGTCAGATCCGGCCGCCGAAAGAAGGGGAGCGCTACTTCGCGCTCATCAAGGTTGAGGCGGTCAACTTCGAGGCACCGGATCAGGCTCGCGAAAAGCTGTTCTTCGAGAACCTGACGCCGCTCTATCCGCAGGAAGCGATCCGGCTCGAAACGGCATCGGACAATCTGTCAGCCCGCGTCATGGATCTCATGACGCCCATTGGCAAGGGCCAGCGCGGCCTCATCGTGGCGCCGCCGAGGACCGGCAAGACGATGCTGCTGCAGAACATCGCACAATCGATCACGACGAACCATCCCGAGGTGTTCCTGATCGTCCTGTTGATCGACGAGCGTCCGGAAGAAGTGACGGATATGCAGCGGTCCGTCAAAGGCGAGGTCATCTCGTCGACGTTCGACGAGCCGGCACAGCGTCACGTGCAGGTGGCCGAGATGGTCATCGAGAAGGCCAAGCGCCTCGTCGAGCACAAGAAGGACGTGGTGATCCTGCTCGATTCGATCACGCGGCTCGCTCGCGCCTACAACACGGTCATCCCGGCGTCGGGAAAGGTGCTGTCGGGCGGGCTCGACTCGAACGCCCTGCAGAAGCCTAAGCGCTTCTTTGGAGCCGCGCGCAACATCGAGGAGGGGGGCTCGCTGACGATCATGGCGACCGCCCTGGTCGACACCGGTTCGCGCATGGACGACATCATCTTCGAGGAGTTCAAGGGCACCGGCAACATGGAGATCCACCTGGATCGCAAGCTGACGGACAAGCGCGTCTTCCCCTCGATTGACATCACCCGGAGCGGAACCCGCAAGGAAGAACTGCTCATCGTGAAGGAGGACCTGAATCGCGTGTGGGTGCTCCGGAAAGTGCTCAATCCGCTCTCCCCGGTCGAGGCGATGGAATTGCTGCTCGACAAGATGGGGAAGACGAAGAGCAACGCAGACTTTCTCTCCGCAATGCAGAAAATGGGGTGAGGCGATGACGACGATTCGCCTGCGCAGGAACGGTCCGTACCTGATTGAGGACGACGATGTGAGGGTGCTGGACTGGGACGGGAACGAATACCCGATCACCAGGCGTCCCATCGCGCTGTGCCGGTGCGGCGCCTCGACGAAGAAGCCGTTCTGCGACGGGACGCATTCAAAGATTGGATTCCAGGCCGCGGAGGCGGCTGTTGGACCTGACGCGCAGGACAAGCCGGCGATCTGAGGCTCAACTCCCACGTCCCAACTCCCAACTCACAACAAAATCCCCAACCCCAAGGCGTCTTGGGAGTTGGGGGTTGGCAGTTGGGAGTTGAACTCCCAACCCCAAGAACCTTGGGAGTTGGGAGTTGGAGATTGGGAGTTGAGACGCGCGCGGCGCGTCTACCGGATTGGGATCCGGAGCGTGACAGGCGCGGCGAGCGTCGCCGTCACGTTGGTGCCTTCGGCAACCACGACTTCCTTGCCGCGCGTTGCCGCCACCACGCCGCCACCGACGGCGCCTCCGGCAACCGCGCCCTTCGCGGCGCCCTTCTTTCCACCAAGAATGCCGCCGAGGATCGCGCCACCCACCGCGCCAGCGCCGACCTTCGTCGCGTCCTCACCCTTCGTGGCTTCCGCCTCGAAGCTCACCGGATCGGTCCTGATGTCCTCGCGTCCGTTGTTCATCCTGACCTCGTTGAACGCGAAGGCAATGTGCGCGCGGCCCTTCACGCGGCCCGAGCGCTCAACGTCGGTGACGGTGCCGGTCAGCACCGATCCCGCCGGGATGACCGTGTCGCCGTTGATGACAACCGCATCGCTGAGGCGCGCACTCACGGGCGTCTCGACCTGCGCCGATTCCGACGAAATCGCAGACGTCATCTGGAGCGGCAGCGCGGTGCCTGTGGGTAGTGTGACCTCGCGCCACTGAGCCCGCGGCGCCGGAGCGGGCGTGGCTGCTACGCGATTGTCCTCGCGTGCAGGCAGACCGACCTCAGGCGGCGCGTTGTAGGCCGACGTCTCGCTTCGCGACGTCGTCGTTCCTCTTGCCGTCACCGTCTCGCGCCGGCCAGTGGTCGCGCGGGGGGCTGCGGCCGTCCGCTGGCCGGTCACGGCTGAATTGTCCCCCGTGGAGTACGGTTGCTGCGACTGTGCCGGAGGTGCGGGCGCCACGGCCTGATCGCCCGGTGCTGGCGCATTCGCCGGCGCCGCAGTCGGATTTTGCTCGGTGTTCAGCGAATTCTCGTTGCTACGGCCGTTGCACCCCACAATAAGGGCGGAGCTGAGCAGGGCCGCGATCGTCCAGTGGCTTCTCATCGTTTCACCTCTTGTAGCTGGAGGTAGTTCAAGGATCGGACCATCCCGCGAACTCCCAACTCCCAAATCTCGCTCCGGGACCCCAAGGCGCCACGACCGATAATGTGCGTGGATGTCGGAAATTGGGGGGTGGGCGTCCGGACGGCTTCATTAGCAAGTGTTATCGTGTCTGAATAACTATCAATTTGACTGATGTGACCCATGCGGGGCACACTGCAAACAGGAGTCAGGCTGCATGCAACGGACCGGCGCGCAGATCATCTGGGAATGCCTCGTTCACGAGGGCGTTCGCATTGTGTTCGGATATCCGGGGGGGGCGATTCTGCCCGCGTACGACGCGATGCTCGACTACCCGATCCGGCACGTCCTGGTCCGGCACGAGCAGGGGGCGAGCCACATGGCCGACGGCTACGCCCGTGCCAGCGGCGAAGTCGGCGTGGCGATCGCCACTTCGGGCCCCGGAGCCACGAATCTCGTCACCGGCATCGCCACTGCTCAGATGGATTCGTCGCCGATGGTCTGCATCACCGGCCAGGTGCCGAGCAAGATGATCGGCTACGACGCGTTCCAGGAGACCGACATCAGCGGGATCACGCTGCCGATCACGAAGCACAGCTACCTCGTGACGCGCGTCGACGAGATCATGCCGACGATCAAGGAGGCGTTCCACCTTGCGAAGTCAGGACGCCCGGGACCGGTGCTGGTTGACATCACGAAAGACGCGCAGCAGGCCGCAACCGAGTGGCAGTGGAACGACGCGCCGGTGAAGATGCGCGGCTACCGGGCGACGCGCGGCCCCGAGAAGTCCGAGATGATGAAGGCGGTGGAGCTGATTCGCGCCGCTCGCAAGCCCTTGATTCTTGCGGGCCAGGGGGTCATCCAAAGCAACGCGATGAAGGAAGTCCGTGCCTTCGCCGAGCTGATCGATGTCCCGGTGGCGGTGACGCTGCTCGGCATCGGGGGTTTCCCGGCGAGCCATCCGCTCGGCATCGGCATGATGGGGATGCACGGCGAGGCGTGGGTCAACCATGCGATCCAGGAAGCCGACCTGCTGCTCGCGTTCGGCATGCGCTTCGACGACCGCGTGACCGGCAACCTCAAGACGTACGCCCAGAATGCGAAGAAGATCCACATAGACATCGATCCATCCGAGATTAACAAGAACGTCCGCGCGGATGCTGCGATCGTCGCGGACCTGCGCGAGACGCTCCTGGAGCTGCTCGATGTACTCGAGCCGGCGACCCACGGTCCCTGGCTCAAGTACATCGAGTCGATGAAAGGCGACACGGCGGTGCGCGACATCCAGGCCCTGCCGGACAACGGCCACCTCTACGCCGCGCACGTGATCAACGACATCTGGCGCCTCACCTCCGGCAACGCAATCATCGCCACCGACGTTGGTCAGCACCAGATGTGGGAGGCGCAGTACTACCATCACAACGATCCGCGCACGCTGATCACGTCAGGCGGTCTTGGGACGATGGGGTTCGGGCTGCCGGCGGCCATCGGCGCCAAGATGGCGAAGCCCGACTCGGAAGTCTGGGCGATTGTCGGCGACGGCGGCTTCCAGATGACGCAGGCGGAATTGAGCACCGCCGCGCAGGAAGGCGTGAAAGTCAACGTCGCGATCATCAACAACGGCTACCTCGGGATGGTGAGGCAGTGGCAGGAGTTCTTCTACGAGCGCCGTTATGCCGCGACGCCGCTTCGCAGTCCGGACTTCGTCAAGATTGCCGAGGCACACGGCCTGGTCGGCCTGCGCGTCGATAACCGCCCCGGCGTCGAAGAGATCGTTCAGCGCGCGCGCCAGGCTGAAGGCACAACGGTGATTGATTTCCGAGTCGAGCAGGAAGACAGCGTGTACCCCATGGTGCCCGCCGGCGCGGATCTGGATGCGATGATCCGCCGGCCGGAACCATCGGTGCTCGTCGAGACGGCAGACGATCCCATTTAACAGAGGAGGGCGGGTCCTTTGGGACCCGCCGGTGCAGGGGCGGGTCTTCAACCCGCCTGTCGGGACCGAAGACGGTCGTCCGTAGTCGGGTAGACCCCAAGGATCCAGAATGCAACATACCCTTGTCGTGTTGGTCGAAGACAAGCCAGGCGTGCTCAACCGCGTCGCCTCGCTCTTCCGCCGCCGCGTGTTCAACATCGAATCGCTCAGCGTCGGACGCACGGCTGAACCCGGCATCTCGCGCATGACGATCGTCATCGACAGCGACCAGGCCAGCGCGGAGCGCGTCACGGCGTACCTCTACAAGCTCGTCAACGTCCTGCAGGTCGAGGACCTCGGCAGCGTGCCTGCCGTCGCGCGCGATCTTGCGCTCGTCAAAGTGGCCGTCGCCGGGCACGACCGCGCCGCCGTGCTTCGCGTCATTGACGAAACCCGCGCGCACATCGTCGATACCGGCGAGCAGACGATGACGCTGGAGATTACCGGCGAGCCGCCCCACGTCGACTCTGTCATCGCGCGGCTCGAACCGCTGGGCATCATCGAGATGGTACGCAGCGGGCAGGTGGCGATGCGGCGCGGCGATACGGCGCTGTCCGCCTCGCAGTATTCTTAGCAACGTTTTTCAACTGAGACGACCACCGAGACACTGAGACACCGAGGAATAGAAATGTTCTCTCGGTGCCTCGGTGCCTCGGTGTTCCGTGGGAGCAAGAGGAGCACACAATGGCGACGATGTACTACGACAAGGATGCGGACCTCGATCTGATTCGCAGGAAGAAGGTAGCGGTCATCGGCTACGGATCGCAGGGGCACGCGCATGCGCTGAACCTGAGGGACAGCGGCGTCGACGTCGTCGTCGGCCTGCACGCGACGAGTCAGTCGGTGGGCAAGGCGAAGGCCGCGGGCCTGCGCGTCATGACCGTGCCAGAGGCGAGCGCCTGGGGCGACGTCATCATGATTCTGATCCCCGATCAGAAGCAGAAGGAAGTCTACGAGAAGGACATCAAGCCGCACGTGACCACGGGCAAGATGCTGATGTTCGGCCACGGCCTCAGCATCCGCTTCGGCTTCGTCGTGCCGCCCAAGGATGTCGATGTGACGATGATTGCGCCGAAGGCGCCGGGTCATCGCGTCCGCGAGATCTTCCCCGAAGGCGGCGGCGTCCCCGGCCTGCTGGCGGTGCACCAGGACTTCACGGGCAACGCGAAGGCGCTGGCGCTCGCATACGGCTGCGGCATCGGCTGCGCCCGAGCGGGCATTATCGAAACGACATTTGCCGAAGAGGCCGAGACGGATCTCTTCGGCGAGCAGTCCGTCCTGTGCGGCGGCGTGAGCGCGCTGATGAAGGCGGGTTTCGAGACGCTGGTGAACGCCGGCTATCAGCCGGAGATTGCCTATTTCGAGTGCATGCACGAGCTGAAGCTGATCGTCGACCTCTTCTACCGCGGCGGCCTCGCCTATATGCGCTACTCGGTCAGCGACACGGCCGAGTGGGGCGACTACACCGCCGGCCCGAAAATCGTCACTGAGGACACGAAGAAGGCGATGCAGCAGATCCTCAAGGACATTCAGTCCGGGAAGTTCGCCAACAACTGGATGGCCGAGTACGAGGCCGGGCTGCCGAAGTTCAAGGCGTATCGCGCGGAGGAGGCCAAGCACCCCGTGGAGGTCGTTGGGCAGCGGTTGCGCGCGATGATGCCGTTCCTCGACCCGGTGACGCTCCCGACGCCCGCGACCGTATGAACAACAAGTACAGCTCGCGGGTCACACAGCCCCGCAGTCAGGGGGCGTCCCAGGCGATGCTGTACGGCGTCGGCCTGACCGACGCGGATCTGCAGAAGCCGCAGGTCGGCATCTGCAGCATGTGGTACGAGGGCAATACGTGCAACATGCATCTCGACCGGCTTGCCGCGCAGATCAAGGCCGGTGTGCAGGCGGCGGGGCTGGTCGGGCTGCGCTTCAACACCATTGGCGTCAGCGACGGCATCTCGATGGGCACCGAGGGTATGAGCTACTCGCTGCCGTCGCGCGACTTGATCGCCGACTCGATCGAAACCGTTGTCAGCGGACAGTGGTACGACGCGGTGATTACCGTCCCCGGGTGCGACAAGAACATGCCCGGATCGGTCATCGCGATGCTGCGTCTCAACCGGCCCGCGATCATGGTGTACGGTGGAACGATCCGACCGGGGTTCGCGCAGGGGAAGCCGCGCGACATCATCTCGGCGTTCCAGTCGTACGGGGAGTACATCGCGGGCGTCATCACCGACGAGCAACGCCTCGACATCGTCAAGCACGCGTGTCCGGGAGCGGGCGCGTGCGGCGGGATGTACACCGCCAACACGATGGCGACCGCCATTGAGGCGCTTGGTCTGTCGCTCCCGTACAGCTCGTCGAATCCAGCCGAGGATCCCACGAAGGCCGACGAATGCCGCCGCGCGGGCGATGCGATTCGGCTGCTACTCGAGCGCGATCTCAAGCCGCGCGACATCGTCACCAAGAAATCGTTTGAGAACGCACTGGTGATTATCATGGCCGTCGGCGGCTCGACCAATGCGGTGCTGCATCTGATCGCGATGGCGCGGGCTGCGAACGTCCCCCTGGAGCTGGATGACTTCCAGCGCGCCAGCGATCGCGTGCCGCTGCTGGCGGACCTGAAGCCAAGCGGCACCTACGTGCAGGAAGACCTGCACACCGCCGGCGGGACACCGGCACTGATGAAGTACCTGCTCGAGCGCGGGTTCCTGCACGGCGACTGCATGACCGTTACCGGCAAGACGCTCGCGGAGAACGTCGCCGACGTGCCGCCGCTCAAAGCGGGGCAGCAGGTGATTCAGCCGATCGAGACGCCGGTATTTCCGCGCGGCCACTTACGGATTCTTCGAGGAAACCTCGCACCGGACGGTGCCGTCGCCAAGATCACCGGCAAGGAGGGCGAGCGTTTTGCGGGCCCCGCGAAGGTGTTCGATTCCGAGGAAGCGATGCTGGCCGGCCTCGAGCGCGGCGAGATCGCAAAGGGCTCGGTCGTCGTGATCCGATATGAAGGTCCGAAAGGCGGACCGGGCATGCCCGAGATGCTGACGCCGACGTCAGCAATCATGGGCGCCGGTCTCGGCAAGGATATCGCGTTGCTGACGGATGGCCGCTTCTCCGGTGGCTCCCACGGTTTCATCATCGGGCACATCACACCCGAGGCGCAGGAAGGCGGACCGATCGGCCTCGTGCGTGACGGCGATCGCATCGTCATCGACGCGGCGAAGTGCGAGATTGGCGTCGAGGTGAGCGACGCGGAGCTGGCGACCCGCCGGGCATCGTGGACATCGCCCGCGCCCAAAGCGACGAGCGGGGTGCTCGGGAAATACGTCCGCCTCGTGAAACCGGCCTCGCAAGGCTGCGTCACGGACTGAACGAGGCGCAGTCGTTCACGGTTCGTGGTGCTCGGTTCCCCGCCTTCGCGGCGCCCTTCCGATTGCGCCGCTTCGGCGAGGTCTCGCCATAGCTCGCGCATGATGCACTGGCGAGCGACGGCGGATCAGTTCGTGTTCAAGTTCGGTTCTTAGTTCGGGTTCTGGTTCAGCGTTCGCCGATTGTGCCGACGATGGCTATGCCGCCTGGCACTAAGCGTGGGCTGGCGGTCACGCGGCTGAGACCGTGACCGAGGCTCGCGGCGCGGCCGGAGACGATCCCCAGCGCGGCGCCGAAGATCACATCCGACGCGAAGTGCTGGCGATCGACCATGCGCGAGACGCTGACGTACCCGCCAAGCGCGTAGAACGGCCCCGCGACTTTCCATCCATAGTGCTCCTGAATGACGGCGGCCGTGGCGAATGTCGCCGACGTGTGGCCCGACGGGAACGAATGGCTCGATCCGTTGGGGCGCGTGCGATCGACGGCGAACTTGAGTCCCTGGGTCAGGACGCCATTGACAATTTGCGCGTCGACGAGGTCCGCGCCAAGCGCGCCGACGCGGGCGCTGTGTGAGGCGCGGCCGATGATGTACATGCCGAGCGCGAATGCGCCCTGTTCGGCGCCGTCGCCAATCGCGGCGCCGGCCTTGAAGAAACGCTTGCGCGCGCCGGTGTCCGCCTGGATCCGCCCGGCAATGTCGTCGTCCTTCGGATGGATCGCCGCCGTGCCTCCGCTGCCAATGCCGAGAATGATCGCGTTGGACGGAGTGAACAGGTGTGCGAAATCAGCGGGGAGCGTGGTGAAGAGCGACGCGATCGATTGCGCGCCGGCCGGCGCCGCGCACAGCAGGCAGAGAACGAGCGCCAGGCCAGTTCGACGAACGCGGGTCATTCGCTGAGTGTGGCATACAGCCGAACGTGGCTGCCCGCCATGGTTGCGCGAAACTTTCAATCAGGAAGCCGCAGCCCGATACCGAAATCGACGTGTCGCGTGAAGAAGGCGCCGGAGATGTCTGCGGCGGCGGCTCGGAGATGCCTCTCGTTTACCCGCGTGATGCGCGCGTCGGCGATCCCGTAGACGAATTGCCAGATGCGAAACTCGGCGCCCGCTCCGACCTGCCAGGCGAATCCGCCGTACTGATACTGCTCCTGGTGCGTGTTGCGGAATGTCGATTCGACGTGAGGTGTCGAGATCCCCGCGCCGCCGCGGACGACGAGCGTGCATCGACTGTCGCAGACTGGCGTGAACCTGTACGCCACATTTCCGAGCAGAAAGTTGAGTCCGTGCGACTGCTGGAAGGCGTTGAGCTCCTGCGCCCGCGGATCGAACTGCGCAATCGCCTTGGCGTGAGTCCACTCGATCTCGGCCCCCACGCCGCGAGTCGCGGCGGGCAGCCAGCCTGCACGGACGCCGTAATACCAGGGACTCCGGAACGCCTGTCCCGCGTACGCGACATTGGCAATTGTCGACGGCGGTCCGCTGGCGGGCGTGACCGTCAGCGTATTCGATGCCGTGCCGGAGGCGCCCATGTAGCCGCCGAACAGCCAGTCGGCGTGCGCCGCGCGCGGAACCGCGAACACGAGAACAAGGAACAGAGCACCGAACCTGAACACGAACTGATCCGCCGTCGCTCGCCAGTGCATCATGCGCGACCCATGGCGAGGCCTCGCCGAAGCGGCGCAATCGAAGGGCGCCGCGAAGGCGGGGAAGTGAGCACTCTGAAGGGTGAACAGTTACCGTCAGCGAAGTTCATCCGTCGGGAGCGGAATCGTTTCCGTGGCCTCTGCCGGCGGCGGAGGCGGGATGCCCATCAGCTGACGCAGTTGATCGCCTTCCATGACTTCGATCTCGAGCAGCCGCCGCGTCACGGTTTCGAGAAGGTCCCGGCTCCTCATGAGGATCTCGCGCGCCTCGTTGTGCGCGTCGGTCATGATGCGCTTCACTTCGCTGTCGATCAGCCGTCCCGTGTCCTCCGCGTATGCGCCGCGCTCCGGGCCGATCTGCATTTCGAGGAACTTGCTGCGCTTGTGGCCGTCGTAGTTGATGGCGCCGAGCGCGTCGCTCATGCCCCATTCCGTGACCATGGCGCGCGCGATGTCTGTGGCGCGCAGGAGATCGTTCTGCGCGCCCGTCGAGATCTCACCGAGCGCAATCTCCTCGGCCGTGCGCCCACCCAGAAGCACCGCGAGCTGATTGAGCAGATCCTTGCGTTGCAACAGGTACCGATCCTCGAGCGGAAGCTGCATCGTGTACCCGAGGGCGCCGAACCCCCGCTGCACGATCGAGATCTTGTGCACGGGATCCATGCCGGGGATCGACGTGGCGACGATCGCGTGGCCCGACTCGTGGTACGCGACGATCTCCCGCTCCTTCGTACTCATCACGCGCTTCTTTTCGAGCCCGGCGATGAGCCGATCGATCGCTTCGTCGAAGTCCGAAGGTTCGACGGCGGTCTTGTCCTTGCGCGCGGCGAGCAGTGCTGCCTCATTCACGAGATTCGCCAGGTCCGCGCCCGCGAAGCCCGTGGTGCGTGCGGCCACGATCCTCAGGTCGACATTCGCGGCAAGCTTCACGTTCTTCGTGTGGATCCGCAGGACTTCCTCGCGCCCCTTCACGTCGGGCTTGTCCACCAGCACCTGCCGATCGAAGCGTCCGGGTCGGAGCAGGGCAGGGTCGAGCACCTCGGGGCGATTCGTCGCGCCCATGATGATGATCGCCTTGTGCGAGTCGAACCCGTCCATTTCGGCGAGCAGCTGGTTGAGCGTCTGTTCGCGCTCCTCGTGGGACCCCATCGGGCTCTGCACGCGCGCGCGCCCCAGCGCGTCCAGCTCGTCGATGAAGATGATGCAGGGCGCCTTCGCCTCGGCCTGCGAGAACAGGTCCCGCACGCGCGCGGCGCCGACGCCGACGAACATCTCAACGAATTCCGACCCGCTCAGGCTGAAGAACGGAACTTTTGCTTCACCCGCGACGGCGCGCGCCAGCAGCGTCTTGCCGGTTCCGGGCGGGCCGACCAGCAGAACGCCTTTCGGGATGTGTCCGCCGAGCGTCGTGTATTTCTTCGGGGTCTTGAGGAACTCGACAATCTCTTTGAGTTCCTGTTCTGCTTCGTCCACGCCGGCGACGTCGGCAAAGCTCACCTTCACATCGTCCTCGGAGAAGACACGGTGCTTGCTGCGCGCGAACGACATCACGCCGCCTTCGGCGCCGCTCATACGTCTGAAGAAGAAGCTCCAGACGGCGAACAACAACAGCAGCGGCACGATCCAACCGAGGATTTCAGGCAGCCAGCGGCTGACCGTCTCACCGGTGTACTTCACGCTGGCGGCCTCGAGATCCTCGATGAGCTTCGGGTCCTCGATCCGCGTCGTGCCGAAGTTGCGCCCGCCGTTGGTGTCGCGTTTGTAGGTGCCGCGGATCGACTGGTCGCCGACGAACACCTCGGCGACCTGGCCTGACCGGACCGACTGCTTGAACTCGCTGTACGAGATCTGACGGCCCGCGGGCGCCATGAACCACGCCTGCGTGAGCGCCAGCAAAAAGAGGAGCCCGAGGATGTACCACACAGCGCCGCCGGGCCGGCCCGACGTCAGCGAGCGGCGCTCACCGGGCCGCTTGTCCCGCGGATTCATTCCTGGTGGGTTTCTGAGATTTGCCATTTATCGACGGCGGGTCCAAACCGCCTCCGCGCTTTGCGCTACGGCGAGTCTCGCCGAAGCCGAAAGGCGACGGCGGAAGCACCCGCCCTGCGTGTACCTCTATCTCCTGGTGCCGGCTGCCGGCTGCCGCGTGCCGGCTTTTTCGAACACCAATCCATTTTCTCCGACGTCGACCGTAATGTGATCACCTTCGTGGAACTCGCCCTGGAGCACCCGCATCGCGAGCGGGTCCAGCACCCGCCGCTGAATCGTCCGCTTCAACGGACGTGCGCCGTACATCGGATCGTACCCCTCGCTGACGATATACCGCTTCGCCGAGTCGGTGAGCTCCACCTGGATCTTCCGATCCTCGAGACGCTTCAGCAGACCGTGGATCTGAATGTCGATGATCTTCTTCATGTGCTCGAGGCCGAGCGCGTGGAAGAAGATGATTTCGTCGACACGGTTGAGAAATTCCGGCCTGAAATGCTCGCGGAGCGCCTCGGTCACCTGCCGTCGCACGCCCTCCGACAGGTCGCCCACATTCTCCGCGATGAACTGGCTGCCGAGGTTCGACGTCATGATGACGACGGCGTTCTTGAAGTCGACCGTGCGTCCCTTGCCGTCGGTCAGGCGGCCGTCGTCGAGCAGCTGGAGGAGCACGTTGAGCACCTCCGGGTGCGCCTTCTCGATCTCGTCGAACAACACGACGGAGTAGGGCCTTCGCCGGACCGCCTCGGTGAGCTGGCCGGCCTCGTCATAGCCGACGTACCCCGGAGGCGCTCCGATCATCCGCGACACGGTGTGCTTTTCCTGGTACTCGGACATGTCGATTCGGATCATCGCCTGCTCGTCGTCAAACAGGAACTCCGCGAGCGCCCGCGCAAGCTCCGTTTTCCCGACGCCGGTCGGGCCAAGGAAGATGAAGCTGCCGAGCGGCCGATTCGGATCCTGCAGCCCGGCGCGCGCTCGCCTCATGGCGTTCGCGACCGCCGTGATGGCTTCGTCCTGACCGACGATGCGCTTGTGGAGGCGCTCCTCCATGTGAATCAGCTTCTGGATTTCGCCTTCCATGAGCCGGCTGACCGGGATGTTGGTCCACTTGGCGACGACTTCCGCGATGTCTTCCTCGTCAACCTCCTCCTTCAGCATCTTCTGCGTTTTCTGCAGCTCGGCAAGCCGTGTCTCGGCTTCACGGATCATCCGTTCGAGCTCGGGGAGCTTCCCGTATTGCAACTCGGACGCCTTCTGGTAGTCGCCGGCCCTCTGGGTGCGCTCGATTTCCAGACGGACCTGTTCGAGCTCCTCTTTCAGCTTCCGGCCGGCCTGAATCGCGTCCTTCTCCTGCTCCCAGTGCGCCTGGAGCTGCGTCTGTTCCTCCTTCAGATTGGCCAGCTCCTTGTCGATCTTCCCAAGCCGGTCTTTCGACGCCGCGTCCTTCTCCTTTCGCAGCGCTTCGCGCTCGATCTCGAGCTGCATGATGCGGCGCTTCACTTCATCGAGCTCCGCGGGCATCGAATCGATTTCCATCCGGAGCTTCGACGCGGCCTCGTCGACCAGGTCGATCGCCTTGTCGGGCAGGAACCGGTCCGCGATGTAGCGGTGCGAGAGGACCGCCGCGGCGACGAGCGCGGCATCCTTGAACTTCACGCCGTGATGGATCTCGTACCGCTCGCGCAGCCCGCGCAGGATCGAAATCGTGTCCTCAACCGTCGGCTCACCAACCATCACAGGCTGGAATCGACGCTCGAGCGCCGCATCCTTCTCGATGTGCTTCCGGTACTCGTCGATCGTCGTGGCGCCGATCGTGTGCAGCTCGCCGCGGGCGAGCATCGGCTTCAGCATCTGCGAGGCGTCCATCGCGCCTTCCGCCGCGCCGGCGCCGACGACCGTGTGCAGCTCGTCGATGAACAGGACGATCTGCCCTTCGGACTCCGCGATCTCCTTGAGAACCGCTTTCAGACGCTCCTCGAACTCGCCGCGATACTTGGCACCCGCAACGAGCGCGCCCATGTCGAGCGCGAAGATTTTCTTGTTTTTCAGCCCTTCCGGCACGTCGCCCCGGATGATCCGCTGCGCGAGGCCCTCGACGATCGCGGTCTTGCCCACACCGGGTTCGCCGATGAGGACCGGATTGTTCTTGGTGCGGCGCGACAGCACCTGGATGACGCGACGCACTTCCTCATCGCGGCCGATGACCGGGTCGAGCTTGCCCTTACGGGCGAGATCCGTCAGGTCACGGCCGTAGCGGGCCAGCGCTTCGTAGGTCGATTCCGGGTTCTGCGACGTCACGCGCTGGTTGCCGCGGACCTGCGTCAGCGCCTGATACAGCGTGTCTTTCGTGATGCCGAGCCGCTTCAGCAGCTGCGCGCCGGGCGAGCGGCCCGTTTCCGTCGCGAGGGCCACGAACAGGTGCTCGGTGCTGACGTATTCGTCCTGCAGCCGCTTCGCTTCGGCCTGCGCCGACTCGAAGATCAGGTTCATGCGAGGCGAGAAGCGCACGTCGCCGCCGTACTGCTTCGGCAGGCTGTCGAGCAGCTTCCGAGCCTCCGCCGCGACGTGCGCGGGCTCGAGCGCCATCTTCCGCAGGAGCGACGGAACGATCCCGCTGTCCTGTTCGACGAGCGCGACGAGCAGATGCTCGGGCGTGATCTCGGAGTGGGTGAGCTCGGTGGCCAGGTTCTGAGCGGTGACGACCGATTCCTGGGCTTTTTCGGTGAATTTGTTCAGATTCATATTCGCAACAACTTTCACACCCACCGAGCACCGAGGCACCGAGGCACCGAGACTCGGATGCTCGGTGTCTCACTGTCTCGGTGTTTCATCTCAGTGAACGTCCATCCCTTCGTTACGCCGCGCTATGTTTCTTCGCGGCGGAATCGCTCAATTTCGCGAGCGCCTCGTAGTGCTGGCGCGCCTCTGGCGACAGCTCCGTAGGGAGCTGGATCTCGACCCGTGCATACGCATCGCCCTTGTCCTCAGGCTTGCCGACGGCTGGCATCCCGTAACCTTTCAGCCGGAACATCTGGCCGTTCTGCGTAAGCCCGGGGATCTTGAGCCGCACGGTCTTGCCGGAAATCGTCGGCACCTCGATCTCGCCGCCCAGCACCGCCGTTGTGACGGGCAGCGGCACTTTCACGTAGAGATCGCGCCCTTTGCGCTCGAAGAGCGGGTGCGGCGCGAGTCGCACACGCAGATAGAGATCGCCCGAAGGAGCACCGCCGCTGCCGTGTTCGCCTTCGCCCGAGATGCGGACCCGAGACCCGTCGCCGACACCCGTGGGAATGCGCACATCGACGGTCCGCGCGTGGCCGTCGTGTTTGAGGGACAGCCGGCGCGTGGCGCCGTTGTACGCGTCTTCAAGCGAGAGTTCGATCTCATGCTCGACGTCGCGTCCCTGTCGCTGACGCACGCGACCGCGACCGCCCGTGCTTCCGCGCGAAGACGGATCGCGCTGACCGAATCCGCCCCCGCCCCCGAAGAACGTGGTGAAGAAGTCGGAGAACGGGTTCTGGTCGCCGAACATCTCCTCCATTTCTTCCTGCGTCATGGTGCGGAAGCCGCCGCCCCGACCAGGACCGCCGCCGGCGAACGGATTCGGGCCGCCCTGCGCCTCCGCCTGTTCGTACGCGCGCCAGTTGGCGCCCAGCTCGTCGTATTTCTTTCGCTTCGCGGGATCGCCGAGCACCTCGTAGGCCTCGTTGATCTCCTTGAAGCGCGACTCCGCCGCCTTGTCGCCCGGGTTCACGTCCGGGTGATGCTTGCGCGCGAGCTTCCGGAAGGCCTGCTTGATCTCCTTCTCGGTGGAGCTTTTGTTGACGCCTAGCGTCGCGTAGTAGTCCTTGAATTCCATACGGTCTTAACCACGAAGGTCACGAAAATCGCGAAGGTCAGGAAACCTGACTCTTTTTCGTGTGCTTCGAGATCTTCGTGTCATCGTGGGTCAAATTCCGATCATGTCGTTCAGCCTGCGTATTTCCGAGAGCAATTGCCGGCGACCGGCGCCGGTGCTCAACGCGGCTTCGTCCATCAGCGGCTGGATGCGATGCATGACTTCGGCGATCGACAGCAGCCGCTGCACGCCTGCGAGGTTGATGCCGAGTTCATCGACGAGATGTTTGATCAGGCGCAGGCGCTCCAGCTCTTCGCGCGAATAGAGACGCATGCTGCCGACCGTCCGCGACGGCTGAATCAGTCCCAGACGCTCGTACTTGCGCAGCGTCTGGGGATGCATGTCGAGCATCTCCGCCGCCGTGCTGATGAGAAAGAGCTCCTGATCAACAGGCATACCCAGAACCTAAGACGCTGAGTCGAGTGAAGACATCTCCCTAATACAGATCGAGTCTAAAAGTTGATACGGATCGTGTCAAGGTCATGAGTCGGCCCATTCCGGGGTCAGACCCTGGTGATGCCGCGTTCCGGGGTCTGACCCCGAATCCCCGAATCCCGAATCCCCAATCCTGACTCCCGACTCCCGAGTAGCATTAGGGACTTCTCGATGGTCGCCGCGTTCCTGACAGTAGGCCTCCTTGTCGTGCTCGAGGCGATGCTCAGCGCCGACAACGCGCTCGTGATGGCCGTCATCGTCCTGGGCCTGCCGCGCTACCAGCAGAAGAAAGCATTGCGGCAGGGGCTGGCGGGCGCCTTCACCTCGCGCATTGCCGCGACCGTGCTGGCGGTGAACCTGATTCGCGTCCTTTGGGTGAAGCTGATTGGAGGCCTCTACCTGCTGTACCTGGCCTATTCCCATTTCTGGGGACACTCGCGGCCGGGCGGGCGTCACACGGCGCAGAAGGCGAAGCCGATGTTCGGCCTTTCGACGTACTGGGCGACCGTCGTCCGCGTCGAGGCCGTCAACCTGATGTTCTCGATCGATTCGATATTGGTCGCGGTTGCCATGTCCCGCAACATCTGGGTCGTGATGACTGGCGGCCTCCTCGGTATCGTCGCGATGCGGTTAATCGCGGCGCAACTGCTTCGACTGGTTGAGCGCTATCCGCCGCTCGTCGACGGCGCCTTCATCATCATCGCGTGGATCGGCATCGCGCTGTCGCTCGAGTATCTTTACGCGGTCGGCTACGTGCATTTCGAGGTATCCAAGGTCGCGTCGCTTGCGCTGGTGGTCGGTATCTTTGCGCTCGCGTATCTATATGCACGCGCGAAGGGGCCGGTGGCAAAACCAGCGGACGATCTCGAGGAGGAGGTCACAGAGCTCTTCGCGTCCGGGCAGTCGGACGTCGATAAGAATCGGTAATTCCCAACGTCCGACTCCCAACTCCCAAGGCGCTCGGGAATTGGGTCTCGTTGGGGTTTGGGATTTGGGATTTACCGACGCCCTCCCGGCGTCAACTGAACCTCCCGTCGTTCTCCATTCCTCATGAAGACGACCTTGACGGGGGTGTCGGCCTTCAGCAATTCCAACGCGAACGTGTAGTCGTAGATGTTCGTGATTGACTGGCCGGCGATCTCGGTGATGACGTCACCCTTCATCAGCCCGGCCTTCTCGGCGGGTCCGCCGCCCACGACGCCCGCAAGGAGCAGCCCTTTGGCCTCGGTCGTGTAATCCGGAATCGTGCCGGTCGTGACTCGGACGCCTGCGAGCGATGCTCCCGTCGCCGGCGGATCGACTTTCGTGAACTGCGGCGCCATGTCGACGTTCGCGACGGCGAGGGTAATCGCGGCCGCGAAATCGACCACACGGTCGAGGTCTTCATAGTTGATCTTGTCCGCGGTATCCGTCGGGCGGTGGTAGTCGGTATGCGAGCCGGTCGTGAAAAAGAGGCTCGCAACGCCTGCCTGGTTGAAGCTCGAACTGTCGCTCGGCTGATACGGATCCGGCAGAGCGCTCAGATCGAATCCGGCGGCGACGTTCGCGCGTTCCAGCATCCGTGGCCACGCGGCGCTGGAGCCCGTGCCTTGAGCAGCGAGCCGGTTGTTCTGCATGCGGCCGACCATGTCGAGATTCAGATACGCGGCAATCTGATCGATGGGGATGGGCGGTGTCGTGACGAACGCGTTCGATCCGACGAGGCCGATCTCCTCGCCTGACCAGAGCGCAAACACCACGTTACGGCGACGCGGCTGATTCGCGAGCTTCTCGGCGATGGCGAGGACAGCGGCGGTGCCAGAGGCGTTGTCGTCCGCGCCGTGATGAATCTGTCCCGCTTCGTCCTTGTTAGCCAACGACGTTCCGCGAGTGCCGTGGCCAAGATGATCGTAGTGCGCGCCGACAACCACCCACGGCTTGTCGACGTCAGGCGCCGGTGAACTCGCCGGTAGGTAGGCGATCACGTTCCGCGAGGTCTGCTTTTCGCGAACAACCTTCGTCTCCAGATCGACGGTCGCGGGCAGCACGAAGCCTCCGACGTGTGGATTGCCCGAATCCAGCTCCTGCTGCGATGCCGCGAGCGATTTCGTCGCGCCCGCGAACAGTGCGTTCGCGCCTGCGTCGCTGATGCTTGCTGCGGGAATGCCAGAGCCTGAGAGAGCAGTATCGAAGCTCAGTCGCAACGTCTGGCCTGCATTGGGGGACCGAGGTCCGATGACGATCAGAAGCCCTTTCGCGCCGCGCTGACGGGCGGCGAGTGCCTTGTAGCGGAGGTCCGAGTAGCGCGCGAGTGCGGCTTTGGTCTGAGGATCGGTGTCTTCCGGAAAGTAATGGAGGACGAGGACGATCTTGTCCTTCACGTCGAGTCCGGCGTAGCTGTCGTAGCCGAAATTCTGCGACTCCGGCACGACCAGCCCGTACCCGGCGAACACGACCGGTCCACTCACCTGCGCATCATCCGAGAAGGAGAGCGCCTGTATCTGCGCGGCGCCGTTGAGCGTCTGCGGCGCGGCGCCATCACGCCGGATCGTGATCGTCGATCCGCCATCGCGGCTGCCGGCGGTGAATTCGAACGGGAGAAACACGTTCGCGTGGCCCGGCAGCGGCTTGGCGCCGGCGCGGGCAAGTTGCGTCGCGATGTAATCGCCCGCCAGCCGTTCGCCAGGCGAGCCCGATTCACGTCCTTCGAGTCGATCGGACGCAAGGAGCTCTACATGCGCCCGCGTGCGCGACGCGACGGCCGTTTGCGACGGCAGCGCCGCCGGGATGAAGAGCGCAACAACCGCAACAACACCGACAAATCTACGTGTCATAAGCTGCAACCTTGAGTCGACCCATCACCAGGGTCTGACCCTCGCACGACTCATCACCAGGGTCTGACCCTGGAACGGAACGTCACCGGGGTCTGACCCCTCGGTCCGGCGCGGCGCGAAGGGCTTCGAGCGCTTTCGCATGATTCCACTGCGCCAGGAAAATCTGTCCGTTGCTGCCGCCGCCGCGCGTCGATGTCCACGCCAGTTGACGTCCGTCGGGTGACGGTACCGGCAGGCCGTCGAACCCGTCAGCGTACGTGATGCGCACCGGCTCCTTCTTCCCGTCGAGGTCCACCATGTAGACCTCGAAGTTCTCGAACCCGAGCTTGTTCGAGGCAAACAGGATGTATTGCCCTGACGGATGGATGTACGGCGCCCAGCTCATCGCCCCGAAGTCGGTGATCTGCCGCACGTCGGTCCCGTCAGGATTCATCGTGAACACGTTCGCAATGAGGCCGGTCTCGTCGAAGCGACGCCAGATAATCCGTTTGCCGTCCGGTGAGAAGAATGGCCCGCCGTCGTAGCCCCGCACGCTGGTCAGCCGCTTCTGGCCCGAGCCGTCGGCGCGCATGATGTAAATCTCGGCGAAGTAGCTCGGATCCACCTCGAGCTGTTTCTGCTCGGCGGCGGACAGCGGCCGGTTGTACGCGTCGCGCATCGACGTGAACGCGATCCACTGGCCATCGGGCGAATAGCTGGCCTCCGCGTCGTACCCGCGCGCGTTCGTCAGGCGTGTATATTTCCCGGCTTTTTCCGCGTAGGCGTAAATCTCGAACTCCGGGTCGTAATCCCACGAGTAGCGGCGCTCCTTGCCTGAGGCGCGGAAGTCGAGCTCTTCCTGCTGAAGCTGCTTCGACTTCGGATCCTGATGTGTCGACGCAAACAGAATCTCGTCGGTGCCGGGACGGAAGAAGGAGCAGGTCGTCTTGCCGTAGCCAGGCGAGACGCGCTTCGTGTCGCCCGTCGCAAGGTCGAGCGCGTAGATCTGATAGAAGGGGTTGCCCGGCTCGCGCTCGCTCTGAAAGACCAGCCGCTTGCCGTCGGGAGACCAGTAGCCCTCACCGGCGCGGCGACCTTCGATCGTCAGCCGGCGGACACGTGACAGAAAATCACTCTCTTTGTATCCGGGCGGGCTCCCGGGGCCTTGGGCGACGACCGTCACAACCGCGCCAAGGATGAGGATGAGAACCAGAGCTTTCCCGCGCACCCGGACCCGGAAGGTCCGCGCCGCACGGGAAAGGGCCTGCGCCGCATATGAATAGACCTGACCGATCATCGAGCAAAGGGTAGCATTGATCAGTGCGTCTTTCGATGTTCCGTAACCTGTCCGTACGCGACTGGTTCATCGCCATCGGCGGCGCCGTTGTCATTGTCTTCGCGGTGATGGTCCTCATCTGGACCGGGCGCCACAGCCTCGCCATCTACCGGTTGAATGGCGGTGTCGGCGGGACAATGTTCTACGACGCGGAGGGACGGGAGTGGTTTCCGCTCGACGAGCAGCGCAGGGACGTCCCGATCGAGCAGATCTCCACCTATTTCAAGGACGCGGTGATCTCGATCGAGGATCACCGGTTCTACATGCACCCGGGCATCGATCCGATTGCGATCGGCCGCGCCGCAATGGTCAATCTGCGGTCCGATGCCGGGACGCAGGGCGGCAGCACCATCACGCAGCAGCTCGCGCGTACTCTCTACCTGTCGAACGCGCGCACGTTCGCGCGCAAGGCGCAGGAAGCAGCGCTCGCGGTGTTGCTCGAGGTCTTTCTCAGCAAGAAGGAGATCCTCGAGCTCTATTTCGATCGCGTCTACCTGAGCGGCGGCATATACGGCGTCGAGTCGATGTCCGAGAAGCTGCTCGGGAAGCCGGCCTCGCAGCTGACGCTTGGCGAGGCAGCGCTGATCGCGGGAATTATCCGGGCCCCCGCATCCTACTCACCCTGGACGCATTTCGATGCGGCACGCCAACGCAGCTTTGTTGTACTCCGCCGCATGCGCGAAGAAAAGAAGATCACGGCTGCACAGGAGCAGGCAGCGCGTGCCGAGCAGATAAAAATCGGTCCGCAACCGTCCGTCTCGAACGCGAGGCATGGCTACGCGAAGGAATTTCTGCGTCAGCAGTTCCGCGACATCTATGGCGGCGACAATCCGCCAGACTGGAAAGTGCAGACGACGTTCGTGCCGGAGTTGCAGGATGCCGCCGAAGCCGCTGTGCGCAGCGGGCTGCGGCAGCTTGGCGTAAAGGGCCTGCAAGCAGCGCTCGTCGCCATGGACCCGAGCACTGGCAACCTGCTCGCGATGGTTGGCGGATCGGATTTTGTCGTTACCCCGTACAACCGGGCGATCCGCAGCCGCCGCCAACCGGGCTCCGCCTTCAAGCCGTTCGTCTATTCCGTCGCGCTCGAAAGCGGCATGTCGCCGGTGTCGATGATCAGCGGCCTCCGGCAGGTCGCGATCGCGGCGCCTCAAGGCGTGTGGATTCCGCGGGACGAGCGCGCCAGTGAGCAGGACGAGCTCTCGCTGCGCGAGGCGCTGCTCGAGTCGAGCAACGCTGCCGCCGTCCTGCTGCAGCAGCGCGTCGGCTCGCGTCCCGTACTGCGGCTGGCAAACGATCTCGGCGTCAAGGATCAGCCCGACGTACCGTCGCTCGCCCTTGGCAGTGGCCTGGTCACGCCTCTGGATCTGACCTCCGCCTACGCCGTCTTCCCGAATCTTGGCTATCGCGTCCGCCCGCGCGGGCTCGTCACCGTCGAAAACGCCGACGGTGACATCGTGAGCCGCACCAATATCGAGAGCGAGCAGGTGCTGTCGCCGCAGGTTGCGTTTCAGATGCTGACGATGCTCCAGGACGTCGTCGATCGCGGCACGGGCGCGTCGGCCCGCCGCCTGAACGTCCACGGCGCCATTGGCGGCAAAACGGGAACGACGAACGACTACCGCGACGCGTGGTTTGTCGGCTTCAATTCCGCTGTGGTCGTCGGCGTCTGGGCGGGCTTCGATCAGCCCGAGAAGATTCGCGAGGGTGCGACCGGCGCGCGCGTCGCGCTGCCAATCTGGGCCGACTTCATGCGACGCACCGCGCAGCGTTTGCCGAGCCGCGCGTTCGAGCCTCCCGGCGATATGCGGACCGAGGAGCTGTGCCGCGTGTCCTATCTCCGACCGGTCGACGGATGCCCCGGCTATGTGGAGTACTTCAAGAACGGTGACGAGATCCCTTCACGGTTGTGCACAGTTCACGCGGGAAATCTCAAGCAGCGCGCACAACGAGTCGTCCAAGGCCTCTTGGGGGCGATCGGCAAAGGCCTGAAAGGCATCTTCCGCAGGTAAAATCGATCGGTGCGGTTCGTGTACATCTGGACGCTCCTCATCGGCGGCGGCCTGGTGTTTCTCGTCGTCCGCTACCGCCAGATGCTGGCGCAGCTCGAGGACGAGCGGCGTCGTCACGACGTCGCGTTGCGCGAACACCACGACATCGTCTCCGCCCTTCGGACGACGCAGTCACGCGACGCGATGGTCCTCGAAAACATCGACGAGATCATCTTTCGCCTCGAATCGGTCGGGGATGACTGGGTCGTCGAGTCTATGAGCCGACGAGTCACGGCGTTACTCGGGTACACGCCCGACGAGGTGATCGCACTCGGCAACCAGATCGTCCATCCGGACGACGTCGACCACGTCCGGCAGAAGACGCTCGAGGCGTTTGGAGCCTCCGCGCCCACCACATTTCAGTACCGTGCAAAGCACAGAGACGGGCAGTACCGCTGGTTCGAGAACCGGCTGCGGGCTGTGGCGCCGATCCGCCAGGAGGGGCCCACCGTGTTCGGGGTCGCACGCGACATCACCGAGCAGAAGCAGACCGAGGAAGTGCGCCGCCGCGGCGGTGAGGACGAGCAACAGGCACACAGAATGGAAGCGCTCGGCCGCCTGGCCGGAGGCGTCGCGCACGACTTCAACAACCTGCTGACGGCGATCGGCGGCAACGCGAGCTTCGTGGTCGAACTGCTGCCTGCCGGCGATCCGAAGCGCGAACCGCTCGACGATATCCTCACTGCGTGCGACCGGGCGGCCCGCTTCACCCGCCAACTCCTGGCATTCAGTCGCAAACAGGTCCTGCAGCCCGAGCCGCTCGTGCTTGCCACTGTCGTGGGCGATATGCAGCAGATGCTGTCGCGGCTCCTCGGACCGGAGTACCAACTCAACGTCGAAATCGCCGACGGATTGCCCCCCATCGCCTCCGATCGCGGCCAGATGGAACAGGTCTTCATGAACCTGATCATCAACGCGCGCGATGCGATGCCAGACGGTGGGCCGATCTCTGTTCGCGCACGCCTGGCGACCCACGACGATGACGAGGCGATTGCGCGTATGCCGTCACCCCCCGCAGAGGCGGTGGTCCTCGAGGTCGCCGACGAGGGCGTCGGGATCGCGGAAGAGATTCGCGGGCGGATTTTCGAACCGTTCTTCACGACGAAGGAGCGAGGAAAGGGCACGGGCCTCGGCCTCGCAATGGTCTACGGCTTCGTTCGACAGAGCGGCGGCCACATCGATCTCGTCAGCGGCAATGGCAATGAGGAGAGCGGCACATCATTCCGGATCTACCTGCCGGCCTTCACTGCGCCTGAACCCGCCGTGTCCATGACCATTGCCGACCGCCCCACGGAGGAGCGTCCGCTTACCGTGCTCGTCGTCGACGACGATCCGGGCGTGCGGAATCTGGCGTCCGCGATGCTACGCCGTTCGGGCTATACGGTGATTGAAGCGGCGGACGGGACGGAAGCCGAACACGTCGCCATCCAGCATGACGGTGAGATCCATGTGCTCCTGACCGACATCGTCATGCCCGGCGTCCGGGGCCCCGAACTGGCGAAACGGCTGCGCGCCGTCCGTCCGTCGACGCGGGTCGTATACATGTCAGGGTTCAGGGACACCGAGCCCCTTGCCGACGTCGATCGGGGCGAGGCAGTATTCTTGGAGAAGCCATTCATGCGGGCAGCTCTGCTTGGCGCGATATCGCGGGTAGCCGCCCCATCCGCGTAGCTACAAGGACGCAAGGACGGGTTCTAACGTAAATTAATGACGTCGTGTGTCGATGTCGCGCAACCCCGTTCGACGAGTAAATAGAAGGGGACTTCAGCGCGGTCGACCGATGCCTTCGTACGTTTTTGTGCGCTCGTCAGGGCGGCGCGAGCTCTTTCGGGCCGCGGGATCGTGCAGGGCTCGTGACGCGTCTTAGGTAAAATCGCTTGTCCCTCCGTGCGAATCGCACGGCAAACCAGCAAGGAAACTCATGTTTCGTGCGTCTCTTCCGATTCTCCTGTGTACCGCGCTTACGGCGTCGGCCTGCGGCGGCGATCCGGCGGCCGGCCCGGGCGCCGGCGGTCCTGGAGCGTTTCCGCCCACCGACGTGCAGACCCTCACTATCGCGCCCAAGCCCATCCCGCAGACGAGCGAGTTCGTCGCCACCGTCCGCTCGCTCCGGTCCACCGACCTGCAGCCGCAGGTGGAAGGGATCGTCCGGCGGATCTTCGTGAGGGCAGGTGACCGCGTGAGTGCCGGCCAGCCGATCGTCCAGATCGATCCTGACAAGCAGCAGGCGACCGTGACGACGGTGCAGGCGCAGCGCGTCGCGCGCGAAGCGGACGTCGCATATGCGAAGCAGCAGCTCGCGCGGATGCAGAAGCTGTTCGCGGCGGGTGCTGTGAGCCAGGCGGAGCTCGAGCAGGCCGAGACCGCGGAAAAGACCGCCGAGGCGCAGCTCGCCGCGGTGCTGTCGCAGATTCGCGAAACCGAGGTGGAGCTCCAGTACTACCGCGTGACCGCGCCGACGGCGGGCGTCGTCGGCGAGATCCCGGTGCGGGAAGGCGATCGCGTGACGCCGTCGACGTCGATCACCACGATCGACCAGGCGGAAGGGCTCGAAGCCTATGTCAACGTGCCGCTCGAGCGGGCGTCGAGCCTGCGTCCGGGCCTGACGGTGGAGCTGCTCGACTCCAATGGCGTCGTGGTTGCCTCGAATCCGATCACGTTCATCGCCGCGCGGGCGGACGACGCGACGCAGTCCATCCTCGTGAAGGCGACGCTGCGCACGCGTCCGCCTGATATCCGCGTGCAGCAGTACGTCCGCGCGCGGATCGTCTGGAGCAACAACCCGGAAATCTCCGTGCCCGTCGTGGCGGTCAACCGCATCAGCGGTCAGTACTTCGTGTTCGTGGCCGAAGCGGCGAAACAGGGGTTCGTCGCGCGACAGAAGCCGGTCACGGTCGGCGAGCTCATTGGCGACAGTTACATCGTCCGCAGCGGCATAAAGGAAGGGGAGAGGGTGATCATTTCGAATATCCAGAAAATCGGTGATGGTGCTCCCGTCAAGCCTGCCGCGTGACAGTGCGGAGCGAGCCTTGCCCTATCCGGCCGACGCCTCGGCGAAGGCGGAAGGCTCGCCCGCGGACCCGCCCCGCCGTTGCCGCTCTGCGGCTTCGGCGAGGCAAGAGGGTCCGCGCCGCAGTGAAATAGATCTCCGCTTAGTGACATAGATCATGTTTGTAGACACATTCATCACGCGGCCGATCCTCGCGACCGTCTGCTCGCTCGTTATCGTCCTGGCTGGCGCGCTGGCGATCCCACAGATGCCGATCGCGCAGTTCCCCCAGGTGGCGCCACCCACCGTGCAGGTTACGGCGATTTACATCGGCGCCAACGCCGAGACGGTGGAGACCGCCGTCACAACTCCCCTCGAGCAGGCGATCAACGGTGTGGAGGGCATGCTCTACATGTCGTCCTCGAGCACCAACAGTGGCATCAGCTCGATTACCGTAACGTTCGACGTCACGCGCGATCCCGACATCGCCGCGGTCGACGTGCAGAACCGCGTCAACCAGGCGCTGGGCCGCCTGCCGGCGGAAGTCCGTCAGCTTGGTGTCACCGTGCAGAAGTCGGCGACGAACTTCATCCTTGCCGCGGGGGCCTATTCCGAGCAGGGCGAGTTCGATTCGCTCTTCATCTCGAACTACATCGATGTCTACATCAAGGACGCGCTCAAGCGCGTGCCTGGCGTCGCCGACGTGTTCGTCTTCGGGGAACGCAAGTACTCGATGCGGATCTGGCTCGATCCGTCGCGCCTGGCCGCGAGGCAGCTGACCGCGGGCGACGTCGTGAATGCGTTGCGCGAGCAGAATGTCAACGTCGCTGCGGGCAGCGTGGGCGATTCTCCCGCGCCCGAGGGCCAGACCTATCAGCTCAGTGTCCGCGCCGCGGGCCGCCTCCACGAGCGGTCCGAGTTCGACGACATCATCGTCAAAGCCGGAAAGGAAGGCGCGCTCATTCGCCTGCAGGATGTCGGCCGGGTGGAGCTTGGCGCCGAGACGTACTCGTCGATCCTCCGTTTCCAGGGGCGTGACTCGGTCGGCTTCGCGGTCATCGCGCTGCCGACCGCGAACGCGCTCGACGTCAACACCCTCGCGCTCGCGGAGCTGACGCGCCTGTCGAAGGCGTTCCCGCCAGGCCTGCAGTATGCGGTTGCGTTCAACACGACCACCGTCGTCCAGGAGTCGATTCGGGAGGTGCTCAAGACGCTCGCCGAAGCGATGGGGCTCGTCGTGCTCGTGATGTTCCTGTTTCTCCAGAGCTGGCGCGCGACGATCATCCCGACGCTCACGATGCCGGTATCCCTCATCGGCGCGTTCGCGTTCGTGCATCTCCTTGGCTTCTCGATCAACACACTCACGCTCTTCGCGATCGTCCTCGCCACAGGCATTGTCGTGGACGATGCGATTGTGGTCATCGAGAACGTCGAGCGCCACGTGCAGGAGTACAAGAAAGGGGCGCGGCAGGCGGCATCCGACGCGATGCGCGAGGTGTTCAGCGCGGTCATCGCGACAGCGCTGGTGCTGATCGCGGTGTTCGTCCCCGTCGCATTCTTCCCCGGGACGACCGGCCGCCTCTATCAACAGTTCGCGCTCACGATTGCGTTTGCCGTAGCCATCTCCGCGTTCAACGCACTCACACTTACACCCGCACTGTCCGCGCTGTTATTGCGGCACGACGACCTCGGCAAGGGACGCTTCTTCGGGGCCATTGAGAGAGGGATTCGCGGTGGCACGAACCTGTACGTCCGCATCGTCTCGGGGCTGATGCGCTGGCGGTGGGCGATGGTCGTCGTCTTCATTGCGCTGCTCGGCGCGGTGTACGTCGTCTATACGCGTGTGCCGCAGTCGTTCCTGCCGGAAGAAGATCCCGGATATTTCATCGCGATCGTACAGACACCCGCCGGCGCGTCACTCGACTACACCGCGAACGTCGCGAACGAGGCCGAAAAGGTCTTGATGGCGACGCCAGAGGTCGACACGGTCTTCTCGATCGTAGGATTCAGCTTCGCCGGCAGCGCGCCGAACCAGGGGCTGATCTTCGTCTTGCTGAAACCGTTCGATCAGCGGAGGGAGGAAGAGCATGGATTGCCTGCAATCCTGCAACGGCTGCGCGGTCAGTTGTTTGGCATCCAGAACGCCTTCATCGTCCCGTTTGCGCCTCCGTCGATCCAGGGGCTGGGTGTGTTCGGCGGGTTCACGTTCCAGGTGCTCGACCAGGGAGGCGGGGCCGATATCCAGAACCTCGGGGCGGCGACCTTCGGCCTGGTTGGCGCGTCGCGTCAGTCGCCGGTGGTGACAGGCCTCTTCAGCTCGTTCACCGCCAACGATCCGCAGCTGGCCGTGGATATCGATCGCGAGAAAGCACAGAGCCTCGGCTTGCCGATCAGCGAGATTACCAGCGCGATGCAGATCTATCTCGGCTCTGCCTACGTGAACGACTTCGACTTCAACAACCGCGCGTACCGCGTGTACGTTCAGGCCGACAAGGCATTTCGGTCGGATCCGAGGTCGCTCGGACAGTATTACGCGCGCACGAACAGCGGCAACATGGTGCCGCTCGCGAGCGTGGTCCGTGTGCACGAGACGACGGGGCCGCAGATCATCAGCCATTTCAACCTGTTCCGATCGGCGACGATCAACGGGTCGGCTGCGCCCGGCGCAAGCTCGGGACAGGCGATCCAGGAGATGGAGCGGCTGGCGTCTACCGCGCTGCCGCAGGGGTTCGGCTACGCGTGGTCGGGGATCTCCCTCGAGGAAATCAAGGCGGGGAGCCAGTCGGCGGCGATCTTCGGCATCGGCATCCTGCTCGTCTACCTCACGCTGGCGGCGCAGTACGAGTCGCTGGTCCTGCCGTTCATCGTCCTGCTGGGCGTGCCGCTCGCGGTGCTGGGCGCGCTGTCGGCGCAATGGCTGCGCGGACTGCAGAACGATGTCTACTGTCAGATCGGGTTGGTGATGCTGATCGGCCTCGCCGCCAAGAACGCGATTCTGATCGTCGAGTTTGCCGAGCAGCTGCGCCACAAGGGGCTGTCGGTCGTCGACGCGGCCATCGAAGCGGCGCGCATCCGGCTGCGGCCGATTCTCATGACGTCGCTCGCATTCATCCTCGGCGTCATGCCGCTGGTGTTCGCATCGGGGGCCGGCCAGGAAGGGCGCCATTCGGTCGGCACGGCGGTGACCGGTGGCATGCTCTTCGCGACGTTCCTCAACATTCTGTTCATTCCGATTCTGTACGTCGTGATTCAAACGCTTCGCGGTGAGGGAGATGTGAAAGCGAAGGAGGGCGACGCACATGCGTAACCCTTCCACGTGGACCTTGAAAGGTCCGCGCCGCGCGATGACAAGTCTGCGCCGCGCCGTAATCAATATTTCTCGGTGCCTCGGTGCCTCGGTGTTTGGTGTCGCTGTTCTTGCGGGTGCCGACGCGTCCGCCCAGACCATCGAGCGCTTCACCTTCCAGCAGGCGATCGATCGCGCGGTGAGCAGCAACCCGACGATCGGGCAGGCGTCTGCAGGCATCATGCGGGCCGAGGCGATCCTGCAGCAGGTGCGCTCCTCGGCGCTCCCGTCCATCAACGCGACGTTTACGACCACCGTGATCCATCCCGTGACGACGTTTTCGGGCGCGAGCATCGTCCCGAGGACGCAGACGACAACCGCCGGCGACCTCACCGTGCCGCTGCTGACGCCGGTCGCGTGGGCGCGGCGCGCCCAGGCGGCCGACCAGGTGTTCGTGTCGCAGCAGACCGCGACCGATGTGCGCCGCCAGGTCGCTGTCGCCGCCGCCCAGTCCTATCTGGCGATCATCGCCAGCCGCCGTGTGCTGGAGCTGAACGAACGCTCGCGCGACAACGCGAGGGCGCACTTCGACTTCGCCAACCAGCGCTTCCAGGGGGGCATCGGCAGCCGGCTCAACATGCTTCGCGCCCAGCAGGAGTTCACGAGCGACGAAGCACGCGTCGAGGACGCACGCCTGGCGATCCGCCGCGCGCAGGAGGCGCTTGGCGTCCTCGTTGCGGCCGAAGGTCCGGTCGATGCTGCCGACGAGCCGATGTTCGATGCGTCGGTGGAGGATCAGCCAACGGTCCTCGACCAGCGCCCGGACATCCGTCTCCTCTCCGCGCGGCAGTCTGCGGCCGAACGCGTCGTCAACGATTCCTGGAAGGACTACCTTCCGTCGGTCGCCGCGGTGTTCTCACCGCAACTGGTGGCGCCGGCGGGTCTGTTCGCGAACTCACGCTCGTGGCGGGGCTCGGTGCTCTTCAGCGTGCCGCTCTTCGATTCAGGCTCCCGTGCAGGCGCAAAGCGGGAGCGCTTTGCGTTGCTCGACACTGTGAAGTTTGAGCGCGCCAACGCCGAGCGGCTGGCGACATCCGAGATCCGCACGGCCCGCGAAGCCGTCGCCTCGACCGAACGCGCGGCCATGCAGACACGCCAGGCGGCGGATCAGGCCAATGAAGTTGTCCGGATTACCGACGTTGCGTTCCGCGAAGGAGCGACGACGAACATCGAAGTGCTGGACGCGCAGCGCCAGGCACGAGATACCGAGACGCAGGCGGTGATTGCGGATGATGCAGTGAGACGCGCGCGCCTGGAACTTCTGGTTGCGCTGGGAAGATTTCCGCAATAGTCGGTGCGAGCGCACCCGGTCAGTGCGACGATCGCACCAGATGAGTGCGAGGTAGCACCAACCCAGTGCGATCATCGCACCGGGTGGGTGCTACCTCGCACATCTACCTGTCCGTGATCTGCAGATTCTGTCGAATCTTCTTGAACGTGTTGTCGTAGGTCCCCGACTCGGCCCGTGGCGCCACGCCAATCAGATACAACAGGCTTCCGTCGCGCAGCTGGGTCGTCGCCAGCGAGATATATTCCGGCTGGCCGGTGACCTCTGACACGTTTGCGAGCGGGATGGTGATCCCCGAGCGCCCGCCGACGTTTTCGTTCTTCGCATTTCCCTGCTGCTTGAGCTCCGGGTTCGCCTGCGCGAAGTTGCGCAGCAGGGCGTTGGTATCACGCTCCAGGTTGCCCGTGCCCTGCGTGATGCCAACCTCGACACCATGCGTGAACGCCGAGTTACCGTTGCCCTCGAAGTAGGCTCCTTGCGGCGCGTACGTGATCGAGTTGTTGGCGGACGCGACCTGCTGCCAGTTCGACGGCACGGCCACGCGGAGCGCATTGCTCGGCTGATACGTGCGAAGGCTGCCTGATGGCGGCTCGACGTTGACGACGCGGCGGCCCGCAGTACCTGTTGATCCATTGTTGATGGTGCCGTTCTTCTGATTCTGCGCGATCTGCGCGGCCGTTAATGCCGGCGCCTGGCCCTTCAGCCGCGCCTGCACCCTCGTGAACTCGCCGGTGTTCGTGACCTGATCGCCCTGCACGCCAAGCGCCCGCGCCTCCTGCTCGATCCGCTGATTGCGGTTGCCGGGGTTCGGGTGGTCGCTCAGCCACTCGGGCCCGCCGCCGCCGCCCTGCGCCTCGAGCACCTTGAAGAAGTCAGCCATGTGCTTCGGGTCGTAGCCGGCGCGGGCCATGATCTGGGCGCCGTTGATGTCGGCCTGGGTCTCGTACTCGCGGCTGAACTTCATGAAGTACGTGCTCAGACCGATGTTCGAGCCGTTCGCAATGATGCTCCCGGCGGTGCCGCCGACGATTGCGCCAAGGACCTGGCCGGCAATTGCGCCGATCTGGAACTTCTCGCCCTTGGTGGCCTGCGCCGTGCCGTGGCGAAGGGTGACGTGGCTCAACTCATGCGCCATCACACCGGCGATCTCGCCTTCGTTGCGCGCGGCTTCGAGCATGCCCCTGTTGAGGAACATCGGGCCGCCCGGCAGCGCAAAGGCGTTGATCTCTTTCTGGTTTACCACCCTGAACGTGTAGCGGAATTCCGGATGCCGCTGTTCGGCCGGAATCGCGGCGACGAGACGCTGGCCGATTCCCTGGACGTATTCGTCCACGGAGGAATCGTTGAGCATCGGCAGCTCTTTCTGCACCTGCGCCACCGCTTCCTGTCCGAGCTTCACGTCGTCAGCCGGCGAATACTTGTTCGGGGGAGCGGTGATCCTCGTCTGCGCCGACGCGGTGCCCAGCGCGACCGTAAGCAACAGGATGGGGATGAAGCGATACGTGGACATTCTGGAAGTCATGGCGGCACCTAGTGCAATGACACTGCCGGATTTACGAATGAGCGAATCGTTGGATTTTATTGGCAAATCACCAATCCAAGTCGGCCAGCCGTCGATTCGTCAATACCTCAATACCACTCCTGCGGTCAGACGCCAGAAGCTGAGCCTGGTGCTGCCGAACGTGACAGCCTCATCATCCTTGCTGAGGTTTTTGAAATGGCGCAGCTCGAAGCGCGCCCCCGCGCGAGGCGAGATGAACCCGATCGCCCCGCCTCCCACGTCCAGTCCAAGCAGGTTGCTGTTGGTATTGAATACATTTGCCTGCGTCTGGATGTGGGCGTGAAGCAGGCCGACGCCGGCGACCAGATACGGCCGAAGGGAGTCCTGCGTAATCACGCGAGGCACGGCGAAGATCACATTGCCCGTGAGAGTTGTGACATTACTCTGCGAGATGAGTCCGCCGATCCCGCGCTCGAAGAAATGAGGCGTGTGCTCGAAGTCTCCTTCGACGCCCAGGACACCGTCAGTCAGGATAGCCGCCGATACGCCGAACGTGGTTTTCCTTGCGCCAGCCGGTTGCTGTGGAGACTCCGGATCGGGAATGTTCGTGTGGCCGGCGAACTTCGCGCCGATGAAAGGAATGACGAGGAGATCGGCCTGCGCGTGCGCGCTCATTGGAATCAGCCACGCGATAACCGTGATCGCCGAGACGAGCCAAGGCTTGCCCACCGAAGCCCACAGGGCGAAGGTGGGTGACTCCATGCCTCCGTGGCCTGACTTATCCAACGAAGAGACGGAGGAATGCTCGAGCGTAGAGTGACGAATTGATGTCGCCATCCTGCAGCGAGAACGGAGCGCTGAGGCCGTCGCTGTTGGCGAGGAGGATCAGTGTGAGGTGCTTCTCCGGGACTTTGATGATCAGCGACGAGTACGCGCCCGGCGTCAGACCAAACTGCCAGTACACCAGGTTCCCGTTGTAGTTCTGGATGAACCAGCCGAGGCCGGTCGGCATCACCGCGTCGCTTGTCGTCCGCGCGCTCGACCACATGGCCGCCATCGTCTCGCGGTGGAGCAGGATCGAGTCGTCCAGGGCGCGGTCAAAGCGTGCCAGATCCCGCACCGTCGAGATCGCGCCGGTCGCGGCGCTCAATGACTTCGACACGCTGGTGTTCACGGACGGATTGCCGCCGCTGACGCGATAGGGAAGCGCCATCCGCTGCAGGACACGGCCGAACCGCTCGAGCTGGCCGTCACTGAAGATCGCCCGGTCATCGGCGGAACCATCGTCGACGTTTTGCGCGGGCACCGAATCGAACATGCCGAGGCGCTCGAAGATTTTTTCCGTCATCGCCTGGCGGAGTGGCGTCGGATTTTTCTGGATGCAGGCTTCGATGAAACCCGTGAGCGTGGCGTAGCGGCCGCCGTCGTACTTGTAACCGCCGCTCTGCGAGCGGTGGGTCAGGATGTCGCGGGCCGTAGTGCCCTGCTCGGCAAACGACGGCATCCATTGCTGGAGGCGATCGTCAAGGCCGGCGTGCCCCGTTTCGACACACTGCTCGAGAAACAACGTGGCGGAGAGCGCCTCCGTCAAATCAGCGATGTGGTACGGGGTATCGGGCTGCGCACGGATCGAGCGCTCGACGTTCGCGAGGCCAAACCCCGCCTCCCATATGACACGTCCATCCTGGACGACCGCGGCCGACATGGCCGGAGTGCCGGACTGCTGGCGCAACGAGTCCAGGTAACGCTCCAGGAGCGAAAGGGTAAGGCTCTGTGCGTTGGCCTCGTGACCAACCACAACAGACACGAGCAGCGCTAAAAGCGCGGTTCTTAAGGGACGACCCATGGTTTGGGGCACAGAACCCCGGATGAGATCATAGCACCCGGGCTGGATATTACTGGGCCGTACATAAGCTTCTGTGTTACATTTTCGGTCATTCAAGGCATGAACCTTAGATCTCGTGGATCTAAAGCCTCGGTGACGCTTGAGCCGCGTACGGCCGATATCCGTACTGTGACAAATCGCGCTGCCAGGGTGAGTTCCAGCGGCCCGGGCCTTGTTAGGTCCGCGATATCCGCCCTGATTCTGACCGCTTCGGTTGCCACCCTTTATGGCGCGGAAGGTCTCCGGATCGTCCCCCTGGTCCGCGACGACTCCGTCCTCGTTTCCTTCGAGCTCACCGACGGTTATACCGAGGCGGTTCGCGACGCGGTCAAGAGCGGCCTGAAGACGACCTTCACCTACACCGTGGAGCTGCGACAGGATGTGCCCGCCTGGGTAGACCGGACGATTGCGACCTCCATCGTTACCATCAGCGTCCAGTACGACAACCTCACGCGCCGCGCAACGCTCGTCCGCACGGTAGACGCACACGTGGACTCGACCGAGACGACCGAAGACGACGCGGTGATCCGGCAGTGGATGACGAGGTTCCAGAAGATGCCGCTGTTCAGGACGGCGGAGCTGGAGCAGAACCGCGAGTACTACGTGCGCGTTGGCGCAACCGCGCGGCCGACGAACGGATCGATGCTGTGGCCGTGGGGCAGCGGCATCTCCGGCATCACGAAGTTCACCTTTCTCCGCTAATTTCCAACTTCCAACTTCCAACTCGCAAGGGGACTACAATCAGCCCCGCGAGGAGGGACTTATGGCCGACGCCATCCGGGTGGTCGAGTATTTCTACGTCATCGTGCCGAACAAACCGGGTGAGGGCGCGCGGCTGCTCGACACGCTGCGGAGTGAACGGGTGAACCTGCTGGCGTTCTCTGCATTTCCAGCGGGACGAAAGTCACAGGCCGACCTCGTGCCCGAGGACGCCGCCGCGTTCAGGCGGGTGGCGAAGAAGGCGAAGTGGACGGTAAAGGGCCCGAAGAAGGGCTTCCTCGTTCAGGGCGACGATCGCGTCGGCGCCGTCGCCGACGTCATAGGCGCGCTCGCGGCCGCGAAGATCAACATTACCGCGCTCGACGCCGTGGCTGTCCACGGCCGCTACGGCGCGATCTTCTGGGTGGCGCCGAAAGACTTCAAGAAAGCGACGAAGGTCGTCGGCGCACTGAGCGCCCCGCAGGCGGGCATCGACGCCGCGATGGCGACGCTGGGCGTCTAAGAATCGCGGTCGCGTCGAATCGTGACCTTCTGTCCGCGTAGCGACGCGCCTTTCATCGCTTTGACAACGTTGTCGGCGATCTCCTCGGGTACTTCGATCAGCGAAAAGTTCTCGGCGATCTGAATCGCGCCAAGGCTCTTTGACGTGATGCCGGCCTCCCCCGTGATCGCCCCCACGAGATCTGCGGGCCGTATCCCCGCCTTCCGCCCGGCGCCGATGAACAACTTGACATTGTCAGGGTTGCTGCCGCGACGAGAGCCACTGTTGGGGGGGCTGGCTTCAGCCGGCCCGCCGCGACGCGGGCCCTGACTCGATGACACGCGGCGCGGATCGCCGCCTGGCGCGCGGCGCGGACCTTTTAGGTCCGAGGAAACAGCAGGTGCAACGATCTCCTCTTCCTCCTGATCCCCTCCACTCATCTGATGGGCCATCTTCACCGCCGCCGCCGCCACATCCACGAGATCGAATTCTCCTGCCAGCGACTCCACCACAACTCGCACACTATCAAGGTCGCCGGCGACCAGGTGCTCGCGGATCGACGCGCGCGTGACCTCGAGGCGACGCGCCCGCAGGTCCGCGACCGTCGGCACCGTGGCCAGGTCGATCTTCTGCTTGGTGAACGCCTCGATGCTTCGTAGCAGCCGATGCTCGCGCGGTTCGGCGAGGGTGATCGCCGTCCCCTCGCGTCCGGCGCGTCCCGTCCGCCCAATGCGGTGGACGTAGCCCTCCGGTGAGGTCGGCACGTCGTAGTTGACGACGTGCGAGAGTTGCTCGATATCGAGCCCGCGCGCGGCGACGTCGGTGGCGATGAGGAGATCGGTCTTGCTCGAGCGCACGCGGTTCATCACGGCATCACGCTGCCGCTGCTCCATGCCGCCGTGCAGCGCCTCGGCGCGGTAGCCGTGCGCGTTGAGCGTTTCGGTGAGCGTATCGACTTCGATACGCGTGCGGCAGAAGACGAGTGCCGCCTCCGGGTTCTCCATGTCGAGGATGCGATCGAGGGCGGCCGGCTTCTGATCGCGTCGAACGATGTAGGCCAGCTGGCGGACGCGGGGCATCTTCCCAGCGGCTGTCTTCTCGCGCGCGATCGTCACGCGCTGCGGCTTCTTCAGGTGACGCTCGGCAATCTTCAGGATGCGCGCCGGCATCGTCGCGGAAAACAGGGTGGTCTGACGCGTGTCAGGCGTCTCCTGGAGAATCGTCTCGATGTCTTCGGCGAAGCCCATGTCGAGCATTTCGTCGGCCTCGTCCAGCACCAGGACGCGCACGGCATCGAGATTCAACGTCTTGCGCCGGATGTGATCGAGCGCGCGTCCGGGCGTGGCGACCACGATGTCGGCGCCGCGGTCAAGGGCGCGGATTTGCTGCTGCATGGAGGCGCCGCCGTAGAGCGGGACGACAGCCAGTCCGGTGCCCCGGGCGTAGCGATGAATCGCCTCGGAGACCTGCATCGCCAGCTCGCGGGTGGGAACGAGGACGACGCCGCATGTCGGCGGCCGCTTTGGCGCCTTCCGAATCAGACGCGCTCCGCCTTCTTCAGAGGTCGTGTGAGGAGCCTGAGGGTCGGCCGCAGCTATCTGCTGAATCATTGGCAACGCGAAGGCCGCTGTCTTGCCCGTGCCTGTCGCCGCCTGCGCAAGAAGGTCGCGTCCGGCGAGCATCAGTGGAATCGTTTCGCGCTGCACCGGCGTCGGCTCTTCGTAGCCGAGCGAGGTGAGGGTGGCGACCAGCGCGTCAGAGAGGCCGAGAGTGGAGAAGGCGTCAGTAGAAGAGCTTTGTTTCGGCGAGGGCATCCGACCATTGTCCCACCTTCGCGCCCTCACGCGGTAAGGCGCTTCGGCGAGGCAGGCCCACCTTCGCGCCCTCACGCGGTAAGGCGCTTCGGCGAGGCAGGCCCACCGTCGCGCCCTCACGCGGTAAGGCGCTTCGGCGAGGCAGGCCCACCGTCGCGCCCTCACGCGGTAAGGCGCTTCGGCGATATCTGACCACTTCCAACGCCCAATTCCCAAGGCGCCCTCGCGCGTAGCGTTCGTCTTCCGCTGCCCCTGCCCCCCTTTCCCCTTTCCGCCTAACCCCTTACCCCTAACCCCTTCCCCCTTCCCCCTTCAGTTGTACAATCTGGCCGTTTTGCAGGAGGTCGGGTTATGCGTCGAGTAATAGTCTTCGCGATGTTCGGCGTGCTGTGCGCAGGCGTGGTGCACGCGGATGTGACCACGGAGGACAAATCGCAGGTGAAGTTTGCCGGGATACTCGGCCGGATGGTGAACCTGTTTGGCGGTCGTGCGACGAGGGAGGGGATTGTCAGCACCGTCGCGGTCAAGGGCGACCGCATGGCGAGGCGCACCGATCAGACTGAGCAGATTGTCGACCTGAAGGAAGAAAAGGTCTACAACGTCGACTTCAAAGACAAGACCTACACCGTAACGACCTTTGCCGAGATGCGGCGGCAGATGGAGGAGGCGCGGAAGAAGGCCGAGGATCAGGCGAAACGCGCCACGGATGCCTCGACGTCGGGCGCTCAGCAGGCCAAGGACGTGGAGGTCGATTTCAACCTCAAGGAGAGCGGAGCGAAGAAGGCGATCAACGGTTTCGACGCGCGTGAAGTGGTCATGACGATCGCGGTGCGCGAAAAGGGCAAGACGCTCGAGCAGAACGGCGGATTGGTGATGACCACCAACAGCTGGCTTGCGCCGCGAATCGAGGCCATGAAGGAAGTGCTCGACTTCGAGAAGCGCTTTGCCGAGAAGCTGGCCCTTCCCACGATGATCGACGCGCAGCAGATGGCGACCGTGATGGCGATGTACCCGATGATGGGCGACGCGATGAAGCGGCTTCAAGCGGAGAGCGTGAACCTGAGCGGCACGCCCGTGATGACGACGATGACGGTCGAAGCTGTGGGGACCAAGGAGCAGGCCGTACAGGCGAAACCGGATCAGAAGCAGGAGGCGGCACCGAGAGGACTCGGCGGCCTCGCCGGACGCCTCGGTCGCCGGGTGATCCAGAAGGATCCCGAACCGGTCGCCGCGGGACAGGCGCCGAGCGACACAAGCGCGACGTTCATGACCGTGCAGCACGAGCTGCTCAAGGTCACGCCGACGGCGGCTGACGCCGACCTGCAGATTCCCGCCGGCTTCAAGCTGAAATCTTGACAAGTCCCAACGCGCCCCCCCAACTCCCTAGGCGCTTGCGCTTGAGATCGTAGAGGCGGACTTTTAGGTCCGCCTACCGCCAGGTGCCCCTACCGCCGGTGCCCGTCGAAGCGGCCCTACCAGGTCCCACTTCCGTCGGGCGGCGACTGCTGCAATTGCTGCACACCGCTCGTTGCCGCCGCGTTGGTGACACTGCGACCCTTCGTCGTCGGATGGCGCAGTCGTGCCCAAGAACCTGGCGGCACGGGAGACGCATCTGATGACGATGCTAAAATGCGCCGTGTGGAAGCGGTGACGCCGCCTGTGAGCTACGCCGATCTACAGCGCATGCCGGATGACGGTAACCGGTACGAGCTGTACGACGGAGAGCTGTGGGTGGTTCCTGCACCGCTGCTGATACATCAAATCGTGGCCGGGCGCCTCCACGTTGCGCTGCTCGATCACGTTCGCCAGCATGGCGGCATGGCGTATTGTGCACCGCTCGACATCGTGTTTTCCGAGTACAACATCGTCCAGCCGGATGTCGTCTACTTCGGACCGGAGAGCCTCCGGCACCTCCATCCGCTGGAGGTTGTTCGCGTCGCTCCCGACATCGCGTTTGAGGTCCTCTCCTCATCCACCGCGCGGAACGATCGCGGACGAAAGCGCCGCCTGATGGCGCGCTACGGCGTGCCCGAGTACTGGGTTCTCGATCCGCTGGCGAAGACAATCGAAGTATCGACGCTGACCGAGACAGGGTATGAGGAGCCGATCACGGTGAGTGAAGGACGCTGCGCATCCTCTGTGATCGCGGGCTTCGAAATCGCTCTCGCCAAAGTGTTTGCCGAGGGCCTGGCGATCTAGCGAGGCGGCCCAGGGCCTTCTCCGTGTCTTTGCGTCTCTGTCGCCCGTGCGACCAGCGTGGCGAAATCGGCGATTGTTGACGCCTCCAGTAGTTCCCGCAGCGGCACCTCGCGCCAACGGCCGCGGAAAGGCGTGACGAGATCTGCGCGGCTCGCAATGAATCGCCGTAAACCATCAGCAATGGATCGTGTACCGACCCTGATCAACGGTGGCTCAGTCCGGCAATTCAATAGGGACGGGCGTCTGCTGCAGCAGAGCTGTCCTTTGGGATCTCGCAGACGATGAGTTGTCCCAGTTGGTACCGAAGTTGAAGTGGCTGGACCTGTCCGATGAAGGTCCAGCTCATGCACGTCGCTTGCGTTGCCGTTCTGCTGTTGCTGCCGATCGCCGGCTGCGCCCGACACACGCCTGAGCCGGTCTCGCAACCCCAGAGCGTCGCGGAGCAACCCGCCGCGCCGCAGGGTGCCGCCGAGCCCAACGAACCGGCGACCCCTCAACCCGCACCTGTCGCGGTACCCGCACCGAGCGCAACGACCCCGACACCGCGGGCGACAACCGCCGCGCCGAACCCGCCGCCACAACCCGCAAGTGCCGCGGCACCTCCACCGACCGCAACGACCCCGGTGCCGAAGCCAGCAGGCAAGCCCGCCGCGCAGGCTGCGAGGACGCCCGCGCCTGCCCCTGCACCGGATGCGCGAGCGCCGAAACCCGCTGCACCGCCCGTGGCCGCAGCGCCTGCGCCCGTGACGACGCTGGACCTGGCCGCGCTCAAGGAGCAGTTGAAGGCAACCAAGGCCATCGGCGTCTTCACCAAAATCTCGCTGAAGAATCAGGTCGACGACTTGATGGATCAGTTCCGCGACTACTACCAGGGCAAGGCCAAGATCACCATGCCGGAGTTGCGCCGGTCCTACGACCTGCTGATGATGAAGGTTCTATCGCTGCTCCAGGACTCCGACCAGAATCTCGCGTCCAAAGTTGTGTCCTCGCGCGAGGCGATCTGGGCGCTGCTCTCGGACCCGAAGAAATTCGCCACGCTCCAGACCTGAACGCAGGAGACCCCATGAACACATGGCCCCGGATACCGGCGCTAGTACTTTTCGTAGCGGCGTTCTTCGCCGTGCCGTCGTTTGCCGCCGACGACGAAGCGCTCAAGAAGGATCTGACGGCAGTGATCGCGCTTCAGGGATTGCCGTGTGGCGAGGTCGTCGAGGCCACCGAGCAGGCGAAGGACGACTACGCGGTGTCGTGCAAAGACGGAAACAAGTACCGCGTTTACATGAATGCCGCGGGGCGGGTGGTCGTCGAGAAGCGGAACTAGCCAGTAGCCTGCCATTCCTGGCTTGACCGCTTCCGCTCGCTAGTCTCGCGTGCTGTGAGTCCCGTTAAGTGGACGTGCGCCGGACGTTTTCGGCCCGAGGACCTTTCGGCCCCTCGCCAAGGTCGAATTCGACGCTGTCGCCCTCACGCAGATTGTCGAGTTCCTCGCCTTGCACGGCGCTCCGATGAAAGAAGTATTCCTTCCCCGCACCGTCCTTGATGAACCCGAACCCCTTCTCCGCTCGTATCGTTCGAATCGATCCCGTCATCACGCGCCTCTCTGTTCAGTCTTACTGTTGAAAAAGCCCATTCCGTTCCCCCTTGTAGCCTTACGTATTGCTGCACTCGCTGCGCGACGACCCCTCAGTACGAGCAACGGCGCGCCACTTCGCGCTGAAGTTGCTGCGGTTATCACGTCGTATCTTGGGGGCGCGACCGACAACTGATTCGTGCCGAGGGTCGTTTTCGGCAGGTGCTTACGGGAGGATTACCAACATCGTCGCTATACTGCCGTACCGGGCGACCATCCGGCTGTCACATTCAGCACATGCGCACTCTCTACTTCCTATTCGTCGATCTTCCGCCGACCTGTCGCCTCCCGCTCCCACTGCCGCGCAATCTCGAGCACTTCGGGGTTCACCTTGGGGAATTTGGGCGCCATCCGCTCAAGCGTGTCCACGACCACTCGAGCAACGAGCAGATCGCGGGACCTCTTCCGGTCGGAGGGGACGACGTACCAAGGAGCCCACTCGGAGCTGGTCCGTTCCAGGACATCCTCGTAGGCCTGGGTGTAATCGCGCCAGCGCTTACGTTCCTCCAGGTCGCCCACCTGAAACTTCCAGTTCTTCAGCGGATTGCGCAGCCGCTCGAGCAGCCGCTGCTTCTGCTCCTCCTTCGAGATGTGCAGAAAGAACTTGAGGATCGTCACCCCGTTCTCAGTCAGCATTCTCTCGAACTGGTTGATCTGCTCATAACGCTTTGACCAGACCTTCCTGGGCACGAACTCGTGCACCCGCACCACCAGCACGTCCTCGTAGTGGGAGCGGTTGAAAATGCCGATGGTGCCTTTGGGCGGGACCGCCTGGTGCACCCGCCAGAGATAATCGCGCGCCAGCTCGTACTCGGTGGGCTGTTTGAAGTTGCTGACAACGCAGCCCTGGCTGTTGAGCGGGCCGAACACGGTGCGGGTGAGCCCATCCTTGCCCGAGGCGTCCCGCCCCTGCAGGACGATGAGCAGGGCCTGCTTCGACTCGGCGTAGAGCGCGGTCTGCAGCCCCGGCAGCCGCTCGAGCAGCGGTGCCAGCTGCTGTTCGGCCTCCTTACTCCGGGGCGCATGATCGTCCGCCGCACTGTCGTCCGTCAGCTTGATCCGGGTACCTGGCTTGACCGGCTTGAGCCGCATCGGTCCCTCGTTTGTTCACCCGGGCAGCGCCCGCTGACGCACCGGCGGTCGTAGCGGCGGACCCTTAGGTCCGCCTCCTACGGCGCCAGCGGCTCGATGCGGGTCAGCGTGTGGCCGTGCTGATCACCCAGCCAGAGGCTCGAGAGCGCACCCGACTTCTGCACCTCCACGTGACGCACGTTGGTGTGGTCCGGCAGCAGATACTCGGTGAATTCGCCGGTCGCGACGTGCAGTCTCACGGCCCGGTCGTTGTCCATACCGGCAGTCCACGCGTACGCGCGGTCGTCGTACTGCGCGTCGTACGGCCGCGTCCACTCGGTCGGCACCGTCCACTCGGTGAACTTCAGCGTCTTCGTGTCGAACATCGCGAGCCGATTGCCGTTGAACACGCCGCACCAGATGCGCTCCTGCGAATCCATGTGCCCGCGCCGGCAGCCCGCGCCCTTGGTGGGGAAGTCGTACCAGACGGTTTGCAGCGTTTTCGCGTCCGTCTTCCATATCTTGTCGTTCGTCATCTGCATGCCCCACGCGTTGTTCTGCGAGTCGGCAATGACGTCGTAGGCGCGGGCCGATGGGCTGCCCTGCGGATACCTGATGGGCGTCCACTTGTTCTTCGCGAGATCCACGCGCCACGTGCCGCCCGACTCGCCGGTATCGAACGCGACGTTGAACCAGAGCTGGCCGTCGACATCCATGTGCGCCGGATCGATCATCGTCAGGTGCGCGTCGCCCCACGTTGCTTCGGGAGTGGGAAGCTGGAACGTCTCCATCTTGCCGGTCTTGGGATCGAGCCGCGCGATTTGCAGCTGCGACATGTTCCCGTAATAGACGCGTCCCTGTTTGTCGAGATCGATCTGCAGGCCGCCTTGCGCGATTTGTCCGGGGCGACGGAGCGGCGGCGAGTACTCGACCACCTTGCCGGTTTTGACGTCGAGCTTGCCGAAGTACTGCGAGTTGAAATCCGAGTACCACGCGTTGCCGTCCGCGTCGAAGGCGACGTCGTGCGGCGAGGCGTCTGGGCGCGGCAGGTCGTACACCGTGTAGATCACCTGCGTGGCCTTCCCCTTCGGCCGCGGCAGGGTCTTCAATGGGAACTGGAAGCTATCGGTCGCGCTCAGATTGATCGAGCTGAGATATCGGCCGAGCGTCGTCGGCTCGGTGATTGTCGGCAGCGGCCCTTCACGGTACCACGGGTGCATCGGCGAGGAATTGTTCGTGTGCCGCGGCATGCGCGCAGCGACGTTCGACATCTCGAGCGCATCGAACCGTGAGAACAGCGCGCGCTGCAGCGTGTGACAGTTCACGCATCCGCCGAGCGATGCCCGCTGCGCTTGCGTTCCTGGCACGCTCATGATCAGCTCGGCGTTCGTCATCTGCTCCGCGATCTTCATCGGACGGGCGATCTTCGTCAGCTGCAGATCGAGCCGCGCAGGATCGGCCTTCAGATCGACCGAAGTCGCGGGCAGCTCGTAGCCGACGGCGCGGATGCTCACCGCGTATTTGCCGGGTTCCATTCTGTCGCGCGGGAAGCTGTATTGACCCTGGGCGTTACTCACCACCCAGGTGCTGATCGTCGAGCCGTTCTTCTTTGCACCGACGAGCACGCCTTCCATCGAGCCTTCCGCCTGCGAGGTCACCGTGCCTGTGAGTGCCGACGCAGACGTGGTTTCTGCGAGCACAAAACCGACGAACGCGCTGCCCAGTAAAGCTGTTCCCACCAGGATCGCCGCGAGAGGCTTTGCCTTGCTCATCACAAATCTCCTTGATCCCCTCTTTCAGTGAGTGGACCGGACGTCCATTGTGACTCTCTGTATACACCCCACTGGAGAAATTGGGAAGTCTTCCTGTGTTGAAAAGTCCAAGCGAGTGTGCTGGAATCCCCGAGTCCAAGGAGGTCGAATGGACGGCCATATCCGTTTGCTCATCATCTCGGCGATGCTTTTCGACCTTTCGGCGGCTGCCGTTCGTGCGCAGGAGGCGACTGTCATCACCGGGCAGGTCACGACGAAGGATGACGGCCTGTCACTGCCAGGAGCCATGGTCTCGATTCCCTCACTCAACGTCAGCGCCGTCACCGACCAGGAGGGACGCTACACGCTGAACGTTCCGGCCAACGTCGTCAAGGGGCAGCTGGTCGAGATCCAGACAACGTTCTCCGGCCTTGCGCCAACATCCAGCCAGATCAGACTGACGTCCGGCGCCATCACACACGACGTTGCGATGACGCTCTCCTTTGCCGAACAGATTACCGTCGGATCGCGCGCGCCGGGTGCAGAGGCGGAAAAGGCGGTGCCAGTCGACATCCTCACCGCGACGCAAATCGATGCTATTGGTGCCACCGAAACCATGCAAATCATTCAGCGGCTGGCGCCCTCCTTCAACTTTCCGCGACCGACGATCTCCGACGGAACCGATGCGGTGCGTCCCGCCACGCTTCGCGGCCTCTGGCCTGATCAGGTGCTCGTGCTCGTCAACGGCAAGCGCCGGCATCAAACGGCGCTCGTCAACGTCAATCAGACGATTGGCCGTGGATCGACCGCAGTCGATTTAAACGCGATTCCGGTGTCCGCCATCGAACGGATCGAGATTCTTCGCGACGGCGCCGCCGCGCAGTACGGTTCCGACGCCATCGCCGGTGTCATCAACATCGTCTTGAAATCGGGCGCGTCGCCGCTGTCGGCGTCGTTTAGAGCGGGTGGCAACCGGGGAACATTCAGCGATGTGTTCGGCCAGGAACACGACTTCACCGATGGCGGCACCTACGATGCCAGCGGGAGCTACGGAATGAAAGTCGGTGCGGGGACTGTTGCTGTAGCGGCAGAATTCCGCGATCGGACAGGAACCAACCGCGCCGGTCCCGACGTCGGCGACCAGCTCCGGACCGGCGACGCCGGCAACAATCCTGTACCGCAGCCCAATATCCACTGGGGCGATTCGGAGGAGCGGGATGCCCTCGCCTTTGCGAACGCGGAGTTTCCGCTCAACGCTCAAACGAGCACGACGTTTTACATGTTTGGCGGGTTCAGCCACCGCTTCAGCTCTGCCGGCGGCAACTATCGACGCGCCATCGATACCGGCGACTGGCCGCAGATCTACCCGCTCGGATTTCTGCCGCTCATCGAACCGATCATCATCGACGCCTCTGCGTCGGCTGGAGTACGCGGCGTTCAATCGAAGTGGTTCTGGGACGCGAACGCCGAGTTCGGGCACAACCATATGGACTTCTACATCACGAACAGCCTGAACGTGTCGCTCGGCCCGTCGATTCCTCCCAACCAGACAGATTTTTACAGCGGCAAGATGGCGTTCAACCAGTTCGTGACGACGTTCGATGCGAGCAGACCGTTCGAGGTCGGGCTGGCGGGGCCCCTGAACGCCGCGTTCGGCGTCGAATATCGCCGGGAGAATTATCGGATCAAGGCGGGCGAACCGGCGTCGTACATCGATGGCGGGCGGCCGAACCAGTTCGGTCAGCCAGGGACGCCGGGGGCGCAGGTATTCCCAGGATTCCGTCCGTCCAACGAGCTCAGTCAAAATCGAGACAACGGTGCGGCGTACGTCGACGTCGAGGGAGATTTCGTGCCGCGCGTGCGACTGGGCTTCGCCGGCCGGTTCGAGCATTACAGTGACTTCGGCAACACCACGAATGGCAAATTCACCGCGCGTGTCGAGGCGCACAAGCGCGTCGTGTTGCGCGGAGCCCTCAGCACGGGCTTCCGGGCTCCGGCGCTCGGACAGGAGTATTTCAGCACCGTCAGCACGAACTTCGCGTTGATCGGCGGCGTGTTCGTGCCGCTTGAGGTTGGCACCTATCCAGTCTCGAGTCCGCAAGCGCGCGTGCTCGGCGCCACCGATCTGAAGCCCGAAAAATCGCGAAACTACAGCGGTGGTCTCGTGCTCAACCCGGTGGATCCGCTCGACATCACCGCCGACTTCTATCGAATCGACATCGACGACCGCGTCATCCTCACCGACAATTTCACCGGCACTCGGATCGCGGCGCTGCTGGCGCCATTTGCCGCCAACAGCGCGCGGTTCTTCAGCAACGCGATCGACACGTCGACCAAAGGTGTCGATCTCATCGCGAGCTTCAATCGGACGCTGCCGGAAGCAGGCGTGCTGCGGCTGCAGGCCGCGTATAACCACACGACGACCAGTATCAAGCGGGTATCCGCCACGCCACCGCAGCTCGCGGGTTTCGAGAACACCCTCTTCGGCGAGCAGTCGCAACGTCTTTATACATGTGGCCAGCCCACGGACAGCGTCCGGCTGACCGAGGACTGGCAGAAAGGGCGCGTCGGCGTGGTCGTGCGGGAAGGGCGATATGGAACGTTCTGCAGCATCGAAGCGGCCGATCAGACCTTTGGCGCGAAGTGGCTCACCGATGCAGAGCTCGCCTACCGGATACGCAAGCACACGATCGCGTTTGGCGTCGAGAATCTATTCAACGCGTTTCCGGATCCAAACATTCCCGCGACGGCCAACCGCGGCACCCGGACGTTCCCGCGAAACGCGCCGTTCGGGTTCAATGGTCGTTACCTGTACGGGCGGCTATCAATATCGCTGTAAACACGCCCGATCCAATCCGGACGTGCGGCGCGCGCGGCCTGGGCTCCATCCTGGAATGGACCGGACTTCCAGTTTCGGCCTCCCTTCACACACCCAATCGCGGAAGGTTGGGAAAGGGTAACGAAGCGAGGGTCTCCGTTGAAATCCTCTGTCTTCCGTTATAGGCTCGCCCCAAACTTTGTGTTGTTCAGGAACGAGGGAGAGCGTATGGCAAAAAGATTGTGGTTTGTCGTTGTCCTTCTGGCGCTGACGAGTGGGACTGCGGCGGCCCAGGATGCGAAGGCCGTTCTGCAGGCCGCCGTCAAAGCGATGGGCACCGAATCGCTGAAATGCATCACGTACTCGGGGACCGGCGGCTACGTCGGTATCGTGGGCCAGGGTTACAGCCCGGCGGACGACTGGCCAAAGATTGAGTTAGCGAGCTTGTCTCGAAGCATCAACTTCGAGGCCCGAACCATGAGAGAAGAGCAGGTTCGGCGACAGGGAAATTACCCGCGCCGAGGCGGCGGCGGAATTCCGATCGACGGGGAACAGAGGCAGATCAACCTGGTCAGCGGCAACTCCGCGTGGAACCTGGCCGGCACCACCGTGAATCCGCAGCCGGCCGCGGCGGCCGCACGCCAGCTCGAAATCTCGCTCGACCCTCACGGCTTCCTCAAGAGTGCGATGGCGGCGAAGGACCTGGTGGTGTTTGAACGATATGAAGGCGGGGGAGAGCGGCGGAACATCCTCGCGTATACGATGGGAAAATTCCGGATCCAGGGCTCCATCAATGCTCAGAATGAGGTCGTCCGCATCCAGACCTTTGTTCCCAGTCCCTTCCTCGGAGACATGGTGGAGGAAAAGACGTATGGGGGCTACAAGGACTTCGGGGGTGTGAAGTTTCCGACCAATTTTCATCACCACACGAACTGGGATCACGAACTGAGACCACAGGGGTTCTTCGGTGTTCCCGACGGGGGCCACAATTCGTTCGGCATCACGATCAGCAACGTCCAGCCAAACGTGTGTGGCGAGGCTGTCACCGTCCCCGCGGCGGCGCAGAACGCGACCATTCCACAGGTTCGCGTCGAGTCGCAGAAGCTGGCCGATGGGGTGTTCTACCTCACCGGCGGTTCCCACCACAGCGTGGCCGTCGAGTTCAGCGATTTCGTGACCGTGGTCGAGGCGCCGCTCGACGAGGCGCGGTCCCTCGCCGTCATCGCCGAAGTGAAGAAGCTCATCCCCAACAAGCGGATTAAGTACGTGGTGAACACCCATCACCACTTCGACCACTCCGGCGGCCTTCGCACCTACGTGCACGAGGGCGCGATTCCGATCGCGCACCGGGACATCGTGCCGTACTACTACTACGCGGTCATGGACCTCTCGCCGCGGACGCTGGAACCAGACAGGTTGTCCCTGTATCCGCCCGATGAGTTCCAGGAGACCTTCGTTCTCGAGCAGGTGCAGAACGACAAGTACACCATTACCGACGGCACGCGAATCATGGACCTGCACCTCGTGCAGGGGAATCCCCACGCCGTCGGCATGCTGATGGTGCACCTCCCCAAGGAGAGGCTCCTGATGGAAGCGGATCTCTTCAATCCTCCCGCGGCGAACGCGCCGTTCCCGACGACGGCGTCTCCCGCCAACATGAGCCTGTACAACAACGTGCAGCGGCTGAAGCTGGACGTCGGCCAGATCGTACCGATCCACGGACGGCTGGTTCCCTGGGCGGATTTCGCGAGGATCGCCAGCTCCGTGAAAACGAACTGACGGAGGTCACTTCGAAGTTCGAAGGTCTTCACCCTTCGAACTTTGAACTTGGAGATCGGGGTCCACATGAATACGGTGAATCGATCGGGCGCGGCAGCTGTCCTGATACTGCTGGTGTCATTGGCTGCCCGCCCGGCGGTGGCTCAGGAGAACTCGCCCCTCGACCTGACCGGCACCTGGCGTTGGATTAATCACGAGGACGAGCGCGATCGCAATCCCGGCGCGTTTCCAGGCGACTACCGCGGCCTCCCGTTGAATGATGCCGCCCGCATGCGGGCGGACACGTACGACGAAGAGGTGAATACGACGTCCTCTCTACTGCAGTGCCGGCCGCGGACCCCGGGATATCAGCCTAAAGGACTCGACCCGATGCGGATCGACAAGATCGTCGATCCGTTGACCCGTCAACTCGTGGCGTACCGA